>LZQR01000021.1_pt1 | contig 43814 bp, 46 predicted proteins | sample 768601 | NCBI WGS metagenome assembly LZQR01 (sample SAMN05207299, study PRJNA324521) | oil field metagenome | isolation source: sample BH-FW-24 from oil reservoir | place: India: Bombay High | collected 2015-12-04
TGGATCTTCGCCCGTCAGCGCTATTGGGGCGAGCCGATCCCCATCATCCATTGGGAAGACGCACCCGCACCACCGTGCCCGAAGACCAGCTGCCGCTGACCTTGCCGCATATCGACACCTACAAGCCGACCGGCCACGGGGAATCCCCGCTGGCGCGCGCCGAGGACTGGGTCGAGGTCACCGATCCCGAAACCGGGATGAAGGGGCGCCGGGACACCAACACCATGCCGCAATGGGCGGGGTCGTGCTGGTATTATCTGCGCTTCAAGGACCCCAGGAATGCACAGGCCATGGTCGATCCCGAGCTCGAGAAAGCCTGGGGTATGGTCGACCTTTATGTGGGCGGCGCCGAACACGCGACCCTGCACCTTCTGTATGCGCGCTTCTGGCACAAGATCCTGTTTGATCTGGGTCTGGTTTCCACCAAGGAGCCGTTCCAGAAGCTGGTGAACCAGGGCCTTCTCACGAGCCACGCCTTCAAGAATGACCGCGGGATCATCCTGCCGGTCGATGAAGTCGTCGAGCGTGAAGACGGGACCTTCGTGCATGAGCCGTCCGGCGATGTGGTCGAGCGGGTCGGCGCGAAAATGTCGAAATCGCTGCACAATGTCGTGACGCCCGATGATGTGGTCGAGCGCTTCGGAGCGGACGCCTTCCGCGTGCACATGATGTTCATGGGCCCGGTCGAGGCGATGCGCGAATGGGAGACCGAGAAGGTTTCAAGCGCGCTCAAATTCCTGCGCCGCGTCTGGCGGTTCACGACCGAGGGTCTCGCCAATCCGGCCGCCGAAGAGAGCAAGCCCGTGAGCCTGGCGCTGACCAAGCTGGTGCTTGCGGTCACCGAAGACCTCGACAATCTGCGCCTGAACACCGGCATCGCGGAGCTGATGAAGTTCCTCAATGCGGTGGAAGGTCAGCCGGTCACCAAGGCGGTGCTCGACCAGTTCATCACCGTGCTCGCGCCCTTCGCCCCCTTCATGGCTGAAGAGCTGTGGGAGAAGGCCGGTCACACGCCGTCCGTCTTTGATGCGCAATGGCCGACGGCGAACGAAGCTGATCTGGACGCTGCGATCGAGGAGATCGACGTGGTGATCCAGGAAGGCGGCAAGCGCCGCGACACCATCAAGCTCGCCCCGGATGCGGATGACCAGACCGTGCGCGACGCCTCGCTGGCGCGCCTCGCCGAGATGGGCAAGTCCATCGAAGGCGTGGACATGAACCGCGTGATCGTGGTGCGCGACAAGAAGTCAGGCCGTGTGAAGCTGGTGAACGTCCCCAAGCTCGACCAGGCCTAGGTTTAGGTTGCAGAACGCAGAAAAGCCCCGGCGGTGACGCCGGGGCTTTTTTGTTGGGGCGGTATGGGCCTCCGGATCAAGTCCGAAGGCCGAGAGGTTCAAGCTCTATGCTCTCGGTCCTCGGGCTTTGACCCGGGGCCCATGTGCGCCGGCGCTACTCCACCTCAAGCGGTTCGCCATCCACCGTGATTTGCGCTTCCATCACGTCTGCGGCGTTCGAGAAGGCGGCAGCGCTATCCTGCTCGCCGTCCAGCACGGCCTGGCCTTCATTCAGCACGGGCATGTAAAGCATCGTGCCCTCCGCATCGTCCTCGGCCGTGAAGCGGTCGGCGTTTTCAAGGATGTCGTCCCAGACCGCCCGCACATCGGCCCAATAGTCTTGAGTGCCGTCCCAATAGGTCCGTGCGGCGTGATCGCCTTCAAGGTCATAGCGACGATAGGTGTTGATGCCGTGCTCACGCACCAGCTCGCGCTCCTCGCCATTGCGCAGGACGAGCTTTGAATTGTCCTGTTCATGGGTCCAGCCCCACGCGAGGATCGTGTGGCGGTTCACCGCTTCGATCACATCATAATCATCGCGCGTGGTGGCGTCGCGGCGCGGCAGGGGGCGCCAGCTGCGCGCCGGCTCCCAGGTGGAGGCTTCGGGCGCATGCTCCCAGCGGGCGATCCCGGCATAGCGCGGGCTGTCATCCGACCTGGTAGACGGTTTGCGACCAGGCGCCGTGGGACTGATCCGCGCTCAGATCGTCCATCTCCCAGGCGCCGAAGCCGCGATAGGCCATCAGGCGGTCCGGTTCATACGCCCAGTCCTGACGCCAGTGCTTCACCACGAACGGGTCTTCCAGATCCCCGACCAGCAGCAGGTGCTGGAGAGAGATGAAGTCGCCCGTATCCGCGATCACATAGACCACTTCGCGCGCCGGCGTGACCTTGGGGTCAGCGAGCTCGTACTCGGCGTCGATGGGCAGGAATTCGGTGAAGTCGAACGTCACTTCGTATTCGCCCGCCATCGCCAGAATGGCCTGACGGTCCGCTTCGAATTCCGACTCATGGTTGGCATAGGCATGTTGGGCGTGCGGCGCTTCGTTCAGGGTGGCGCCCGTGCTGGCGCACGCCCCAGTGTGAGTGCGGCGAGGCTGGCGGTGGCGAGCGTCATCAAGCGCAATCTGGTCATCTCAATGTCCCTGTCTGTCTTGCGGTCAGGCTGAACGAAGCGGCCCTGCCGGCGCGGTCCGCTCTGCGAAAACTCATGCCGACTGCATAGTGCGAAAGATTCTCACTTGCAATCGCAAATGACCTGCGCCATTCAGAGAGAAATTGAGAACTATTCGCAATACGGGGCGAGGACATGACTTCCAAATCTGAGAGACTGAACGCACGCATGTTGATGGCGGCGAGCGTTTCGGCGCTGGCGCTGGCCTCGCCGGCCATGGCCGAAACGGAGGCCAGCCAGGGAGAGGAGGCCAGCGATGTGATCGTAGTCACCGCCACCCGCACCCAGCTGACCAATTTTGACTATCCGGGCCTGACCAGCGTCATTTCGCTCGAAGCGCTGGACCAGAACCGTCCCTCCGACCTCATCGAACTTCTTGAAGACATCCCGGCGCTGGAAGTGTCAGGCGGACCGCGCCGGACCGGTCAGACCCTCAGCCTGCGCGGTCTGGGCCGCGAGAATGTGACCTTGCTGATCGATGGCGCGCGGCAGAACTTCAACAGCGCCCATGACGGCGTGCTGTTCCTGGATCCCTCGCTTCTGGGCCGGGTGGAGAGCGTGCGCGGCTCGGCCGCGTCGCTCTATGGCTCAGGCGCGGCGGGCGGAGTCGTCGCCTTTGAGACGCTGGAAGCGGATGACCTGCTCGAAGACGGCCAGCGCTATGGCGTGCGCGCTTCGGCGGGCTATCGCTCGGTCAATGAGGAAAGCCGCGGCTCGGTGGCTCTGGTCGGCGATTTCGGTAACTTCGAGGGCGTGGCGGCGTTCAGCCTGCGTCAGTCCGGTGATATCGCGCTGGGCTCCGGTGATGATCTCTCAGCCAGTGACGACATCGTCTCCACCTGCTGGGCGGGGAATGGGATATGGCCGAGGGGGTCGAGCTGGAGCTCGGCTGGCTGAGCTTCCGCAATGACAGTGTCGAGCCCAATAATGGCCAGGGCGCGGCTGGGGTCGATAGTCTCAACCCGCTGATGAACAAGGATGTCGCCTCTGACAGCCTACGAGCCACCCTGCGCTTTGATGCGCCCAGCCCGCTGATCAATCTTGAGACCACGGTCTATCACAATATCGGCGCTGTGGATGAGGTGGATGCGAGCATAAACCGCCTTGTGGAGCGGGACCTGACCACCACCGGCATTCGAGCGGAGAACCGCGCCGAGTTTGCGCTGGGCGGGCTCGATCTGGCGTTGGTGATGGGCGCGGAATGGTATGAGGACGAGCAGGAAGGCTTTGATTCCGCCACCAGTGATGGTGTGCGCGGCGGCGTGCCGTCCGGCTCCACCCGCTTCACCGGCGTCTGGGCCCAGCTTGAAAGCACGCTCGATCTCGGCGCGGCCGGCGAACTGATCGTCCTTCCGGGCGTGCGCTTTGACCAGTTCGAGAATGCATCGAGCGCCGCCGATGACAACAAAGACGAGGCCGTCTCTCCCCGCATCGCGGCCACCTGGGCGCCCAATGACAGCATCCGGATATTCGGCAGCTGGTCGGAAGCCTTCCGCGCACCGTCGCTGAACGAGCTTTACCTCAGCGACACTCACTTCTCGCTTCCGCACCCGATCCTCGGGGCGCCGGTCTTCATCACCAACAGCTTCATCGCCAACCCGAACCTGAAGCCGGAAGAGACCGAGACGTTCGAGATCGGCGCCGCCTTCAGTCATGAGGCCTGTTCACGGCCAATGACCGGCTGGAAATTAAGGGGGCCTGGTTCCAGACCGAGGCTGAGGACCTGATCAATCTCAATGTGGACTTTGCGTTCAATCCGACCTGCTTCGCGCCGCCCTTTCTGCCGTGCTCGGCGGGCACGACCTATTCAGAGAATCTCTCCGAAGCCGAGCTTGAGGGCTTCGAGATCGCCGCCGCCTATACGGTCGGATCGTTCGAGCTGTCGGGCTCCGTCTTTGAAGTGGATGGCGAGGACAAGGCGACGGGTGATCCTCTGGGCGCGCTGCAGCCGGTCATGGGCTTTGTGAATGCGCGCTACACGTTTGAGCCGCAGCGCCTGACCCTGGGTGGCCGTGTTGGCTTTGCGGCCGATTTCGACAAGGGCGCGACCGCCGACGAAGACCGCGATGGCTATGCGGTGCTCGATCTTTATGCGGGCTGGACGCCGCTGGCGGACCAGCCGCTGCGGGTCAATCTCGGCGTCGATAACGTCTTTGATGAAGACTATGAGCGTGTGTTCGCGGGCGTCTCCGAAGCGGGACGCAGCGTACGCATCGACCTGACCTGGACGGGCGCCTGGTAGAGAGGGCCGACGCCTGCCCCAAAGGGCGCGCCCGGACGCGGGCGCGCCCTTTTCTTTGCGTTCTCCTTGCCCTGGCGTGGGTGTCGGAACACATTAGCGCCAGGGATGAGGGAGGCTTCCATGATCAGACATCTGCGCACACTGGTCGCGATTGGCGTGCTTTCGGGGCTGGGCGCATGCTCCAGCGTCCCGGAACCGCCCGAGCCGCTCGCCGCGACTGAACGCACGATCAGCCAGGGGCAGATTGTCGGCTTCGCGGCGGACAATGCCGCCCAGGTCTGGCTTGGCCTGCCCTATGCGGCGTCAACTGCGGGGGGAGAATCGCTGGCGCGCGCCGCAGCCGGCGGGCCGATTCACAGAGCGCTTTGAAGCCCTGACGCATTCCGAGCCCTGTCCGCAGATCATCAACCGGTTGAGCACACGCACGACCGGCCGCGATGAGGGCGATCTGTACGGCAGCGAAGACTGTCTGAAGCTTGATGTCTACGCGCCCAACGGGGCCGGACCGGATAACGCGGACCGGCCGGTCATGGTCTGGATCCATGGCGGCTCGAACACTTGGGGTTTCGCCAGCCAGTATGACGGCTCAAAGCTCGCCCAGGAGCAGGATGTGGTCGTGGTGGTGATTCAGTACCGCCTGGGCCCGCTCGGCTTTTTCGCACATCCGCAGATTGACGAGGGCGAAGGCGCGAACTTCGCCCTGCTGGACCATGTCGCGGCGCTGCAATGGGTGGCGGCGGAAATCGGCCAGTTCGGCGGTGATCCCGACAATGTGACGATCTTCGGCGAGAGCGCGGGCGGGCAGAATGTCGCCGCCTTGCTGGCCTCGCCGCTCGCGTCCGGTCTTTATCATCGGGCGGTCGTGCAATCGGGCTTCTTTGATTCAACGCCGCTGGACGAAGCGCAAGAGGGAACCGAGAACAGCGCCATACCGGCGGCAGAGCGCATGCTGAGCGGTGAGGCGACGGCGTATGCCTTGCGGAACGCCCCGCTTCAGGCGGTTTTGACGCCTACAATCTGGGGGATGCCCGGGCGGAACTGCCGCGTGTGATCGCAGATGGCGTGACCTTGCCGCGCGAGGGGCTGGCGAGCACGCTGGACGATACGGAGACCTTCAACGCCGTGCCGATCATTTCAGGCGTGAACCGGGATGAGATGAAGCTCTTCAACGCCCTGAACCCGGAGCTGACCCGTCAGCGGTTCGGCGTCCTTATCTCGATCCGTGATCCCCATCTGTATGAGCGCCGCGCATATTATCAGTCCCGGCTCTGGCGCATCCTGGCGATTGACCAGCCGTTCGACCTGATGAGCGATGCGGGTCATGACGCCCTGTGGGCGTACCGGTTTGACTGGGATGATGGCGGCAACGTTCTGACAATGGATTTGTCGGAGGTGTTCGGTGCAGCGCACGCTATGGAAATTCCCTTCGTCTTCAACCATTTCGATTTCTTCGGTCCCCTCGACCGGTTTCTGTTCCATCGCGAAAACGCCGTCAGCCGTGCGGAGCTGGCGGCGGAAATGGGCGCCTACTGGACCGAGTTCGCCCGGACCGGAGATCCGGGCGCGGGCTGGCCGGCCTGGACGGAGGGCGGCGTGTTGAAACGCTTTGATGCGCCCACATCGGGACTGCTGGAAGGAACCGACAGTGTGGAGCGCCTGCTTGAGGACCTTGCGAGTGATCCGACGCTTGATTCAGCGGACACCTGCCATATCGCAGAGGCCCTGGTGAACTGGCGGGATGAACTGGAAGCCCGCATCCGGGCGCGCACCGGATGTGAGGTGTAGGGCGTTTCCTCTTGCAGGCATGAAGTGAACAGTGTTCACTTGCTTCCAGAACGAGCGGCCAAGCCGCCGGGGAGGAAGACATGTCTGCAAACGTTTCAGCGCCCGTCGAGGCGGATCTTGATGTGCTCATTGTCGGCGCCGGTCTCTCCGGCGTGGGCGCAGCCTGGCACTTGCAGCATCGCTGCCCGGACCAGTCCTATCTGATCCTGGAATCGCGCGAGAGCCTGGGGGCACCTGGGACCTGTTCCGCTATCCCGGCATCCGCTCTGACAGCGACATGTACACCTTCGGCTATGCTTCCGGCCCTGGACGGACGGCAAGGTGTTCGCGGACGGTCCCTCCATTCGAAATTATGTCAACGACACCGCCGAAGAAGCGGGCATCGCTCCCAATATCCGCTATCAGCACAAGGTGGTGGGCGCGCACTGGAGCACCGAAGACGCCCGCTGGACGGTGGAGGTCGCCGTCGGCGAGAGCGGCGCCATCAAGCGCTATACCGCCAAATTCGTCTTCCTGTGCTCGGGCTATTATCGCTATGACCGCGGTTACATGCCGGACTTTCCGGGCATGGCGGACTTCAAGGGCGATGTGATCCATCCCCAGCTCTGGCCCGAAGGCTATGACTATGCGGGCAAGCGGGTTGTGGTGATCGGATCGGGCGCAACGGCGGTGACGCTTGTCCCGGCCATGTCCGACAAGGCCAGCCATGTCACCATGCTGCAGCGTTCGCCCACTTATATCGCGGCGCGACCATCCGTGGACAAGACCGCAGATTTCCTGCGCAAGGTCCTGCCTGCCAAGACGGCCTATGGCCTGACGCGGATCAAGAATGTCTTGCAGGCGATCCTGATCTTCCAGATGTCGCGGCGCTGGCCGGACTTTGTGAAGAAGGGCGTGCTCAAGGCCATTCAGGAGCAGCTGGGCGAAGACTTTGACGTCGAGAAGCATTTCTCGCCCAGCTATCGGCCCTGGGATCAACGCTTCTGCCTGGCCCCCGAAGGCGATTTCTTTGACGTCCTGAAGTCGGGCGAAGCTCGATCGTCACCGACCAGATCGAGCGCTTCACTGAGAACGGCATCCTTCAGAAATCGGGCGAGACGCTGGAAGCGGATCTGATCATCCCTGCAACGGGGCTTGAGATGCAGGTGGGCGGCGGCATGGATATCAGCGTCGACGGGCAGCCCTTCGTGGCGCCCGACCATGTCACCTATCGCGGCATGATGCTGTCGGACGTCCCCAATCTGGCGCTGGCCTTCGGCTACACCAACGCGTCCTGGACGTTGAAAGTGGACCTGACGGCCGAGCGGGTCTGCCGCCTGATCAATCACATGAAGACGCGCAATCTCGATTATGTGGTGCCGACCCCGCCTGAGGGTCTGGAAACCCTGCCCTTGCTCGATTTCTCTTCGGGTTATGTCCAGCGGGCCCTGCCCACGCTGCCGCGACAGGGAGCGACGCCGCCCTGGCGCACCTATCAGAACTATCTGCAGGACATGTTCGCCATCCGGTATGGCAAGCTCGAGGACGGCCATGTGCGCTTCGGCACCGCTGGCGATCAGGTGTTCCGCGCGGGCGCCCCGCTGACAGAGGCGGCGGAGTAGGGCTTGGCCTCCCGCCCGTCTTGCGACAAGCTGAAGTTCTTAAGGATAGGGAGCGCCCACAAGGGCGCCGAGGGAGGACGTCATGGGTTGGGCGCTGTCCATCAACAAAGCCGATATTTCCGACGCCAGGCTGGTGAGGGCCGAGCCGCAAACGCTGGCTGACGGGCAAGCCCGATTTGCGATCCGGCGCTTCGCGTTGACCGCCAACAACATCACCTATGCCGCATTCGGGGCCGCCATGCGCTATTGGGATTTCTACCCGGCCGAGGACGGCTCGGGTCGACTTCCGGTCTGGGGCTTCGCCGAAGTGGTCGAGAGCCGGGCCCCGGGTCTGGAGGCGGGCGAGCGGGTCTATGGCTACTGGCCGGCGGCGGATGAGGCGGTGCTCACCGTGGATGGGGTCAAGCCGGGGTCTTTCCTCGAGGTCTCGCCCCATCGCGCCGAGCTGGCGGGCGCCTATAACCGCTATGTGCGCTGCCAGGCCGATCCGGGCTATGCGCCCGAGCGTGAAGCCGCTCAGATGGTGCTGCAGCCGCTCTTCATCACCTCCTTCCTGATCGACCTGCATCTGCGGGACCATGCGTGTCTGGGCGTGAGCCAGATCACCCTCACCAGCGCCTCGTCCAAGACCGCGCTGGCGCTGGCGCATCTGCTGCACGCCAATCCGCCCGAGGGCGTGAAAATCGAGGCGCTCACCTCGACCCGTAACGCCGGTTTCGTCAAATCCACCGGCTATTACGATGTCATCAGCACTTATGACGAGATAAACGGCTTCAAGCCCGAACCGCGCCGCCTGATCGTCGACTTTGCAGGCGATTCCAAGGTGAACAAGGCCATTCACGAGACGCTGGGAGATGATCTCGTCGGCAATATCCGCGTGGGCGGCGCCCATTGGGAGAACTCCGCCCCGCCCGGCGTCATGCCGGGGCCCAAGCCGGTCTTCTTCTTTGCGCCGGATCATGTGCGTGACCGGATGAAGGCCTGGGGGAGCGAAGAGTTCGGCCGCCGTTACGGCGCAGCGTGGATGAGCTTTGTGGAAGCGGGCCAGACACTCTTCACCGAAGCGGAATTAGGCGGCGGAGAAGGCGCGCTCAAGGCCTATGACAAGCTGATTGCTGGCAATTTTGACGCTGCGAGCGCGATGACGGTGAAGGCGGGATAAGAAGCCTGAATTCCCGGGCGAGCGTAGCGAAGACCCGGGACCTCTCTCCGCGTAAAGCGCCTTATCCTGCACGAGGCCCCGGCTCTGCGCTTCGCTTGGCCGGGGTTTCAATTTTTGAAGAGGCCTAGCCCCCCTCGATCTCCTCGCGGAGCATTTCCAGTTCCAGCCAACGCTCTTCCTTGGCCGCCTTGTCGTCGGTCAGGCGCGCATGCTCTTTCGTGGCGGCATTGAAGCGCTCGGGGTTCTTGGTGAAGAGCGTCGAATCCGCCAGCTCGGTTTCGAGCTTGGCCAGCGTCGCCTCGATCTTTTCAATCTCGCCGGGCAGGGTTTCCAGCGCGTGCTTGTCCTTGAAGCTGAGCTTGCCGGCGGATTTGTTCTTCGGCTTCTCGCCCTTGGATTTGCCCGCGGTCTTCTCGGCCTTCTCGGCCGCCTTTCGGGCTTTCACGCCTTCGCCGCGCTGGGCGACCATATCCGAATATCCGCCTGCATAGTCGCGCCAGACCCCGTCCTCTTCCCAGGCGATGGTGGCGGTGGCGGTGCGGTCGATGAAATCCCGGTCGTGGCTCACCAGAAGCGCCGTGCCGTTATAGTCCGAGATCAGCTCTTCCAGGAGATCCAGCGTTTCAAGATCAAGATCGTTGGTCGGCTCGTCGAGCACCAGAAGGTTGGACGGCAAAGCTAGCGCCCGCGCCAGCATCAATCGCGCTCGTTCCCCGCCCGAAAGGGCGTGGACCGGCGTGCGCGCCTGTTCGGGGCTGAACAGGAAGTCCTTCATATAGGCTTGGACGTGCTTGACGGTTCCGGCGACCTCGATGCGCTCCCCGCCACCGGGCGCGATGGCCTCGACAACGGTCCAGTCGGGCTTCAGCGCGGCGCGGCGCTGATCGAGGCTCGCGATTTCCAGGTTTGTGCCGAGCTTGACCGTGCCCGCATCCGGTTCGATCTGGCCGGTCAGCACCTTGATCATCGTGGTCTTGCCCGCGCCATTGGGGCCGACCAGCGCGATCCGGTCGCCGCGGGCGATCTTGATGGAAAGATCGGAAAAGATCGGGCGACCGTCATAACTCTTGGAGATGCGATCCGCCTCGATGACGCTCTTGCCGGACCGGTCCGCCTCGCTGACCGACAGGCTGGCCGCACCTTGCGGGCCGCGCCAGTTCTTCAGGTCCGACTTCATCGCCTGCAGTTCGCCGACGCGGCGCACATTGCGTTTGCGGCGCGCCGTCACGCCATAGCGCATCCAGTCTTCCTCGCGCGCGATCTGACGCTCGAGCTTGTGGCGTTCCATTTCCTCGGTCTCGAACACCTCGTCGCGCCAGGCCTCGAAATGCGCAAAGCCGCGATCGAGACGCCGCGTCTTGCCGCGATCGATCCACAGGGTCTGACGTGTGAGGTTCTCGAGGAAGCGCCTGTCGTGGCTGATCAGCACCAGCGCGCCGCGATGGCTGTTGAGCTCGCTTTCCAGCCATTCAATCGCCGGAAGGTCGAGATGGTTGGTCGGTTCATCCAGCAGCAGGATGTCGGGCTGGGGGGCGAGCGTCCGCGCCAGCGCCGCCCGGCGGGCCTCGCCGCCTGACAGGGTCGCCGGGTCGGCTTCGGGATCAAGACCCAGATGCTCAGCAAGATAGTCGGCGCGATAGGCGTCGTCGCCCGGGGCGAGCCCGTCGCGGATATAGAGGATGACGCTGTCATAGCCGGTCAGGTCCGGCTCCTGGGGCAGATAACGCAGGGTGGAGCCGGGATGCACGAAGCGCTCGCCGCCATCCGCCTCGATGATCCCGGCCGCGATCTTCAGGAAAGAGGATTTGCCCGATCCGTTCCGCCCCACGAGGCCGATGCGTTCGTTCTCGCGCACGATGAGATCGGCGCCGGTGAGCAACGGGGTCGCCCCAAAGGTGAGGTGCGTATCGGTCAGGGTCAGGAGCGGTGCAGACATGGCTTAGCCGTTAGCCGAGCGTCGGGGCGCTGTCACCCTTCCAGATCATGGGGCTGGCGAAATCCGCGGCAAATCCGGTGAAGCCGCTGACAAGAAAAATTCATATAAAAATTCTTCGAGTGAGAAAACCTATAAGAAAATAACGACAAAGAGGGTTCATTGGATTCAGTTCATGGAATCCGCTATAAGTATTCGCACCGGCAGCAGGGCGAGAAAGAGTCATGAAATCAGAAAATGAGATTCTGAATCGAATTTACAATTTGAGCGGCGATCCTGAAGAAACGCGGGATGCTTACAAGGACTGGGCCGAAAACTATGATGACGATACGGTCGAGGGCATGGGCTATGTCGCGCCTGCCGTCGCCAGCGACAAGCTGCGCGCGCTTCTGCCCGACACCTCCATCCGGATCCTGGACGCAGGTTGTGGCACGGGCCTGGCCGGGGTCGAGCTGAACAAGCGCGGCTATCAAAATGTGGACGGCATGGATCTGTCGCCCGACATGCTCACCGTCGCGCGTCGCAAGGAGGTCTATGACGATCTGCGCGAGGCGGACATGACCGAGACGCTCGACTATCCCGATAACGCTTACGACGCGATCATCTGCGTCGGCGCCTTCACCCACGCCCATGTGGGGCCGAAGGGCTTTGACGAGCTGGTGCGCATCACCCGTCCCGGCGGCGGGATTGTTGCGACTGTCCATGAAGACGTCTGGGACGAGGACAAGTACGCGGACTACCTCAAGAAACTCGAGGCCTCCGGCAAGGCGAAGATCCGCGAGGCGGACGAGGCGGATTACCACGTCCACAAATGCCGGCTTGTGGTGCTGGAGCCCGTCTAGGACCTAGTCCAGCGGCAGAACGGGCGTGCGCTTGACCGTGCCGAAGGCGAAGCTGGTCTCTATGCCGGCGATGCCCGGCACGGGATGCAGGCGCTCGCGCATGAAGCGTTCATAGCCGGACTGGCTGTCGACGACGACCTGCAGCAGATAATCTTCTGCGCCGGAGGTGAGGTGGCATTCCAGCACTTCATCGAGCCGCAGAATGGCTTTCTCGAAGGCGGCGACGGTCGCCGGTGCGTGATTGGCGAGCTTGATCCTGAGAAAGGCCGTAATGGGCAGGCCCGCCTTGTCGCGATCCAGGATCGCCGCATAGCCGGTGATCAGCCCGCTCTCTTCCAGCGCGCGGACCCGTCTCAGACAGGGTGAAGGCGACAGGCCGATCTGGTCGGCCAGGGCCTGATTGGTGATGCGCCCGTCTTGCTGAAGGGCGGTGAGAAGGCGTCGATCTGTGCTGTCCATGGCGCTATTTTAGCAGATTCTGCCAATCTGGATACAGTGAGAGGCTGAAATGGCAAGCCTCTGCTGCGTCGCCGCGCGTATTCTGTCCCGGTCAGTCAGGGAGGACGACGACGTGGACGGATCAGCGCCAATCACTCGCAAACCCGGTTTCTGCACCCGCGCCATTCATGCGGGCTATGAACCGGCCAAAGAAGGGGGCGCGCTGGTCCCTCCGCTCCATCTGTCTTCGACCTTCGCCTTCGAAACGGTCGAGGATGCGGGCGCCGCGTTTTCTGGCGAGCAGCTGCTCACTTTTACACCCGCATCTCAAACCCGACGCTGGATCTTCTGGAGCGGCGCATCGCCGATCTTGAGGGCGCCGAAGCGGGCGTCAGCTTCGGCTCCGGCATGGGGGCGATCACCTCTGTGCTCTGGAGCCTGCTGGAGCCGGGCGACGAGATCCTGGCGGACAAGACGCTGTATGGCTGCACCTTCGCCTTTCTCAATCACGGGCTGTCGCGCTTCGGGATCAAGGTGCGCCATGTGGACATGAGCGACATCGACGCCGTGATTTCGGCCATGAGCGAGAAGACGCGCGTCGTCTATTTCGAGACCCCCGCCAACCCGACCATGAAGCTCGTCGACATTGCCGCTGTCGCCGCGGTGGCGCGCGCGCATTCCGCCATGTGCGTGGTCGATAACACCTACGCCACGCCGCTGATCACCCGCCCCATCGAGCGCGGCGCGGATGTGGTGGTGCATTCGGCGACGAAATATCTTGGCGGGCATGGCGATCTCGTGGCGGGGATTGCGGTGGCTCCGCCGAGGTCATGGAACGCGTCCGGCTTTACGGTCTCAAGGACATGACTGGCGCGGCGCTGTCGCCGTTCAACGCCATGCTGATCCTGCGCGGGCTGAAAACCCTGTCCCTGAGGATGGAGCGTCATAGCCAGACCGGCGGCGCCGTGGCCCGCTGGCTCAGCGCTCACCCGCAGGTGCGCGAGGTGGCGTATCCGGGACTCGAGGACGGGCAGCAATACGCGCTCGCCCGTTCCCAGATGCAGCATTTCGGCGGCATGATCGCCTTTGAGCTCGAAGGCGGGTTCGAGGCGGGCGTGCGGATGATGAACGCCATGAAGCTGGCGCTGCGCGCGGTCAGCCTCGGGGATGCGGAAACGCTGATCCAGCATCCGGCGTCGATGACCCATTCAGCCTACAGTGCGGACGAGCGTGCGCTATACGGCATTTCAGACGGTCTGGTGCGCCTGTCCGTCGGCCTGGAAGACGCCGATGACATTCTGGGCGATCTCGAGCAGGCTTGATGGTTTGAATTTCTTCAAGGGTGTCATCCCGGACGCGAAGCATCCGGGATCTGCCGCAATCACTCTGTTCTGATATTAGAGACGCTGTCACCAGATTCCGGCTCAAGGCCGGGATGACGTGAAAGTCAGAAGCAAACCTGTCCTACTTCACCACCCGCAGGAACCCGCCTATGCGGTTGAGCGTATCGGTGATTTCGGGAAATTCCTTCGCGCCTTCCGCCGCGATCCCTGCGGGCACGTCATGGGTTTCGGCGATCGCATGCAGCGTCTTGTAAGCCGCCACCGTCGCAGGATCGTTCGCCGCAATGTCTTTCGCCAGGGCGGCCACGGCCTCGTCGAGCGCGTCCTTGCTTTCATAACAGGCGTTGGCGAGGCCCCAGTCAAAGGCGTCCTGGCCCGAGAATGTCCGCGCGGAATAGGAAATTTCCTTCGCCCGACGCAGGCCCACCGCATCCACCAGCGTCTGGCTCATCCCCCAGGTGGGGCGAATGGCGAACTTGGCGTGGGTGTCGCCGAACTTGGTGTCGGTGGTGGTGTGGATGAAGTCGCAATGCAGCGCGAACTCCAGCGCGCCGGTGAAGCAGGCGCCATGCACCTTGGCGATGACGGGTTTGGAGCTGGCGCGCACGGCCTGCATCAGACGCTCGCCGGTTCGTCAAATACCGAGCCGACCCGGCCCGCCTTCGGCTTGGCGCCGTACAGCACCTTGAGATCCACGCCCGAACTGAAGGCCCGGCCCGCGCCCTCGATGATGAGGACTGACGGACCGTTTTCGTTCTCGGCGCGATGGAGCGCCTCGATCAACTCTTCCAGCATGGGCGGGATCAGCGCGTTCAGCGCGTCGGGCCGGTTCATGCGGATGGTCAGGACCGCATCGTCGCGCACAGTTTCGATATAGTCGTAAGCCATTGGTCTTCCTGTATCGAAGCGCTGCGTCAGCCTGCCGCGAGAGCGAGAGGACGGCGCGTCGGATCATCCGTTCGAAGCGGCGCGCCTGGGGACAATCCTGGCTGGCCGGGGCGCTTCGCGATTGTCAGGGCGCCACGCTAGCTGTGCTCGCCTTTTGCGTCAGCAAAAATCGTCTAAGACCAGCCTCCCTTCCGCCTCTCATCCAAGATATCGGTCCGCCCTCATGAAACCGTTTCCGAACAAGTACGACGCCAAAGCTTCCGAAGCCGCCCTTCAGGCCCGCTGGGCCAAGGACGATGCCTTCGTCTGGGATCCGAACGCGCCGGCGGACACCGACTATGTGATCGACACGCCGCCCCCGACCGTGTCGGGCGCGCTGCATGTGGGTCACGTCTATTCCTACACCCAGGCCGACATCATGGCCCGCTACATGCGGATGAGCGGTCGCAATGTGCTCTATCCGATCGGCTGGGACGATAATGGCCTGCCGACCGAGCGGCTGGTGGAGAAGGTGAAGAAGGTGCGCGGCGGGACCATGTCGCGCGAGGAATTCGTCGCACTCTGCAAGGAGGTGATCCCGCCTTACGAGCAGCAATTCCGCGACCTGTTCGGCCGTCTGGCGCTGTCGGTGGACTGGAGCCGGGAATATCAGACCATCTCCGACGAGAGCCGCTCGGTGAGCCAGATGTCCTTCCTGGACCTTTATCACAAGGGCCTGCTGGAGCGTCGCCTGGAGCCGACCCTGTGGGACCCGGCCGACCGCACCGCCATCGCCCAGGCCGAGGTTGAAGAGACCGAGCGCGAAGGCAAGCTCAACTACATTCCCTTCGCCATTGAGGGTGAGGATATCGAGCCGGCGATCATCGCCACCACGCGCCCTGAACTGATCGGCGCCTGTGGCGGCCTGATGATCCACCCCGATCACCCGCGCGCAGGTGAACTGATCGGCAAGCGCGCCATCAGCCCGCTCTACAACGTGCCCGTCGAGATCTATGCCGAGGACACGGTCGATCCTGAAAAGGGCACCGGCATCGTGATGTGCTGTACCTTTGGCGATGTCACCGACATTCAATGGTACCGCACCCACAAGCTGCCCTTGCGCCTCGTCATCGACCAGGCGGGCAAGATGATCGACGAGCTGCCCATCGGCACGGATGACTGGCCGAGCCTCGATCTTGAGAGCGCCAAGCGACCATGGCGGCGCTGGCGGGCCTAAAAGCCGCCAAGGCCAAGGAAACCATCCTTGAGATGCTCAAGGAGCGCGATCTCGTCCTCAAGCAGGAAACCACCCATCAGGTGATCCCGATCGCGGAACGCTCCGGTGCGCCGCTCGAGATCATCGTGACCCCGCAATGGTTCATCCGGACCCTCGATTTCAAGGAACAGATCCTTGAGAAGGGTCGCGAGATCACCTGGCGTCCGGCCTATATGCGCCAGCGTTTTGAAAGCTGGGTTGAGGGTCTGAAATGGGACTGGTCGATCTCGCGCCAGCGCCATTTCGGCGTGCCGCTTCCCGTCTGGTATTCCAAGCGCCCGGGCGAGGAAGGCCAGATCATTGTCCCCACCAAGGACCAGCTGCCCGTCGATCCGACCACGGACCTGCCCCAGGGCTATGAAGCTCATGAGGTCGAGGGCGAGCGCGATGTGATGGACACCTGGGCGACCTCCTCGGTCAGCCCGCAGCTCAACACCCGCTCGATCAACGAGGACTACGCCCTCGATATCGAATCCCACCGCCGCCAGTTCCCGATGGCGCTGCGTCCGCAGGCGCACGAGATCATTCGCACCTGGGCGTTCTACACCATCGTCAAGGCGCTCCATCACGAGAACACCGTCCCGTGGTCCAATATCGCGATCTCGGGCTGGTGCCTGGCGTCAGACGGGTCGAAGATGTCCAAGTCCAAGGGCAATGTGATCGACCCGATCAAGATGCTGGACGAATACGGCACGGACCCGGTCCGTTACTGGACCGGCACCTCGCGTCTGGGGCAGGACACCGCGCTGTCGCCGAACACCCTCAAACAGGGCAAGCGTCTGGTCACCAAGTTGTGGAACGCCGCCAAGCTCGCCGCGATGAGCCTTGAAGCGCCGAGAGCCATGGCGTGCTCAACCCGACCACGCCCAAGGGCGACATTGAAAGCGGCGTGATCTCTCATCCGCTTGATCAATGGCTGCTGGGCGAGCTGAGCCAGACCATCGCCAAGGCGACCGAGGCGTTCGAAAATTACGAGTACGCCGCCGCCCAGCGCGAAGTGGAAGACTTCTTCTGGCGCACCTATTGCGACAACTATCTCGAGATCGTCAAACGCCGCACCCGGTTTGAAGGCAAGCCTGAGGGCGAAGAGCTGTCCGCGGTCCATACGCTGTGGCACGCCACCGATGCGCTGATCCGCCTGTTCGCGCCCTTCATTCCCTACGTCACCGATGCGCTTTACGACGTGATGATCGGGGATCGTGACGGCATGCCCTCGACGGTTCATGCTCGCGGCATGTGGCCGAAGGCCGCCGATCAGGCGCCGGCCGGCGCGTTCGAGAAAGAGGGCGAAGCCTTCGTCCAGATTCTCGCCGCCGCCCGCAAGGTGAAGTCCGAAGCCCAGGTGTCGATGAAGACCGCCGCCAACACGCTGACCATCTCCGGTCAGGGCGCAGGTGCAGTGTCCGAATTGATTGGTGAAACCGCCGAGGATCTGATGGCGGTGACAAGCGCGGGCGAGATCGTCCGCGCTGAAACCGCACCTGAAGGCGTGGCTTCGGTCGTGTCGCCGGACGAGCGTTTCACGGTCTCTATGGACCTGATCATCGATGAGAAGAAGGCGGAAGGCTGAGCCTTCCCCTTACTCTGAAACCGGCAGGGTGAAGACGAAGCAGGCGCCTTCACCCGCACCGGGCTCCAGCCAGATCTTGCCGCCATGGCGTTCGAGGATCAGGCGCGCCTGCGCCAGACCCAGGGCTGCGCCCGGATAGGTCTCGCGCGGATGCAGACGCTCGAACGGGGTGAAGAGTTTGCCGGCGAGCGCCGGATCAACGCCGATCCCGTCATCACGCACCTCGATCCGGTGGTGGTCGCCCTCACGCTTTGCGCTGATGGCGATCTGCACGCCGGGCCCACGTCGGAATTTCAGGGCATTGTCGATGAGCGCTTCAAGCACTGGCTTGAGCAGCGCCGGGTCCCCGCTCACTACAGGCAGCGAGGCAGCCGTCAGATGCGCCTCGGCCGTCCTGATGAGGTCTGACTGCGCCTCAAGGGTCTCCGCCAGAAGCACGTCGAGTGCGACCGTCTCGTGTTTCAGAGGGCGTGTCGCGACCTCGATATAGGCAAGACAGGCCTGAATGAGGGTGCGCATGCGCTGGGCGGCGTCAGAGATGAAGTCCAGACTCTGGACGCCGTCTGCATCAAGCGCTTCATCATAGCGCTTTGACAGGAGGCTCGAGAAAGCGAGCATCTTGCGCACAGGTTCCTGCAGGTCATGCCCGGCGCTGGCGCCGAAGCGGCGCAGGAATTCGATCTGGCGAGCGCCCGGATCGACGCGTTGCAAACGCAGCAATCTCAGGCCGTCAGCGCCCAGGGGGCCAGTTCAGCCTGATAGGTCGAACCATCATCCGCCTGCACGGTCAATGACGGGCCGGGCTTGGCTGGCATGGCTGCTTCGCAAAGCCTGGGCAGGTCCGGACAGCGTGAGCGCTCCTGCTCGAACGCAGCATTCCAGCCTGCGATTTCGCTGGTCGCGTTCAGCAGAATGCAGGGGTCCGGCAGCGCATCAAAAAGCGTTTGTGTGGAGAGACCTGAGGGAAAACTGCGAGGCGGCATGTAAGCTCCCGGGTGTGCCCGCCCTGAACAGACGGCGCCGAGCGCGCTGGCGTTGAAGCGCACGATAGCTATTGTGCATGACTTTCCATCGAAGTCTCTGCCTCTGGAGCCATAGTCTTGTCCGCCACCACTGCGCCGATCTTTCAGGTCTCCGATCTCAATGTGCGTTTTGATACGCCGGATGGAGAAGTTCACGCCGTTCGCGGGGTCAATCTGGAAATCTCGCCGGGCGAATGCCTGGCCGTGGTGGGCGAGTCCGGGTCCGGCAAGAGCCAGACCTTTCTCGCCGCCATGGGGTTGCTGGCGTCAAACGGCAAGGCGGAAGGCTCGATCAGGTATTCCGGTCAGGAAATCCTGAATCTGCCGCCGTCCAAGCTGAACGCGGTGCGCGGCAAGTCCATGACGATGATCTTCCAGGATCCGCTGACCTCGCTGACGCCGCACATGCGGGTCGGCGCCCAGCTTGAGGAAGTGCTGAAGATCCACACCGATCTGCGCGGCGAGGCGGCGACCAAACGGTGTCTGGACTGGCTGGAGCGCGTCCGCATTCCTGAAGCGGCGCGTCGCCTGAAGCAGTTCCCGCACGAGCTGTCCGGCGGCATGCGCCAGCGCGTCATGATCGCCATGGCGATGCTGTGTGAGCCTGACCTGCTCATTGCGGACGAGCCGACCACGGCGCTTGATGTGACCGTTCAGGCCCAGGTGCTCGATATCATGGACGAGCTGAAGGCTGAAACCGGCGCCGCCATCGCCCTGATCACGCACGATATGGGCGTTGTGGCGCGCATGGCTGACCGCGTGCAGGTGATGAAGCACGGCGAATACGTGGAAGGCGGCGATGTCTATGACATCTTCCGGTCTCCCAAGCACGAATATACCCAGATGCTCCTGGATGCGATGCCGCGCATTGACCAGCCTGACAAGCCGGGTCACGAAGCCTTGCCGCCGCGCGAAGCGATCGGCGAGGACAAGCCGCTTCTGGTGGCCGATGACGTGAAGGTGCACTTCCCGGTCGTGGTGGGCGGCGGCCTGTTTCCCAAGACCAAGCCGCTGAAGGCCGTCGATGGCGTCAGCTTCGAGCTCAAGGAAGGCGAGACGCTCGGGATCGTGGGCGAATCCGGCTGCGGCAAGTCCACGCTGGCGCGCGCCGTCCTGCGCCTTGTGCCGGCGAGCGCGGGCGCAGTGAGCTGGATCGGCAAGGATCTTCTGTCCATGAAGCCGCGCGCGCTGGAAGAGGTCCGCGAGGATCTGCAGATCGTCTTCCAGGATCCGCTGGCCTCGCTTAATCCGCGCATGACCATCGGCGCATCGATCGCCGAACCCATGCTGACCTTCCGCAAGACCATGTCGTCCAAGGAGCGTGAGGCCGAGGTCAAGGCGATGATGGAGCGGGTCGGGCTCGATCCGAACATGATCAACCGCTATCCGCATGAGCTGTCGGGTGGTCAGAACCAGCGCGTCGGTATTGCCCGCGCCATGATCCTCAAACCGAAGCTGGTGATCTGCGACGAGGCGGTGTCAGCGCTCGACGTGTCCATCCAGGCCCAGATCATCGAACTGCTAATCGGTCTGCAGAAGGATTTCGGCCTGTCGATGATGTTCATCTCGCACGACCTGTCCGTGGTGCGCGAAGTGTCCCACCGGGTCATGGTGCTGTATCTGGGCCGCATTGTGGAGCTGGCCGACCGCGAGGCGATCTACACCGATGCGCGCCATCCCTACACCAAGGCGCTGATCAGCGCCGTGCCCATCCCCGATCCCGAGATCGAGAAGACGAGGGAGCGCCTGAAGCTGACCGGGGATCTTCCCAGCCCGCTCGACAGCCGCGCCCAGCTGCGCTTCATGAAGTCCAAGCTGATCGATGATCCCGATGCGGAACAGTACCGGCCGCAATTGCTCGAGGTGTCGCCGGGGCACTGGGTCGCCGAGCATGATCCTATTGATTAACTGGCTGTCTGAGCTGCGCTCGCCAGCCGGTTAAATGGGAATTCATTTGCCTCTGCGGGGCATGTCCTTATTTTCGCCATAGTTGGAGAAATCCGAAAACTGAGGTGAACGATCATGGTCAAGCTCAATTCCCGCATCGCCGCATGCTGCCTGTCGCCGCTCGCTGCGATGATGCTCTGGGCTTGTTCGGATCAGCAGGCTGCTGATCCTGGAAATGATCTGGCCGCCGCCTTTGAAAGCGCCAGCTTCCCGCATGAAGCCAGCGATATCGCCGCAGACCCGGCCGTCCGTTACGGCGTGCTCGACAATGGTCTGCGCTACGCCATTCTGGAGAATGACACGCCGACGGGCACGGCCGCTCTGCGCATGGTGTTCGATGTCGGTTCTCTGGCGGAAGAGGAAGACCAGCGCGGTCTGGCCCATTTCATCGAACACATGGCGTTCAACGGAACGACTCACGTGCCCGAGGGCGAGATGGTCGCCCTGCTGGAGCGGTATGGGCTGGCCTTCGGGGCGGATACCAACGCCTTCACGGGACGTGAGGTGGTCGGTTACCAGCTCGACCTTCCGAGCAATTCCGACCAGATGCTGAATGTCGGCCTGTTCCTGATGCGCGAGACCGCATCGGAGCTGACCTTTGACAGCGATGCGATCGATCGCGAGCGCGGGGTCATTCTGGGGGAGGAGCGCTACCGCAACACACCGATCCGCCGCTTCTTCAACGCCTATTACACCTTCCTCTACCCGGACACGATCATCACTGAGCGCGACTCCATCGGCACGGTCGAGGTGATCGAGAATGCGCCGGCCGAACGCCTGATCGCCTATTACAACGATTACTACACGCCTGAACGCGGCATGCTGGTCGTGGTCGGGGATGTGGACGCCGACATGATCGAGGCGAAGATCCGCGACGGCTTCGACATCAGCCTTGAGGGGCTGGATGTGGAGCATGTGTCGAGCTTCGCCAGCTGGGAGCAACCGACCCCGGCGGCGCCGGATCCCGATATCGGCACGGTGGCGGATCCCCAGGAGCCCGAATTCGGCTTCTTCTATGATCCGGACGTGTTCACGCTCATCACGGTGGATGTGATCGAACCCGGCGCGGCGCCCTATGACACGCAGGAGGCCCGGTTTGAAGACCTGCTGCGGCAGCTGGGAAATGGCATCGTTCAGCGCCGCCTGCAGAGCGACATCAATCGTGGGGCGTCGCCGCTGGTCCAGGCCAGCCTATCCTATGGCAATGAATTTGATTTGGTGAACAAGGCGGGCCTGTTCGCGGTGTCCAGCCCGGAGCGCTGCGCGAAGGCGTCGCCACGCTGGAACAGGAGCTGCGCCGCGCCCAGGAATACGGCTTCACCCAGGCCGAGCTCAACGAACAGCTCGCCAATGTGCGCACCAGCCTGCGCAACGCCGTCGACCAGGCGGATACGCGTCAGAGCGGCGATCTGGCGGACGGGCTGTGGTCGAGCTGGATCGAGGGGGAGGTCTTCTCATCCCCGACAGATGTCATGGCGCGCTTCGAAGCGCTTGAGGACAGATCACGGTGGAAGCGGTGGAAGACGCCTTCAACCGTATCTGGACGCGTCTCCGCCCAAGGTGATGGTGGCGCTGAACCAGGACGTGACCGATGGCGACGCAGCAGTGCGCGAAGCCTGGCTCGCCTCTTCCGCGGAGCCGGTCGACCCTGTCGTGGACGCGGGCGTGGTCGAGTTCGCCTATACTGACTTCGGAACGCCGGGCGAGGTGGTCAGCACCAACCGGATCGAGGATCTGGGCGTGGACCAGGTCGTGTTCGACAATGGCGTCATGCTCAACGTCAAGACCACCGATTTCGAGGACAATGTGATCCGTGTGCGCGTGGATTTCGGCGCCGGCGATCTGACCCCGCAACCGACCGCTGCGGCTGGCACCATTCTGGGCGCCGTGTTTGGCGGCGGCGGTCTTGAAGCCCATGATCGCGATGAGCTGCAACGTCTGCTCGCCGGTCGCTCCGTAGGCTATGGCCTGAATGTGGGCCCTGACAGCTTTGCCTTCGCGAACGCCACCACCCCGACCGATTTCGAGCTGCAGATGCAGGTCCTCGCCGCTTTCATGACCGCGCCGGGCTGGCGTGAAGACGGGCTGAACCAGTTCCGCGCCATCGCCGAGGAAATCCGTCGCGGCCAGAACGCCCAGGCGGTCCAGGTGGCGGTGAACCGGGTGGGACGCATGCTGCGCTCGGGCGATCCGCGCTGGGGCTTCCCCACGGCCGAGGAAGTCAACGCCTTCACGATGGAGCATGCCCGCACCATGCTCGAGCCGGCGCTTCAGAACGCTCCGATCGAGATCACCATTACGGGGGATGTGTCGACTGAACGCGCCATCGAGGTGGTCGCTGAAACCTTCGGCGCGCTTGCGGATCGCGACGAGAGCTGGCCTGCCTATGAGGACAACGCCGCAATCGAATTCCCGGCGTCGACCGAGGAGCCGGTGATCGTGACCTTCAACGGTCAGGACTATCAGGGCATGGCGAATGTCTATTACCCGACCACGGACGGCATCAATGCGCGCGAGCGCCGCGCCTATGACCTTCTGCGCGCGGTCTACAATCTCAAGGCCATTGACCGGTTCCGCGAGCAGGAAGGCGCCACCTACTCCGCCATCGTTTCGAGCCAGCAATCGCGGGTCTCGGAAGGCTATGGCTTCATGTGGGTCGGCCTGGACGTGAATGTCGCCGACATCGACCGGATGTACGACATCGCCGACGAGATCGCGCTGGCCATGGCCAATGGCGATATTTCCGAGGACGAGCTGCAGCGCGCCCGCAACCCGATCATGGAAAGCCTTGAAGAGAATTTCGAGCGCAATCCGTTCTGGGTGAACGCCCTGTCGCGGATCCAGACCCATCCCGAGGATCTGGAGCAGATCCGGTCCATCCAGTCCGACTATCGCGACGTGACCGTGGATGAGCTGGTCGCGCTGGCCGAGCAGTCCCTGCGGCCCGATGAAGCCTACCGCGTCACCATCCTGCCGCAGAGCGCCGCGACCGAAGCGGAATAGTCAAAACAGATGCGGTCAGGCGATGCGCCTGGCCGCGTCTGGGCTCTCGACCTTCTGGGCAGTCCTGATACTCTCCCGCCAAAGCGTCCGGACTGTTCGGGCGCTCATGCCCAAGGGGGAGTTCGCATGAACCGTTTTGCGCTGTTGACCACCGCCGCTCTTGTCAGCCTCGGCCTCGCTGCGTGCGGCGCTCCGCAGGCTGAAGAGTCCGACGCCGCTGCGTCCGGCGAACAGGAGCTCAGCGAGACCGAAGCCCAGGTCAACGACATTCTTGAAGCCATGGCGGACACCGCCGAGGCCTCCGAGGAAGAGCGGATTGTCGCTGAAGCGCGTCGTTGCACGGCCGAAGGCGATGCCGGCGAGTATGACCTGCCTGAACGGGGCGAGGATCAGGCGCTCGCTGATTTCAATGCGGCTGTAGGCGAGGCCTACCTTGCCCAGAACGCTCAGAGCGCCTGCGTCTTCACGCTGCCGTCCGGTCTGCAGTTCCGGGTGGACCGCGCCCGTGACGGCGCGTCTCCGGATCCGCGCGGCGAGCTGGTCGAGGTCAATTATGAAGGCACGCTGATCAATGGTGAGGTGTTTGACAGCTCCTATGCCCGGGGTCAGTCCGCCACCTTCCCGTCCAACCGCCTGATCCGCGGCTGGGTCGAGGCTCTGCCCCTGATGAATGTGGGCGAGGAATGGACGCTGTTCATCCCGTCCGACCTGGCTTACGGGCCCACCGGCACCCAGGGCGGTCCGATCGGTCCGAACGAGACGCTGATCTTCCGTCTCGAGCTGATCAGCCTGCCCAACCGTCCGATCGACGAGCAATAGGCGCATGCGCACCGCAACCGACTGGCTGGCCGAGCTGGTGTCCTTTGACACCACCTCGCGCAATTCCAATCTCGCCCTGATCGACCGGGTCGAGTCCTATCTCGCCGAGTTGGGCGCGGAGTGTCATCGCATCGAAAGTCCTGACGGGACGAAAGCCAATCTGCATGCGGTCCTCGGGCCGCATGTGGATGGCGGCGTGGTTCTGTCGGGCCATACCGATGTTGTGCCGGTAGATGGCCAGGACTGGAGCACGGACCCTTTCACCCTGACAGAGCGCGACGGCAAGCTTTACGGTCGCGGCTCGTGCGACATGAAAGGGTTTATCGCCTGCGCGCTGGCCAAGGCGCCGAGTTTTGCAAAGGCCGCGCTGAAACGTCCGGTCCATTTCGCCTTTTCCTATGACGAGGAGATCGGCTGTCTCGGGGCGCCGGACATGATCCGACAGATGGCGGGCCACGCCCCGCGTCCGTCCTGCGTCATCGTGGGCGAGCCCACCGAAATGGCGGTCGTGACCGGCCACAAGGGGCTCTTTTCGGTCCGGGTCGAGGTGACGGGGAAGGAAGCGCATTCCTCGCTGGTGGAGGACGGCGCCTGCGCCGTGACCTACGCCGTGCGCCTGATGAGCTGGATGGTTGAGCAATCGGACGCGCTCAAGGCGGCGGCGCCGGCTGACAGTCCGTTCAACCCGCCCTATGGCACGCTGACCATCGGACAGATGGGCGGCGGAACGGCCGCCAATATCCTGGCGAAATCGGCCTGGTTCATATCCCTGATGCGCCCGGCGCCCTGGGATGACGGCCCCGGTCTGGGCCGGAGACTGATGGCAGAGGCGGCCCGGCTCGAGGCGGAGATGCGTCAGTATGCGCCCGAGGCGCGGATAGAGGTCGAAGTCCGCTCCAATGTCCCGCCCTTGCGGCCTGAAGACATGGGGGAGGCGGAAACCCTCGCCCGTGCTCTGACCGGCGATAACAGCCCGCGCGTCGTTGCGTATGGCACCGAGGGCGGACAGTTCCAGGAAGCTGGTTTCTCGACTGTCATCTGTGGCCCTGGCTCGATCACCCAGGCGCACCAGCCTGATGAGTTTGTCGCCATCAGCGAACTCGACGCCTGCATGCGATTTCTCGACAAGCTTGAACAGCGCCTGAGCGCCTAGGTCGGGCTTAGCTTCCGCCCGTGCGGGTGATCGTGCCGTCCTCTGCGATATGGATGCCGCACTCGGTCTTGTCCTGACCGGCCCAGCGACCGGCGCGCGGATCATCGGTCGGATCTTTCACCTGACTGGTGCAGGGCAGGCAGCCGATCGAGGGATACCCCTCCGCCACCATGGGATGGGGCGGCAGGTCATGGGTTTCGAAATAGGCGTTGATCGCGTCGCGAGACCAGTCAAAGAGCGGATTGAGTTTGAGCTTGCCGTCCTGGATCTCGACCCGGGGCAGGGCGGCGCGTTCGCCGCATGATGGCGCTTGCGGCCTGAGATCCAGACCTTGAAGGGGCGCAGGGCGCTGATCAGGGGCAGGGTCTTGCGGATATGGCAGCACAGATCGGGGTTGGTCTTGTGCAACACGCCGTCCGGATCATCGCTTTCACGTGATCGGGATTGGGCTGCAAGGTGCGCACGTCGGTCAGGCCCAGTCTTTCAGACAGGGCGTCACGATAGGCCAGGGTCTCGTCAAAGAGCTGCCCCGTGTCCATGAACAGCACGGGGGTATCCGGTTTGGCCTGCGCGACCAGGTGCAGGATCACGGCGCTTTCCGCGCCATAGGATGACACCACGCAGGATTCGCCAGGATAGATGTCGGCCAGCACCCGGCGGACTGCTCCGGCTGCATCGAGGCCTGCAAGCGCCGCATCCAGCGCCTGCGCGCCCGCCTCGAGCGCCAGCCGGTATTCTGATTTCAGCGGAGCCATGGGTCACCTGTCATCGCTGGGACCAGCGTGAGCATTTGTGTGCGGCGCATCAAGAGCGGGTTGGGACAGGGGCTGAGAAAAAAGGCCGGATGCGAGGATCCGGCCTTTCATCATCTGGCGCGAACCACAGACTAGCGGGTCGCGTTCTGGGCCGCTTCGCGGTCCTTGTTCCAGTAGGAGACCGACTTGACCTTGGAGCGGTCGCAGCGATCGGCATATTTCTTCGCGATCTCGGTCACTTCCTCCATCAGCCCTTCGGCGAGGGTGATGGGCTTCAGGCCCATGGACAGGAAGGTGTCGTTCTCCACGTGAAGCTCGTTCTCATCGGCTTCATTGCGCGGGTTCGGCAGATAGGCGACCTCGGTCTTGGTCATGCCGGCGATCATCTCGCCAGTTCGCGCACCCGATGGGTTTCGGTCATCTGGTTCATGATGCGGGTGCGCTCGCCATGCTCGGGCGGGTTCTCGACCGCCAGCTGGATGCAGCGGACCGTGTCCTGGATATGGATGAAGGCGCGGGTCTGACCGCCCGTGCCGTGCACGGTCATCGGGAAGTCGATGGCGGCCTGCATCAGGAAGCGGTTCAGAACGGTGCCATAGTCGCCGTCATAGTCGAACCGGTTGATCAGGCGCTCGTCCTTCTTGGTCTCTTCGGTCTGGGTGCCCCAGACGATGCCCTGGTGAAGGTCGGTGATCTTCACCTTGTCGTTCTTGTTGTAGAAGTGGAAGAACAACTGATCCTGGGTCTTGGTCATGTGGTAGATCGAGCCCGGATTGGCCGGATAGAGGATCTCCTGATCCTTCAGGCCTTCCTGGGTCTCCACCTTCACCTTCAGATAGCCCTCGGGGATTTTCATGCCCGCGGTGCCATAGCCGTAGACGCCCATGGTGCCCAGGTGGACGAGGTGAATGTCCAGACCGGTCTCGACGATGGCGGCCAGCACGTCATTGGTGGCGTTGAGGTTGTTGTCGACCGTATAGCGCTTGTGACGGGCGGACTTCATCGAATAGGGCGCGGCGCGCTGTTCGGCGAAGTGGATGATCGCATCGGGTTTTTCTTCAAGGATCAGGTCGACGAGTTCCTGATAGTCCTTGCCGATGGTCAGGTCCTTGAAGCGAATCTCCTTGCCGGAGACCTCTTTCCAGGCTGCCAGACGCTCGCCCATGGGGCGGATCGGCGTCAGGGAGTCCACTTCCAGCTCGATATCGATCTTGCGACGAGACAGATTGTCCACGATTACAACATCATGGCCGCGCGCAGAGAGGTGGAGCGCAGACGGCCAGCCGCAGAAACCGTCACCGCCGAGCACGAGTACTTTCATCTCAATCCCCAAAAGACTGTCCTGACCCTGTCAGAATTTTGAACAGGTTTCTTGCAGTTCGTGCGTTGGGATGCAAGGCCGGGACGCGGTCCCGGCGCCCCCCGGATATGGACGGACGCGCGGGAAGCGTCTAAACCGCGCGCGACATGTCTCAAGGCCGACAGCGTGCAACCACGCCCGGTCCAGCAAGATCAAAGGAGCAGATCATGGCGCTGCGTGTGGCGATCAACGGGTTTGGCCGGATCGGCCGTCTGGCTCTGCGTGCCCTTATGGAGCACGAGCGGACGGACGAGTTCGAGGTTGTGGCGATCAACAATTCCGGCACCGCCGAAGCCATCGCCCATCTGTTCGCATTCGACAGCGTGCATGGCCGCTATCGCGGCGAGCTGACCACGGGCGAGGACTGGATGGATCTGGGCTTCGGCAAGATCGCCAAGGTCAATGAGCGCGACCCGTCCAAGCTGCCCTGGGCGGCGATGGGCATCGACATTGTTCTTGAATGCACCGGCGCCTTCAACGACAAGGCCAAGGCGATGGCCCATATCGAGGTGGGCGCGAAACGCGTGCTGTGCTCGGCCCCGGCCAAGAACGCCGACAAGACGATCGTCTATGGCGTCAACCATGACCAGCTGACCGCGGAAGACATTGTGGTCTCCAACGCGTCCTGCACCACCAACGGCCTCGCGCCGGTGGCCAAGGTTCTCAATGATGCGGTCGGCATCGAACGCGGTCACATGACCACCATCCACGCCTATACCGGCGACCAGCGACGCTGGACCGGAACCACAAGGACCTGCACCGCGCCCGTGCGGCGGCCCTGTCCATGATCCCGACCTCCACCGGCGCGGCCAAGGCGGTCGGCCTGGTGCTGCCGGAACTGGCGGGCAAGCTCGATGGCTCTGCGGTGCGCGTGCCGACCCCGAACGTGTCGGTGATCGATCTTGTGTTCACCCCGGGCAAGGCCACCAGCGTTGAAGAGATCGCGAACGCCATCAAGGCGGCCGCCGACGGCCCGCTGAAGGGCGTGCTGGGTTACGACACGGCGCCGCTGGTCTCCATCGACTATAACCATGACAGCCGCTCGTCCGTGGTCGCGCTCGACAAGATCGCCGTGATCGACGAGCGCCTGGTCCGCGTCATGACCTGGTATGACAACGAATGGGGCTTCGCCTGCCGCATGCTCGACACCGCCAAGGCGATGGGCCGCTTCCTCTAAGCCGACTGACCTTCAAGGGACGCCGACAATGATCCGTCGTATCGAAGACGCCGACATCGCTGGGAAACGCGTGCTTGTGCGCGTGGATTTCAATGTGCCCATGCAGAACGGGAGCGTCAGCGACGACACCCGGCTGCGTGCGGCCCTGCCCACCATCGAGCATTTGCGCGAGGCGGGGGCGAAAGTGATCCTGATGGCGCATTTCGGCCGTCCCAAGGGCCAGCGCAATCCCGAGATGAGCCTGGCCCCGGTCGCGACCCCGCTGGCGGAGCTGATCGGTCATCCGGTGAAGTTCGTCTCTGATTGCGTAGGCAGCGACCCCAAGGGCGCGATCTCGCTGATGAAGGCGGGCGATGTGCTCTTGCTGGAAAACACTCGCTTTCACGAAGGCGAGGAAAAGAACGATCCCGCGTTCGCCGCACAACTGGCCGAACTGGCGGACGTCTATGTCAATGACGCCTTCTCTGCGGCGCACCGGCGCATGCCTCCACCGAAGGCGTGGCGCGTCTGCTGCCGGCCTATGCCGGTCTGGCGCTTCAGCGTGAGATCGATCATGTGACCGCTGCGCTCGAAAACCCCAACCGTCCGGTTCTGGCGGTCGTGGGCGGGGCGAAGGTCTCCACCAAGATCGAGCTTCTGAAAAACCTCGTCAAAAAGGTGGACCGCCTGTTCGTGGGCGGCGCCATGGCGAACACCTTCCTGGCGGCGCGCGGCATGATGTGGGCGGCAGCCTGTACGAGCGCGACCTGATCGACACCGCCAAGGCCATCGAGGACGCGGCGGGCGAGGCGCAATGCCAGATCCTGCTGCCGACGGATGCGGTTGTGGCGAAAGAGTTCAAGGCGCACGCGGATCGCCGTGTCGCCGAGGTGGATGACATCCAGGCGACCGAGATGATCCTTGATTGCGGACCCGAGACTGTGGACCAGCTGGCCGACGCCATCGCCGCGTCGCGCACGCTGGTCTGGAACGGCCCGCTGGGCGCGTTCGAGACGCCGCCCTTTGACACCGCCACCGTGGAAGCGGCGCGCTACGCCGCCTCACGGTGCAAGGAACACGGACTGACGGCCGTCGCGGGCGGCGGCGACACGGTCGCTGCGCTCAACCAGGCGGGCGTGTCGGACGATTTCACCTTTGTCTCGACCGCAGGCGGGGCGTTCCTGGAATGGCTTGAGGGCAAGGCCCTGCCGGGCGTGGACGCGCTCCGGGACTAAAACTTGACCCTTCGCCGCTCGGGGCGAAACACACTCAATCCGGCGAGGCTCGCCACACTTTCTTTCAAGGGGGACGACGGTCATGGACATCGATCAGCTTAACGAAATCGCGATCCGCATGACGGCGCCGGGCAAGGGCATTCTGGCCGCCGACGAATCCACGCGCACCATCGGCAAGCGCTTTGACGGCATCGGCCTTGAGAACACCGAGGAGAACCGACGCAACTGGCGCGAGATGCTGTTCCGCACCACGCCTGCAATGACGGATCACGTCTCCGGCGTCATTCTGTTTGACGAGACGATCCGCCAGAAGGCCGCCGACGGCACGCCGCTGGTGAAGCTGATCTCTGATGCGGGCGCTGTGCCGGGCATCAAGGTGGATGCGGGCGCGAAAGCGCTGGCGGGCGCGGAAGGCGAGACCGTCACCGAGGGGCTGGACGGCCTGCGCGAGCGTCTGGCGGAGTATTACGAGCTGGGCGCGCGTTTCGCGAAGTGGCGCGCAGTCATCGACGTCAATGGCGAGGACATTCCCTCCCAGTACGCAGTCGATGTGAACGTGCACGCGCTGGCCCGCTACGCCGCGCTCTGCCAGGAAGCCAACATCGTGCCGATCGTGGAGCCCGAAGTCCTGATGGACGGCGATCACTCCATCGAGCGTTGCTATGAAGTGACCGAGTTCACGCTCAAGCGCCTCTATGCCGAGCTGTTTGACCAGGGCGTGATCCTGGAAGGCACGGTGCTCAAGCCCAACATGGTCATCGCCGGCAAGAAATGCGCCGACCAGGCCAGCCGCGAGGAAGTGGCCGAGATGACGGTCCAGTGCCTTCTGAACACCGTCCCGGCGGCGGTTCCGGGCATCGCCTTCCTGTCGGGCGGTCAGTCTGATGAAGACGCCACCGCGCACCTGAACATCATGAATGAAGGCTTTGACCTGCCGTGGCCGCTGACCTTCTCCTATGGTCGCGCGCTGCAGGCGGCGCCTCTGAAAGCCTGGGGCGGCTCCAATGTCGAAGCCGGCCAGAAAGCCTTCAACCACCGCGCCCGCATGAACGGCCTCGCCGCGCTGGGCGAGTGGAATGAAGGCCTGGAAAGCGAAGGCTAAGCCTCGCTCATGTCATGGCTTGAACCGACCGCCGCCGGGCTCGGCGTGCTCTGCCTGTTCTTTCTGATCCGGCAGAGCATGTGGGCCTGGCCGGTCGGCATCGCCATGACCGGCCTTTACGCCATCATCTTCTTTGATGTCCGTTTGTATTCGGACTTCGGCCTGCAACTGATCTTCTGCGTGCTGCAGGCCTATGGGTGGTGGTTCTGGCTGAGCCATCGCGACAGGGCCGAAGCGAACAGCCAGGCGCCGGTGATCTGGCTGGGGTTTCAGAAGCTTTTGCCCTGGCTGGCGGTTGGCGCTGTCGGCGCTTTGGCGCTGGGGCTGGTCATGGACCGCTTCACCGATGCGGACCTGCCCTATTGGGACGCGATGACCACGAGCTTCAGCCTGGTCGCCCAGTTCATGCTGGCGCGCAAATATCTGGAAAACTGGCTGGTCTGGATCGGCGTGGATGTCGTCGCCATCGGGGTCTACGCCTATAAGGGGCTGATGCTCACCAGCGGGCTCTATGCGCTCTTCCTGCTGATGTGCGTCTGGGGCTTCTGGCAGTGGCGACGTGATTCCGCCGTCGAGCCAGAGGCGGCGCCGGCGCAATGACGACCCGGTCCATGGCTTCGTTCTGGGCAAGTTCATGCCGCCCCATGCCGGGCACATGTATCTGTGCGATTTCGCCGCCGGCCTGTGTGATCAGCTGACCATACTGGTCTGTTCGCTCGAGCGCGAACCCATCCCAGGCAAGCTGCGCCATGAATGGATGTCCGCGCTCTATCCGGACGCGCGAGTGCTGCATTTCGATCGCGACGTTCCGCAAGAGCCGTCCGAGAGCCCGGACTTCTGGGATATCTGGCGCGAACTGGTGCGCAGCGTTCATCCCGAACCGATCCATCGCGTGTTCGCGTCCGAGGATTACGGCCTGAGGCTGGCGCAGGAGCTGGGCGCCGAGTTCTGGCCCGCGGATCCGGAGCGCGCCTGCCGCCCGGTCAGCGGCACGCAGATCCGTCAGGCCCCGATGGCGCACTGGTCGATGATCGCGCCTCCGGCCCGACCGTATTTCACACGGACCATTGTTCTTCATGGTCCTGAAAGCACGGGCAAGTCCATGCTCGGCCAGGACCTGGCGCGAGCTTTGGGCGGGGCGTATGCGCCCGAATTCGGTCGCACCTGGTGTGAGCTGTACGGGACCGATTGCAGCGCAGAGGATCTGCGCAATATCGCAGCCGGGCAGGCGGCCGCGATCCAGGCCGCTCGCCGGACGGCGGACGGGTTCGTGATTTCGGACACGGACGGGCTGCTGACCGAGGTCTGGTCGCAAATGATGCTCGGCGCTTCTGTCTTCGATCCGTCCCCCGAGCCGGAGGGTGACCTCTATCTCCTCACCGATATCGATCAGCCCTTCGTGGATGACGGGACGCGGGTCTATTCCGATCCGGCCGATCGCGAGCGCTTTTTGCACTGTCGGTTGAAGCGCTTGAGCGTCAGGGTGTGGACTATGTCCGCCTGTCGGGGAGCTGGGAGCACAGGCGCGCCGTCGCGCTGGACGCAATTTCCCGCCGGTTTCCCCATCTGATCCGGCAGGCGTGACCTTTTGCGGTGTCGCGGTATCGTGACAGGCCTGACGCAGACCGGAGAATGACAATGAGCCCGAACCCGTTTGAGCAGGGCGGCGCGCGCTACGCCGCCGGACGCCCGGTCTATCCCGGCAAACTCGCCTTCACGCTGGAGGGTCTTGTCAGCAACCATACTCTGGCGGTCGATGTGGCTGCGGCACGGGTCAGTTATCCGTTCTTCTGGCGGAGCATTTCAAATCCGTGCGCGCCTTTGATCCCAGCGAAAGCCAGCTTGCCCACGCCCGGCCTCATCCCCGGGTCAGTTACGCCAGGGCCCCGGCCGAGGCGCTGCCGATCGCCAGCGGAAGCGCAAATCTCATCACCGCCGCGCAGGCGGCGCACTGGTTTGACAGGCCGCGCTTTTACGCCGAGGTGCGCCGCATTGCAGCGCCGGGCGCGGTTCTCGCGCTGATCACCTACAACAACGCCGAAGCCGATACCGAAGCGATGAAACCCATAGGCCAGCTCTACCAGGCGCTGGATCCCTGGTGGCGCCCCGAGCGCGAGGATGTGGAGACCGCCTATGCGCGGTTCGACTTCCCGTTTGATGCAATCCCGGCCAAGGGCGGGGCGATCATCCATGACTGGACCTTCGAGGAAATGCGCGCCTATCTGGAAAGCTGGTCTGCCTTGCGCGCTGCGCGGGCGGACGGTGAAGACGAAATGATCAACGGGTATCTGGACAAGGCACGCAAGGCCTGGGGCGAGGTCGAGATCCGGGTGCGCTGGCCGATCACGATCCGCGCCGGGTTTGTCCACAAGCCTGTCCGCAACTAATCCGCAGCGGCGCGCGGCGACCCCATACTGACAGTCTGTCAGCAAAGGGGTGAACCATGACGGGTCAGGAACTGGTGCGGCGCGCATCCGCGCATCTGGGGCAAGCCTATCAACTGGGCGCGGCCGCCGATCTGGAAGACCCGGACTATGCCGGGCCCTGGGATTGCGCCGACTTCGTCAGCTGGTGCGTGTATCATACCCACGGGCTGAAGCTGGGGCTGACTGTGGCCGGGCATCCCTATTCCGGCGCCTGGATCAGATGGGCGGAGGACCCGGCGAACGCCATTGATCTTGAAGCCGCTTATGACACGCCCGGAGCGATCCTCGTGCGCGTCCGCATCATTACGGGTCGGGCCATGTGGCGATCTCTGACGGGCAGGGCGGCACGGTCGAGGCGCGAGGCCAGCGCTATGGCGTTGTCAGGGCCAGGGGCCGGGGACGGGTCTGGGACCTTGCGGGCCTGCCCGTCAGGACCGAAACCCCTGCGGTTCTGCAGGGTGCGGATTCAGGCCGTTCCTTTTCGCGTTGCGCCGGGTTAGGAGAGGGCTATGGCCGAACTCTATCTCCTCACCCCGCCCAAGATTGACGCTGATTTCGCGGATGTGCTGGCGCGCACGCTGGACGCCGGTCGCGTCTCGGCGCTGCAGATTCGCCTGAAAGACCAGGGTCAGGACGAGATCGAGGCGCTTGCGCCCAGGCTGATCGAGATCGCGCACCAGCGCGGAGTTTCCGTGATCATGAATGATGATCCCGCTCTGGCGGCGAAGCTGGGGTGTGACGGCGTCCATATCGGTCAGGAGGATGGCTCGATCAAGCAGGCGCGCGCGGCGGTGGGGCCAAAGGGCATTGTCGGCGTCACCTGTCATGACAGTCGCCATCTGGCCATGCTGGCGGGCGAGCAGGGCGCTGATTACGTCGCGTTCGGCGCTTTTTTCGACACCGCCACGAAATCGCCCAAGACCCGCGCTGATCTGGACATCCTGGTCTGGTGGACCGAGCTTTTCGAACTGCCCTGCGTTGCGATCGGGGGAATAACCCTGGAGAACGCCTCCGAGGTGATCGCGGCCGGGGCCGATTATATTGCAGTGTGCGGCGGGGTCTGGTCGCACCCCGAAGGACCGGAGGCCGCATGCGCCGGCTTGTCTCAACTCTTGGATTGATCCTTTGCCTGGGCGGGTCCGCCTGGGCGCAGGAAGACGCGCCCACGGTTCCGACCGCTGAACAGGTTGAGGACGGCGTCCCGTCTCAGGCCGACTTGCCGCCCCTGCCGGAAGGCTGGCGGAGGATTTCGCCCGTGACGCCAGCGGCGATGCGGTCGAAGGTCGCTCCCAGACCAATTCGGCCATGGCGAGCGCCTCTGCAGCCTATCTGGTCGGTGATTTCCAGGGTGCGCTCATTCATGCCCAGCGTGCGGCGGCGGGCGGTGAAGCGCGCGGCGCGACGCTGGCGGGCCATATCCGGCTTCATGGCCTGACCGGGGAAGCGAGTGATGAAGGCGCCGTGCGCTGGTTCCGTCGCGCGGCGGAACTGGGTGAGCCGGACGCCCTGATCATCCTGTCGCGCCTCGCCAGCGAGGGCCGCGGCGGCCTCCAGGCCTGGCAGTCGCGCGAATTTCTGGCCCAGGCGGCGGAAGCAGGCGATGCGCGCGCCGCCCATGAGTATGGCCTGTACCTGATGGAGCGGGGTGATCCGGGCGCGGCGAGCGAAGCGCTGAACTGGCTGCAGCTGGCTGCGGAAAGCGGGCGCTTCGAGGCGTATGGCGATTACGCCTTTGCGCTCGCGGACTGGGACCATGGTCCGCATGATCTCGAGGCGGCGCGAGTCTGGTATGTGCGAGCGGGCGAGGCGGGCGATCCCAGCTCCGCGCTGATCGCCGGACTGATGCTGATGGAGGGTGAAGGCGGCGAGGCGGATGAAACCGCAGGCGCCCGGATGATCCGGATGGCCGCCGAATATGGCCTCCCCGCCGCCATGGGCCAGCATGCGCTTCTGCTCTATCAGGGCGTGGCGGACCGCGCCCCCAATCCCTCGGAAGCTGTGGACTGGGCGCGACAGGGCGCCGAGGCGAATGATCCCGACAGCCAGTTCCTTCTGGCCTACGCACTGGCGACGGGGGATGGCGCGCCGCGGGATCTCGAGCGCGCCTATTACTGGGTGCTCCGCGCAGCCGCTCCGCGGGGCGGACGCACGCCGGAAGACTTTGATCGCGATCGTCTGGAGGCGAGCCTGGAAAACGCCCTGCCGGAGGCGGTTCTGGAGCGGGTGCGGGTCGAAGCAGCAGTGGAATCGAGCCCCTTCTAGAGTGTGCGACGGGGCGGATTCTGACGCACAGCTTGCCCGTCAGGGGTCTCCCTGTTAAACGAGCGCGGCTGAATTACAGGGCGGCGCTGGTGGTTTGTGCGGCGCGCCCGTTCCAGGAACGGACCTTCCGATGAAAATCAACGGCAATGAAATCAAGCCCGGCAACGTGATCAAGCACCAGGACACCCTGTGGGTGGCGGTGAAGGCGGATCACGTGAAACCGGGCAAGGGCGGCGCGTTCGCCCAGGTCGAACTGAAGAACCTGCTCGACGGTCGCAAGCTCAATGAACGCTTCCGCTCTGCGGACAAGGTCGAGCGCGTGCGCCTCGAGCAAAAAGACCACCAGTTCCTCTATCCCGAGGGCGAGATGCTGGTTTTCATGGACACCGAGACCTATGAGCAGACCAATCTGCCCATCGATTTCGTGGGCGAGGACCGTGCGGCCTATCTGACCGACGGCATGATGGTCGTTCTGGAAATCTACGAAGAGAAGCCGATCGGCATCGAGCTGCCCAAGCATGTGGAGCTCGAAGTCATTGAGACCGAGCCGGTGGTCAAGGGCCAGACGGCGGCGAACTCGTTCAAGCCCGCCATCCTGACCGGCAATGTTCGCACCGCGGTTCCGCCTTTCGTGGGCGTGGGCGAGCGCATCGTGGTGGCCACCGAGGACGGTTCCTACGTCCGTCGCGCGGAGTAGATCTTGGCTCAGGTATCCGCACTGATGCAGGTCATGACCGACGCGGTCCGCAAAGCGGGCCGCCGTCTGGCGCGTGACTTTGGTGAAATCGAGAACCTTCAGGTCTCCAAGAAGGGCCCGGCGGACTTCGTCACCGCGTCCGACATGAAGTCTGAAGAGATCCTGTTTGAGGTCCTGTCCAAGGCGCGTCCGGCTATGGCTTCCTGATGGAAGAGCGCGGCGTTGTTGAAGGCACCGACCGCTCCCACCGCTGGATCATTGATCCGCTGGACGGCACGCTGAACTTCATGCACGCCCAGCCGCACTTCGCCATTTCGGTGGCGCTGGAGCGCGAGGGCGAGATCGTGGCCGGCGTGGTCTACAACCCCGCAACCGACGAGCTGTTCCACGCCGAGAAGGGCCGAGGCGCCTATATGAATGACCGCCGTCTGCGCGTGGCCGAGCGCCGCGACCTGCACGACTGCGTCATCGCCACCGGCATGCCGTTCTTCGGCAAGAAGGGGCACGCCCAGTTCCTCAAGGAATTGCACCAGATCATGCCGATGACGGCCGGCGTGCGCCGCTATGGTGCGGCTTCGCTGGATCTGGCCTGGACGGCGGCGGGCCGGTTTGACGGCTTCTGGGAACGCAATCTGAAATCCTGGGATATCGCCGCCGGCCTGGTGCTCGTGCGTGAGGCGGGCGGCTTCGCCGGCGCCATTGATCCCGGCACCGATGTGCTCGAGACCGGCCATATCGCCGCCGGCAACGAGAGGGTGATCAAGGAGTTGCGCGAGATGCTGGCGAAAGCCGCCAGCTAGGCGCGTTCTTGTGCGGAACGTCGTGCGGGTCCGGCGTCAGGCCAGCTCCCGCGCGGCGCGTCCAGCCAGCCCTTGAAGCTCGGTCCGGCGCGGCCGCCGGAACGCCATGGGCCCAGAACTCGTTATGCACACTGAAAAGCCCGGGCGTAATCACGGCGCGGATCGGCATGGCCGGCTGCGCAGCATCGACCCGCGTTTCAAGAGATAGCGGCCAGAACCGGCACCCTTTGCGGTGCGCCAGTTCGGCGCCGTCCACAACAAGCCGCGCCTGCGCCCAGCCCCACAATGTGAAGCCGCACTCCAGCACGATGTCGTGCTGGTTGATCCGGTATGTCCAACGCTTCAGTCTGAGCGGCATGGCGAGCCTCGTGCTGCGCTGCAACATTGCTCTGAATAGGGTTAACGCCGCTTAAGGTTTCAGGCAAGGCAAACCGTTCGCCAGCCGGGAAAAGAAATTTGAGTGTGGGTCGGGCTTGAGCCGCATCCTTGCCTCATTCCCGCCAAGACCCTTGCGTTTGATGGCGGGGTAGGCCAAGCCTGCAGAAGTGCTGACGCGCCAGATGAGGGAGCTGCGCTGAATGGCTGATCCGAAAGCTTCGCGCCGCAAGGCCCGGTTCACCGGGCCCGGGAATTACATTCTCTGGATGATCGTGTTCCTGGCGGTCGTGGTGCTGCTGGCCGCGCTCCTGAACCAGCCGCTGATCCTGGCGTTCGAGGCGAACCCCGCCATTAATGGCCTGATCCTGGGCGTGCTGTTCATCGGCATCCTCTACACCTTCCAGCAGGCGCTCGCCATCGGGCCGAGCGCGCGCTGGCTGGTGCGCCTGAACGAGGCGGATCACCCCGACCAGCTGCCCAGCCCGCCCGCCATGATCGCCCCCATGGCGGCGCTGATCACCGATGCGGCCGATGGCCGGTCCCGCCTGTCGGCGGCGTCGGCTCGCGTGGTGCTGGACTCGGTCGCCGCCCGCATGGCGGAAAGCGGGGCCTTCACCCGGTATTTCGGGCGCCTGCTGATCTTTCTCGGTCTGCTGGGCACGTTCTGGGGCCTGTTGCAGGTGGTGGGCAATGTGGGCGACGCCGTGCGCGCGGTGTCCGCCAGCTCCACCGGCGCCGGGGAAATGGACGCCATGGCCCTGATGAGCGCGATCGAGGAGCCCATTGCGGGCATGGGCACGGCCTTCGCGTCATCGCTCTTCGGTCTGGCCGGCTCCTTGATCATCGGCTTTCTCGAGCTGCAGGCCAGCCGGGCGCAGAACCGCTTCTACAACGAGGTGGAGGAATGGCTCTCCTCGATTTCCCGCCTCGCCAACGCCGGCCCGCAAGGCGCCAGCCCGGATGAGGGCGGCGGCTCGGGCGCCTATGTGGGCGCGCTTCTGGAGCAGAGCGCGGATGCGCTGGACCGGCTGACCCACACGCTGGAGCGTCATACGCGCCAGCTGGAAACCATCATGGCTCGATTTGCGGATGATGCGGCGGAAAGCCAGCGCGAAAGCGCGCGGCTTCTGCGCGATGAGATCAAGGTTCTGGTGCGCGCGCTTGAGGCGCAGGCGCGCCTGAACCGGGATCGCGGTTCGGATCGGAACGAGTAAGCCATGGCGCTCCCCCGGCACCTGCAGAGCGGACAGGCCGACTCCGGCGATTACTGGCCGGGCTTCGTGGATGCGCTGGCGACGCTGCTTCTGGTCATCGTTTTCCTGCTGGCGGTGTTCACGGCGGGCCAGTTCGCGCTGTCCCAGGCGCTGACCGGCCGCGACGAACAGCTCGCCGAGCTCAACGGACGTCTGGCGACCCTGGCTGAAGAGCTGAACCTGGCCCAGAGCGAGAATGAACGTCTCAGCCTGCGGGTCAGCACCCTGACTCAGGAAAATGGCGCCTTGGCGGAAACCAATGCCGGCCTGACCAGTCAGATCGCCGGTCTGCAGGAGGGGCTCGCGGCCGCCCGTTCCAGCCTGGCGGAGGAAGAGGCGCTCAATGAAGAGGCGCAGGCCACTGTTGCGCTTCTGAACAATCAGATGGCGGCCCTGCGCGAAGAGCTGGCGCGTCTCAATGAGGCGCTCAACGCCTCCGAGGCGCGCGAGGCCGAGCTTGAGGCCGAAGTGGTCAATCTGGGCCGTCGCCTCAATGCGGCCCTGGCGAGCGAAGTGGCTCGGCTGGCGCGCTATCGCTCCGAATTCTTCGGCCGTTTGATCGAGGTCCTGGGCGATCGGTCCGGTGTTCGCGTGGTGGGCGACCGGTTCGTGTTTGAAACCGACGTGCTTTTCGCATCGGGCTCGGCCGAGCTGAGCGAGGAGGGGCGGCGCTCGCTTGCTCCCATCGCAGACGCCATCATCCAGCTCACAGACGAGATCCCGGATGATCTTGACTGGGTGCTGCGCGTGGACGGGCATACAGACCGTGTGCCGCTGGGGCCCAATGCGCCGTTTGAGTCCAACTGGGAGCTGTCGACGGCGCGGTCGCTGTCGGTGATCGCCTATTTCGAAAGCCGCGGCGTGCCGCCGCGTCGCCTGCTGGCCGCGGGCTTTGGCGAGCATTATCCCATTGCCGAGGGGCGGACCCAGGAGGCCTATGCCCGCAACCGGCGGATCGAACTGAAACTGACCTCGCGTTAGGATTCTGTTAGCCATAATCTCAAGTCGGCCCGGCTTAATCTTTGAGTAAGTCCTTGTATTTCCGCCATATGACTCAGGGCGCTTGAAACAGCGTAATTCGGGGTGTATACACCGCGCCTCAATTCATGCAGATTTCCACTTGCGGGCGGCTTCAACGGCCGCCCGCGAGCGTAAAGAGGGCCGGAGCGGCACGATGAAACAGGACACCCACCCCGACTATCACTTCATCGAAGTGGTGCTCCCGAACGGTTCGCGCTTTAAGACCCGTTCTACCTATGGTAAAGAAGGCGCTGTGCTGCAACTGGACATTGATCCGTCCACGCACCCGGCCTGGACGGGCGGCAACCAGACCCTGCTGGATCGTGCGGGTCGCGTGTCCAAGTTCAAAGACAAGTTCAAAGGCTTCGGCGTTTAAGGCCCAATCCCCCTCGATCGGGCAGAGCTTGGCTCCGTTGAAGTCTTTCGAGGAACGCCCGCAGTCTCCCCTCGGCTGCGGGCGTTTTTCTCGCCTTCTTTGACGTTCCGTTCGAGGGGGTTCTGCCTTCCCGAACACAGAAAAGGCCGCCCGATCCGGGCGGCCTTTTCTGTGTTCGCTGTACTCGGCTCTAGCTATCGCTGAAGGCGGCCGAGAGCTGGGAGAGCTGGTTGGCGACCGGGTTCTCGACCGGCTTGAGCTCGGCCTCGAACAGCGAGTCGTCCAGGCGCATCAGACGTTCATGCAATTCGCGCGCGCGCAGCGCCAGATCCCCGAGGCGCGGCGGACAGGATCATCCCGGCCGGCCAGGTCGGCGGGCTGAACTTGTTGGGCGAGAGGCGATAGCGCTCCTCGGCGGCTTCGCGCGGGCTCATATCGCCCTCGGCGACGGCGCGCTGGGTCAGGAGCCAGGACGCGCATTGCATCAGCTGGGTGGTCAGCCCCATGGATTCAGACGCATATGCCAACGCGCCCGAGCGGCCCAGACGCTTGGCGTCATCCCGGCCGGGGCCATCCAGATAGGCCGCAGTTTCCTCCACCAGATCCATGCCGTCACGGAACAGACGGCGGAACATTTCGGAATCCGCAAAATCGGAAACCCGAGCGGCGGTGCTGGCGGCGTGAGGCGTGACCGGGGTCATGGCAGTATCCGTTCTGTCTCGTTACGCGTCATCTCAAGAGTGTGTACGAACTCTTAAGCAAGGCTGGGGCCAGTCTCGCCTGCTAGTCTCCGCCGGGTGTCTTGAAAAAGGCTTCCGCTGCTGAGAGGCCGGCCTTCTTCTGCTTGATCGCCGCTTCGGTCCGTCCCATTTCCTGACGTAAGACTTCAAGCCGTTCGGTGAGCTGTTCGACACCCAGTTCGCTCAGATCCTCGCCGGGGACCAGCGCTTCATTGCGGGAGGTCAGCGGTTCATCGTGAAACATGGCGTCGCTCTCCTCATTGGCGGACAGGACGACAGATACTAGTGCATTAACCCTCGGGAGTCCCGTTCATGAATCCGATTTCATCACGCATCGTCACGGCGCCGGAACCCGGCGGTCCCGAAAAGCTGGTGGTCAAACAGGTCGAACTGGCGCCGCCGGCTGCCGGTGAAGTGCTGATCGATGTGGCGGCGAGCGGGATCAACCGGCCTGACGTGTTCGAACGGATGGGGTTCTATCCGGCGCCGGACGGCGCGCCTGAAGGACTGGGCCTTGAGGTGTCGGGCACGGTGCGCGCTGTGGGTGACGGGGTCACTCGCTACAAGGCGGGCGATCCGGTGGTGGCGCTGGTGTCAGGCGGCGGCTACGCCGATGTCGCGCGGGCGAAGGGCGGGCAGCGTCCTGCCGGCGCGAAGGGCGTCGACCTGGTCGAGGCCGCGGGGCTGCCTGAAACCGTCTTTACGGTCTGGACCAATGTCTTTGACGCAGGCGCGCTCAAGCCCGGCGAACGCCTGCTTGTTCATGGCGGGGTCAGCGGCATCGGCTCCACCGCCATACAGATGGCCAAGGCCCAGGGCGCTTATGTGATCGCCACCGCTGGCGGTCCGGACCGGGCGCAGGCCTGTCTCGATCTCGGCGCGGACCGGGCGTTCGACTATCACGCCAAGGACTGGTCCGCTGCGATCAGCGCGGAAGGCGGCGCCGATGTGATCCTCGACATGGTCGGCGGCGACTATGTGCAGAAGAACCTCAATTGCCTGAACCGGTTCGGGCGCATCGTCATGATCGCCTTCCTCAAGGGCAGCCGGGTCGAGGTGGATCTGATGGGATTGATGCTCAAGCGCCAGACCCTGACGGGCTCGACCCTTCGCTCACGCTCTGATGAGGAGAAGGCCGATATCGCCCAAGCGGTTCAAACGCATGTCTGGCCCTGGATCGAGGCGGGCAAGGTGCGTCCTCTGATCGATTCCACCTTTGCTCTTGATGACGTCGCAAGGGCATGCGCGGATGGATGCAGGCGGCCATGCGGGCAAGATCCTGCTGATTCCCTAGCGTGACAGGGGTGTTTCCAGCGCGTGACAAGCGCGCTATAAGGAGGGTCACACTCTCCCTCTTCATCGTGAGTACGAGATGAGGGGCGGTCGACGGAAACAACCCGGCGGTCCGCGCCGGGTTTTCTTTTGTTTCGTGTACGAGGACTGACATGGCCGAGATTCTCATGCCCAAGGCGACGGCGGTCTGGCTGGTGGACAACACCGCGCTGAGCTTTGAGCAGATCGCTGATTTCACCGGGCTGCACCATCTTGAGATCAAGGGCATTGCGGATGGCGATGTGGCGGCTGGCGTGCGCGGTTCCGACCCGGTCGCATCCGGCCAGCTCGATCGCGCTGAACTGGACAAGGCGGAAGCGGACCCGGCCTACCGGATGACGGCCTCCAAGCCGAAATACGCCGAGCTTCAGGAACGCAAGAAAGGCCCGCGCTACACCCCGCTGTCGCGCCGCCAGAACCGTCCGGACGCCATCGCCTGGCTGGTGCGCAATCACCCCGAGCTGACCGATGCTCAGATCTCCAAGCTGATCGGCACCACCAAGACGACCATCGAGGCGGTGCGCGAGCGCACGCACTGGAATTCGCCCAACATCAAGCCGACCGACCCGGTGACGCTGGGGCTGTGCACCCAGATCGATCTGGATGCTCAGGTCTCCAAGGCGTCCGCACGTCGCAAGCAGATGGAAGAGGATGGCCAGGTCATCATCGAGGAGGACACCCTCAAGCCGGCGGATGATCAGGACATGGATTCATCCAATGCGCCGACGACGCTCGACGAGCTGTTCGGCAAGCCCAAGGGCGACAACGAATAGACCTTGCATCACCCTGAAGTTTCGAAAGCCCGGCTGTTCAGGCCGGGCTTTCCTGTTTGCGGCAGGCGCAGCCGTGAAGAAGAATTGACCCGCTCTTCTTTGATTGATAATCACTCTCAAAATCAATCAAGCCTGCGAAGGGTCTTCCCATGTTCAAGCTCCATGCCCTGATGGGCGGCGTCGCGCTGTCTGCGCTTGTGCTCTGCGCTCCCGCCTCCGCCCAGACTGCCGATGATGCACAGGACGTCATCATCGTCACCGGCTCTCAGGTGGAGCTCAATCAGGTGTTCGAGGGCGGTCAGGTGGCGCGCGGCGCCCGCAACGGTCTGCTGGGCAATGTCGATTTCCTGGACTCCCCTTTCACCACCACCGCCTACACCGCTGAGCTGATCGAGAACCAGCAGGCGCGGGGCATTGGCGACGTCCTCGCCAACAATCCGCAAGTGCGTCTGGCCAAGGCTTCGGGAACTTCCAGGAGCTCTATGTCGTCCGCGGCTTCCCGGTCTATTCCGATGATATGACGCTCAATGGCGTCTACGGCATCCTGCCGCGCCAGTATGTGGCGGCTGAACTGGTCGAGCGCGTTGAAGTGTTCTCCGGCGCCAATGCGTTCCTGAATGGCGCGGCCCGGGCGCTCC
>LZQR01000022.1_pt1 | contig 43468 bp, 48 predicted proteins | sample 768601 | NCBI WGS metagenome assembly LZQR01 (sample SAMN05207299, study PRJNA324521) | oil field metagenome | isolation source: sample BH-FW-24 from oil reservoir | place: India: Bombay High | collected 2015-12-04
CGGCTTGATGTGCTCGCCGGCGCGTTGCTCCCGATGAGGACGTGCGTCGACGCTGATCGCAGCTACATCATCGAGGCGCCCACCCCGCTCGATCTTCTGGCCGGTCCGCTGTCGACCATACCGGTTTGCACCGATCCGGCTGAAGCGCGATGCCTGACCGGCTGGATTGCGGTCCGCCCTGAAGAGACAGGCCGGATCGAAGCCATAACCCTGCGCTCGCGCGCCATTGATGCACAGGGGCAGATCAGCCCGATCGAGGATCGCGCCCTGTTGTGCGTCAACCCCGTCCTCTGGACGGCGAATGAGGACTACGCCCCGGCCCGCCTGCACAAGGGGGCTGCTGCGGCGGCGGAGCTCAGCTCAGTGATGCGCCCTCGCCCATGACCAACCAGACCGGCGCGCAATGTCAGGGCGGGCTTCTGATGATCGATCAGCCTCGCGCCCGCGCTCTGCGTCGTCCCGGGCGCTTGGCGGAGGATCGCCGTGTGCGTCCTGCGAACCTGTTCTACATGGACATTCGCGCCAATGCGCAGTCTCGTCTGGACACGCTGCAGGCGATCCTGGCGGACGAAGCGCGATATGCGCCGCCGCTTGATGCCCCGGTCGAGGTCGAGACCGCCCCGATCACGCCGATTGACGGCTAGCGCTCGTTTCGAAGCTTGTTGACGATGTTCGTGGTGGAGAGACCATCCATCAGCGGCGCGAGCACGATCTCGCCGCCGCTTCTGCGCATGAAGTCCGCGCCCGGAAGCTCCTCCGCCACATAGTCTGCCCCCTTGATCATGACATGAGGCGCGACCTCCTCGATCAGGGCGGCGGGCGTGTCCTCCTGGAAGATCACGACCCGGTCAACCATCTCGAGCGAGGCCAGCATGGTGGCGCGGGTCATTTCGTCATTGATGGGACGGTTCTCGCCCTTCAGTCGCTTGACCGAGGCGTCGGCGTTCAGTCCTACGATCAGACGGTCACAGACCGAGGCGGCATGGCGCAGCACCGACAAGTGACCGGGATGCAGCAGATCAAAACAGCCATTGGTGAAACCGACCTTCAGGCCGTTCTGACGCCATTCGTGCGAGAGCTTCGCCATGGCCGGGCGGGACATGATGCGCCAGTCCGGCGCTTCCTGCCCGGCTTCGGCGGCGTCGAGCACTTCTTCAGGGGACACGGTTGCTGTTCCGGGTTTCCCGACCGCGACGCCCGCAGCGAGATCGGCGAAAGCCATCGCATCCTTCAGGGCCGCGCCCGCCGCCATCGCCAGCGACAGGCCGGCCAGAGCCGTGTCGCCCGCACCGGAAACGTCATAGACCTCGCGGGGGCGAGACCTGTGATGATGCACCGCTCCGTTTTCATCCAGAAGCGTCATGCCCGCCCCGCCTCGGGTCACCATGACCGCATCGGTCCGCGCCAGGCTGGTCTTGAGGGCCATGAGCGCATCCGCCGCCGTCTCATCAGAGCGGACAGGCAGTCCGGTTTCCGCTTCCAGCTCGCCCGCATTGGGCTTGATGATGCTGGCGCCGTCATAGCGCGAATAGTCAGAACCGCGCGGATCCACGCTGACTGGCTTTCCGGCCTCGCGCGCCAGAGCAATGGCCGCCTGGACGAGATCGCGCGTGATGACGCCTCGCCCATAGTCTGAAACAATAAGAATGTCAGAGTCTTGAAGGGCTGTCTTGATGCGAGCCAACAAGACCTGCTCCGTCTCGGCGTCTATGGCCGCGCCCGGATCCCGATCCACGCAGAACATCTGCTGGTTGTTGGAGACATATCGGATCTTGGACGGGGTGGGACGGCCTGAGGTTCGCACCACGCCGTCCGCATCGCCACAGGCGGCTTTGACCAGCTCGACTGCGGCTTCACCATCCGCATCCGTGCCCGCCACCGAGATCAGTCGCACTTCACCGCCCAGGCTGGACAGATTGCGCGCCAGATTCCCCGCGCCCCCCAGCATCGCGGTCCGGCGCTTCTCGGAGAGGATCGGCACTGGCGCTTCGCGGGAAATCCGATGCGTATCGCCATAAACGAAGCTGTCATACAGCAGATCGCCCAGCACGACGGCGCGGCGGTTCTGGATGGCGGCCAGGATATGCGCGGCCCGTTCACGCAACATGACGCTCTCCTGAGCGATTAGAGCTGAATGACGGGATTGGACTTGGCCAGCGCGTCAAAGGCCATCAGATCGCGCACCACTTCTTCGAAACGGTTCAGCGGGATCATGTTGGGGCCGTCTGACGGGGCATTATCCGGTCGGTGGTCTCCATGAAGACGCCGGCGATGCCCAGAGACACCGATGCTCGCGCCAGATGCGGCGCATACTGGCGCTGACCGCCCGACGAGCCGCCCTGACCGCCCGGCTGTTGCACCGCATGGGTCGCATCCATCACGACCGGCGCGCCCGTCTGCTTCATGATCGGGAAGCTGCGCATGTCCACGACAAGAGTATTGTAGCCAAAGCTGGCGCCGCGCTCGGTGGCGATGACATTGGCGTTGCCCGCGCCGGTGATCTTGCCGATCACATTGGGCATGTCCCACGGGGCCAGGAACTGGCCCTTCTTGACATTGATCACCTTGCCGGTTTTCGCCGCAGCGATCAGAAGGTCGGTCTGACGGCAGAGGAAGGCCGGGATCTGCAGGATGTCTGCGGCCTCGGCGACAATCGCGCACTGTTCCTCGGTGTGGATGTCGGTCAGCAGCGGCAGGCCGGTGGTCTCGCGAATCTCGTTGAACACCTCCATGGAGGCGGACAGGCCAAGCCCTCTCTTGCCGGACAGGCTGGTGCGGTTCGCCTTGTCGAACGAGGTCTTGTAGACGAGCTTCACGCCGGTCCGGTCCGCGATCTCCTTCAGCGCCTGGGAGACCTCGAGGCCATGTTCGCGGCTTTCCAGTTGGCACGGTCCGGCGATGATGGTCAGAGGCTTCTCATTGCCCATTTCCAGCACGCCGCCATGAGGCAGCGGAATTTCAACGACAGTGTTCGGATTCATGAGAAAGCGTCTCCACTTGGCGCTTGGTCCTGGGGCGACTGCGTCGCATCCTGATCCAGAGGATATAAGGCGCCGTATAGCCTGACACCATCCCTCGTCCCAGAAGGCATGCATTCACACCCATGGCCGATCCGAACCCGCCCGTCATTGTCTGGTTTCGACAGGACCTCAGACTGGCCGACAATCCCGCGCTTCAGGCCGCAGCCGCCACCGGCGCGCCTGTGATCCCGGTCTACATTCTGGATGATGACGCTCCCGGCGACTGGAGACCCGGCGGCGCCAGCCGATGGTGGCTTCATCATTCTCTCGCCTCACTTGCCTCCGACCTTCAACAGCTGGGCGGCGAGCTTATCCTGATGAAGGGCGAGGCGCAGGAACAGCTGGATGCGCTGATCGAACATACGGGCGCGGACGCGGTCTTCTGGAACCGGCTGTACGAACCCTGGGCGCGCAAGCGCGATGAAGCGATCAAGTCTTCCCTCAAGGATCGTGGCGTCAGGGCGCGATCCTTCAATGGCTCATTGATCGTGGAGCCCTGGGACATCGCCACAAAAACAGGCAATCCCTACAAGGTCTTCACCCCGTTCTGGAAATCGCTGAAAGCCGATCACACGCCTGCAGAACCAACGGGCCGGCCGGACGCCTTGCAGCTTCACGCCCATGAGGGCGGACTGTCGCTCGATGATCTGGACCTTCTACCCACGAAACCGGACTGGTCCGGCGGCCTCCAGGAGAACTGGACGCCGGGCGAAGCGGCGGCCCATGGCCGGCTGGGACAGTTTCTCAAGGCTGCAGTCTCTGACTATTCCGACCGGCGCAATCTGCCCGGTCAAAGCGGCACCTCACGCTGTCGCCCCATCTGCATTTCGGCGAGATCAGCCCGCGCCAGGTCTGGCATGCGGTCAAGCAATCCGATCATGCCCGAACGGGCGGCGCGGACACCTATCTCAGCGAGATCGCCTGGCGCGAGTTCAGCTACAACTTGCTTTACCACTTCCCTGATCTGCCCGAAGCGAATTTCCAGTCCAAGTTCGACGCGTTTGAATGGGACGAGTGTGAGGACAAGCTGAAAGCCTGGCAAAAGGGCCAGACCGGCTATCCGATCGTGGATGCGGGCATGCGCGAGCTGTGGGCGACGGGGTGGATGCACAATCGCGTGCGCATGATTGTCGCAAGCTTCCTGATTAAGGACCTCTTCATCCACTGGCGTCGCGGTGAGGACTGGTTCTGGGATACGCTCGTGGACGCCGATCTCGCCAGCAATGCGGCATCCTGGCAATGGACCGCCGGCTCGGGGGCGGACGCCGCGCCCTATTTCCGCGTCTTCAATCCGGTCGGACAGTCGGAAAAGTTTGATCCGAAGGGCGACTATCTTCGTAAGTGGATACCAGAGCTTGCGGATTTGCCCGACAAGGTCATTCACGCGCCCTGGACGGCAGAGAAATCCGTGTTGTCCCGAGCCGGAGTGACCTTGGGGGAGACCTATCCCGAGCCGATCGTGGACCATGGTGAAGCGCGCAAGCGCGCCCTCGCCGCATTTGAAAAGATCAAGGACGCCGGATGAGCCCCAATTTGACCTCTCTCAACTCGCCTGCCCGCATCGCCGTCATTGGCGCAGGCGTGTCCGGTCTCGGCGCCGCTTGGGCGCTGCGCAATGTCCATGACGTCACAGTGTTCGAAAAACGCGACCGGCTCGGCGGCCACGCCAATACCGTCCGCATCGATTACGATGGCGCCGAGATCGATGTGGACACGGGATTCATCGTCTTCAATCCGCTCAATTATCCCAATCTGATCGCCCTCTTCGCGCATCTGGGCATCGAGAGCTTCCAGACCGATATGAGTTTCGGCTTCAGCCTGGATCGCCGATTTGAATGGTCTTCCAATGGGCTGTCCGGTCTCTTTGCGGACCCCGCCAACCTTTTCAATCTGCGCTATCTGGGCATGCTGCGCGATATCCTGACCTTCAACCGTCAGGCGCAACGCGACCTGGAAGCGGGTGGATTCGAGGGGCTGAGCCTGGGCCAGTATCTCGACAAGCTGAAACTCGGCGAGGCCTTCCGCACGCAATATCTCCTGCCCATGGGCGCGGCGATCTGGTCGACCTCCGAACATGCGATGGCCGATTATCCGGCCGAGACCTTTGTGCAGTTCTTCAAGAACCACCGTCTGATGCACGCCAAGCGTCCCAAATGGCATACGGTCAAGGGCGGCAGCCGAACCTATGTGCGCAAGATCGAAGCGGATCTTCACGATGCGGGTGTCGCCTTCCGCAGTGAGGCTGTCAGCGTTCGCCGTAATGCGACTGGCGTCACCGTCACCGACGCGAGCGGCAAAGCCATCAGTCGATGAAGTCATCCTCGCCTGCCATTCCGATCAGGCGCTGCGCCTGCTTTCGGACGCGGACGAGAACGAGCGTCAGATGCTGGGCGCGATCCGTTATGGCGCTAACGAAGCGGTCCTGCACTGCGACACCACCCTGACTCCAGCCCGAAAGGGCGCGCAGGCCGCCTGGACCTATCTGCACGAAGGGGGTGAAGAAGCGGCGGTCACCTATGACATGAATCGATTGCAGGGCATCCGGTCCGACAGGCCGCTGTTCGTGACGCTGAACCCGGTGCGCCAGCCGCGCGAGGAGACGGTGTTCGGGCGCTATCAGTACGATCACCCGCAATTCAATGCGCCGGCGCTGGCCGCGCAACGGATCTTCAATTCAATCCAGGGCGTGCGCCGTACCTGGTTCGCCGGCGCCTGGCTCGGTTATGGCTTCCATGAGGACGGTTTCCGCTCCGGCCTTCGCGTGGCCCTGAGGCTGGGCGGCCAGATTCCCTGGGCGTTCGTCGAAGGCGATGTGGACGGCGGACACTGGGCCCGCCCCGCCCCCTGCAAACCCGCCGCCGCCCATGTCGCGGCCGAGTAATATGGCTGACGCCGCTTCCCCTCCTGGCGCGCTATATATCGGCAAGACCGTGCACGAGCGCCGTGCGCCTTTCCTGCACCGGTTCAGCTACCGGCTGGCGTCGATCCTGCTGGATCTGGACCGCTTGCCGGAGGCCAGTCGTTTGAGCCGGCTCTTCTCGATCGGTCGGTTCAATCTCTTCAGCTTCGAGCCCCGGGATCATGGCCCCCGCGATGGTGGTGATCTGTCAGGCTGGGCGCGGCGGCTTCTATCCGAACACGCGATTGAACTGACCGAATCCGACACCATCACGCTGCTGAGCGCACCTCGGGTGCTCGGCTATCAGTTCAATCCGCTGTCGATCTATTTCGCCTGCAGCCCTGATGGACGGCTGAAGGGTGTGATCTATCAGGTCCACAACACGTTCGGCGACAGCCATTGCTATGTGGCGAAGGCCCAACCGGGCGACCTACAGACCCATGACGCGGATAAGGTCTTTCACGTTTCGCCCTTCTTTGACCGGGCGGGACGCTATGAGTTCACCCTGCGCGAGCCCGGCGATCGCTTTCATCTGACCATCTTCAAACAGCGTGATGAAGGTCCGGATTTCCTCGCGACCATGGCGATGAAACGCGAGGCCCTGACTTCTTCTCGCCTTGTGAAACTATTCGTGACCCAGCCCTTCTCCAGCCTCAAGACCATCCTGGCCATCCACTGGGAAGCCTTGCGTTTATGGATCAAGGGCGCGGTCTATCACAGCCGTGACGCCTCTCACCCTGAAGCGTCCACAGCCCGTCCCGTTTCCCGTTCGGATCGCTCTGGATTTGGCGTCGGACGGAATTAATTGTAAACTTAACGTTATACGCGAGTGCGTAACCGACGGAGCCGCCAATGACCGACTTCGCCGCCGACCCGCTGGTGCGGGCTGATTCTTCGGCTGTTATCGACCGCCTCAAGGGTGTGCCGCGCGGGGTGCGTCTGACCCTGCGCATGCTGCTCAAGCTGAAGGTGGGAACCCTGACCGTTCGCTTGCCGGACGGCCGCGCGATCCAGTTCGAGGGGCGACGACCCGGCCCTGATGCGGTCATGGAGCTCAGCAATTACTCCGTTGTTCGCAAGGTGATCGCTGGCGGAGATGTGGGTTTTGCAGAGAGCTACATGGATGGCGACTGGACCACGCCGGATCTCGCTGCAGTCCTGACCGTCTTTTCCGCCAATCTTGACGAGATGGCGCACATTACACGCGGCGGACCGATCACGCGCTTCTTCCACTGGCTCTATCATCTGAGCCGCGCGAATACGAAAACCCAAGCGCGCAAGAATATCGAGGCCCATTACGACCTCGGCAACGACTTCTACGCGCTGTGGCTGGACGAGACGATGACCTATTCGTCGGCGCGTTTTACCGGCGGCGTCACGGCCCTCAAGGACGCGCAGACCGAAAAATACGCCGCCCTCGCCCGCTCCATGGACCTGAAGGCGGAGCATCACGTGCTGGAAATCGGCTGCGGCTGGGGCGGCTTCGCCGAATACGCCGCCGGCGAAATCGGCGCACGGGTCACATGCCTCACCCTGTCGCCGGCGCAGCGCGATTACGCCATCGCGCGCATGGAGCGGCTGGGCCTGTCCGACAAGGTCGAGATCAAGCTTCAGGATTATCGCGACGAGACCGGAACCTATGACCGGGTCGCCTCCATCGAGATGTTTGAAGCGGTGGGTCAGGAATTCTGGCCGAGCTTCTTCTCCAAGGTCTCGGACGTTCTCAAGCCGGGCGGCAAGGCCGGGCTCCAGATCATCACAATCCGGGATGATCTCTTCGACACCTATTCCAAGCGCGCCGACTTCATCCAGCGCTACATCTTCCCGGGCGGCATGATGCCCAGCGTGGAGAAGCTGGAAGACTGCTTCCGCACCGCAGACCTTGAACTGGTCAAGACCGATCAGTTCGGGCTCGACTACGCCGACACGCTCAAGGTCTGGAAAGACCGGTTCAATGACGCCTGGACCACCATCAAACCCATGGGTTTTGATGACCGGTTCAAATGCATGTGGGATTTCTACCTCGCCTATTGCGAGGCGGGGTTCCGCACCGGCCGGATCGATGTCGGCCAGTTCACGCTGTCACGAGGCTAGGCGCGTTACCGGATAAGGAAAAGCCCGCTCGAGAGCGGGCTTTTCTCATTCTGGCGGCTTGTTCCAGCCGGTCTGTTTGCGCACCAGCGCGATGTGCCAGTCGCGTGGCAGCGCATAGATCAGTTTCAAGGCCCAGGTGAAACGGCGCGGGAATGTGATCTCGAAGCCCGTCTTTCGCATGCCCTTGCAGATGCGTGCCGCAGCGGTTTCGGCGCTGACCATGAAGGGTTTGGGAAAGTCATTGTCATCCTGGGCGGGCGTATCGACGAAGCCCGGCGTAACGCACTGGATGTGAACGCCATAACGGTGCAGCTCGATCGCGAGGCCTTCCGCCATGTTCAGGAGCCCGGCCTTGGTTGCGCCATAGGCGGTGGAGGTCGGCATGCCGCCGAAAGCGGTGGCGGAGGAAACGATGACGATCTGACCGGATCGACGCTCGCACATGAGCGGCGTCAGCGCGCATATGCACGCGGCCGCGCCCTTCAGATTCACATCAAAGGTCTTGGCGTAATCGTCGAAGTTGGGCCTCTCGGCGTTTATGGAAAGATAGACGCCCGCATTCAGGATCGCACGGGCGATCGGACCGTGATCCGTTTCGATCTTCGAAACGGTCCGGGCGACAGCAGCGTCATCGGTGATGTCGACGGGATAAGCGAACACAAAGCCGGGGTACTGGTCCGCCAGCGCCTTGAGCTTGTCTTCACTCCGGGCCGAGATTGCTATCCGCCACCCCTCTTTAACGAGATCAGCGATCAGGGCCTCGCCAATTCCGGAGCTGGCCCCGGTCAGCCAGCACACGCCATCAGAGGGTTTCGCAGGTTCAGGCGCACTCATCACAAATCCTCATGCTCAATGCCGATCCGTTTGAAGAAACGCTGGCTGTCATCGCGGACCGCCGCACGCTTTTCGTCACTCATCCGATCCAACGTCTTGTAGATCATGGACAAACGGTGATTGCCCTCAAGCCGATCCCGGTTCTCCATCAGGAAGTTCCAATAGAGATAATTGAACGGGCAGGCCTTGGGGCCGTTCTTCTTGCTCACCGCATAGCTGCACTGCTTGCAGTGATCACTCATCTTGTTGATATAACTGCCGGACGCCGCATAGGGCTTGGTCGCCATCAGCCCCCCGTCTGCAAACAGCGCCATGCCATGTGTGTTCGGAGCCTCGACCCATTCATAGGCGTCGGCATAGACCGCCAGATACCATTCATTGACCGCTTTGGGGTCGACGCCGGCGAGCAAGGCGAAATTGCCCGTCACCATCAGACGCTGGATATGGTGCGCATAGGCATGCTTGCGGGTGGTGAGGATGACATCACGCACGCACGCCATATCCGTGTCCGCTGACCAGTAGAAATCCGGCAACTTGCGCTTGGCCTCAAGCGCATTGCGTTCAAGATAATCGGGCATGAAACGCCAGTAGACGCCGCGCACATATTCGCGCCATCCCAGTATCTGACGGATGAAGCCCTCAACCGCATTCAGCGGCGCCTGACCTTGCTTGTAGGCGGCTTCAGCCCTGCGGCACACTTCCAGCGGGTCCAGCAAGCCGCAATTGACATATAGCGACAGCACCGAATGGAACAGGAAGGCCTCTTCCTGTTTCAGGGCGTCTGATAATCGCCAAAGCAGGGCAGACCGTTTTCAATGAACCAGTCGAGCTGGGCCGCGGCGTCTTCCTGGGTCACCGCATATCCGAAGGCTTCAAGATCCCCGAACTGGTCTGGAAACCGCGCCTCGACCAGGGCCAGAACCTCGCGGGTCATGGCGTCCGGCTCGATGAAGGCGCGCTCAGGCGGCGACAGCTCATCCGGCAGCGCCTTTCGATTGTCCTTGTCGAAATTCCACTGCCCGCCTTCCGGCTCGTCACCGTCCATCAACAGGCCGGTTTCGCGCCGCATCTCGCGATAGAAATACTCCATCGTCAGGCGCTTCCGACCCTCCGCCCAGGCGTTGAAGCGGTCGAGCGTACAGATGAACCGGTCATCCCGGCGCATCCGGACCGGCACATCGAAAGTGTCCGCCCATTTTTCAAATTCGGCCTTGAGACGGTATTCGCCGGGCTCGACAACGACGACTTCGTCAAAGGCGCCCGCCTTGAGCGCACGCTCCATCTCGCCTTTGAGAGACCCGGTATTGTCCGGGTCATCCAGTCGCACATATCGAACCGACTTGCCGCCCCCTTCCAGTCGGGAGGCGAAATGGCGCATGGCGGAGAACAGGAATGCGATTTTCTTTCGGTGATGAGGAACATAGCTGGCTTCTTCAGCCACTTCCGCCATCACGATCAGATCGCCATCCTCATAATCCGCCAGACTGACGATGGAAGGAGTCAGCTGGTCGCCCAGCACCAGACGCAGAGCAGGCATCAGCCTTCCAGCGGATCAGCGCGACGCACATAACGGACCGTCTGGCCCCGAGCCTCGAACTCGCATCCGGCCCAACGGCCATTCTCGTCATACCAGAGGTCGACAGTCAGATCGCTGATGAGACGATAGCGGCGCGCCGGGATGCGTTCGCCGTCCGCCTCGAGCATCTCCTCTCCGAGGTATTCGACAGTGACATCCAGCTCATTGCCGTACTCGGTATTCAGAATGTCATATTCGCCAGGGCGATAGCCGTGCCAGTGCGAGCTTGGAAGGATGGAGAGCGGCAATTCCAGCGAGATCGGACCGTCTTCCGGCGCCATGCCCTGAACGTCCAAAGCCTCGCCCGAGCTCTGCGCGGAGACCTCATAGGTGTCGCCGTCCTTCAAGGTTTCAGACACGAGCCCGACGAGCTGACCTTCGCGCCAGCGTTCCGTGGATTGGTGCTCATATCGGAAAACCGTGACCGGACCGAGACCGGCGCGCAATTCGATGTCGATATTCACAAGAAGGTCCTGGCCGTCCTGAGTGAAGCTCAACGCGTGCGTGCCAAAGCGGGTGTCCCCGTTCCGATAGACGTCAAAGACAATGCGCTCGCCCGCATCGGGCAACGGCATGACCGGTCCGTCTTCCAAAGCGCCAAAGGCCAGTGGCGTGCAGGTGGCGACGCTGCCGCCGCCAAGATCAGGCTCCGAAACATGCCGTTCTCCTTCATTTGGGTTCAGGACCGGTCCCAGCCCAGCATCATGTTCGCCATGGCGATCACGGGATGGGTGAACTTCAGCCGCCCCATTTCCACCGTCAGGCAGATACAGGGTCCGTCTTCATGCGCACGCGGATTGTGCGTCAGCTCCGGACTGGCGTGACAGACATCGCCCCGGAAATAGTCGGCGTGTCCGTCATTGAAGCCGCCTTGCAGAACCAGCGTCAGCTCTTCTGACTCATGGGTATGCTCTGCAACGCCGCGCCCGGGAGGCAGGCTGAGGAGCCGGACCCGGACGCCCTCTTCCTCGAGCGTCTCGAGCGGCATTTCCTGGACGCCGCCAATCTTGTTCATCCAGATCGGGTGCGGGTGATGATCCAGGACCGACCGAAGCGCTGTCGGCAAATGATTGAAAAGGCCCTCAAGCTGAGGTTCGGCCTTGGTCTCGACCGCATCCTGGAACCCGCCCAGCTCACGACTGATCGCCTCGAACGCACCGGGACGGAGCGCGACGGGCTCGGTGTCTTCCAGCAAGGAGCCCATGACCTGTTCAGCCTGATTAAGCAGGCGGAAAGCGTCAGCATTCATTTCGGCGTGGCAGGCAGCCAGGACCTGCACCGCCTTCGGGGCGGCGCCACTGGCCACATCGACCATCCAGGGGGCGTCAAGCATGTGCATTCACGGCACTCCACTCTTCATGAGATATCCTACGTGCGCCGCAGCAAACTGGATCACGCCTGCATCCCGAGGGCGGTGACTGATTGCAGCTGACCCGACCAGCTCCTAACTTGGGCTCATAATATCAGATGAGGCCCGCCATGACTGTCCGCCCCGCTCGCTCTGTCATCGATCTGATCGGAGATACGCCGCTCGTCCGCCTCAACAAGGTTTCTGACGCAACCGGATGCGAGATTCTGGGCAAGGCGGAATTCATGAATCCCGGCGGTTCGGTAAAGGATCGCGCCGCCCTGGGCATCATCCGCGAGGCGGAAGCCAGCGGCGCGCTCAAGCCCGGCGGCACGATTGTCGAAGGCACGGCGGGCAATACCGGAATCGGGCTCGCGATGGTCGGTCGAGCTCTTGGCTACAAGGTGGTCATCGTCTTCCCGCGCACGCAATCACGCGAGAAGGCCGCCGCGATCCGCCTGATGGGCGCCGAACTGATCGAAGTGGACGCGGTCCCCTATTCCAATCCGAACCATTATGCGCGCTATTCCGGCGCGCTGGCCGAAGAGCTGAACAAGACCGAGCCGAATGGCGCGATCTGGGCGAACCAGTTTGACAACACCGCCAACCGTCGCGCCCATGCCGAGACCACCGGGCCGGAGATCTGGGAGCAGACGGGCGGCAAGGTAGACGGCTTTGTCGCCGCGGTCGGTTCCGGCGGCACGCTGGCAGGGGTGTCGGACGCGCTCAAGGCGAAGAACCAAGATGTGACCATCGCCCTGGCCGATCCGGGCGGCGCGGCGCTTTACGGCTATTACGCGCATGGCGAGCTCAAGGCCGAAGGCACGTCCATCACCGAAGGCATCGGACAGAGCCGGATCACCGCCAATCTCGAAGGCGCGCAGATCGATGAAGCCTTCCGCATTCCAGATGAGGAAGCGCTGGGCATTCTCTATGATCTCGTGATGGAGGAAGGTCTGTGCCTGGGCGGGTCAGCCGGCGTGAACATCGCTGGCGCAGTGCGCCTCGCGCGCAAGATGGGGCCGGGCCACACCCTCGTGACCATTCTGTGCGATCACGGATCCCGCTATCAGTCCAAGCTCTACAACCCTGAATTCCTGCGCGAGAAAGGCCTGCCGACCCCGCCCTGGCTGGACTAGGTCGGCGCTAGCGGACCGGCGGCGCGTACAGCAGGCCGCCCTCTTTCCATTGCGCATTCAGGCCGCGCTCAAGTTGCAGCTGTGACGCTTCGCCCAGATTGCGCTCGAAGAGTTCGCCATAATGACCGCCCACAGCAATGGCCTGTCGCGCAAAATCGTTTTCAAGGCCTAGGCTTGCGGCAACTTCTTCATCAACCTCGAGAAGCCTGCGGACTTCCGGACGGCTCGACGTCTGGTCCGCACTGGCGGCCTGACTTTGGGTGACGCCATACTCCTCTGCAGCGATCAGGGAGGTCAGCACCCATTCCACGGCCATGGCGAATGCGTCATCATCATCCTCACGACAGGGCTCAGCGGCTCCTTGGAGATCACGTCGGGCAGAACCATGTGTCGATCCGGTTCGCTCAGAGAGCGGCGGAAACCGGCCAGCCGCGACACATCGCTTGTAAAGGCATCGCACTGACCCGCCTCATAGGCTGTGCGCGCATCCGCAACCGTCTCAACTGAGACGATTGTGAAATCGAGCCCGTAGCGTTCAGCGTAGTCGTCAAGATTGAGCGCGCTTGTCGTCTCGGGTTGAACGCAGATCCGCGCGCCGCTCAATTCCTGGGCGGATGTCAGACCGAGATCCGCCGGAGTGAGGAAGCCCTGCCCGTCATAATAATAGATGCCGGCAAAGCGCACGCCCTGCAAAGTCGCCCGCGACAAAGTCCAGCTGGTGTTGCGCAGCAGGATATCCACCTCGCCCTCGCGTACGGCGCGGAACCGATCCAGCGTCGTGGTGGGAATGAACTCGGCGCGATCAGGATCGTTGAGGAAGGCGGCGGCATAGGCCCGGCACAACTCCACCTCGAAGCCGCTCCAGCTCCCCGTCTCATCGGTCTGGGCGAAGCCACCAGCCCCGTATCAACGCCGCATCTGAGCACGCCGCGCCTTTGCACCTCGTCCATATGAGAGGTCACGCTGTCCAGATCACTGTGTGAAACCGTGAAGCCCAATGCAAACGCCGCAGCGCCCTTGGCGAGGCGCCGGGGGTCCATCAGGTCGAACAAAGACGCTGGCGTCATCGGTCCAACCGCCTTACATGCTGAAATCCAAGCCTCAGATGTAACGAAGAGAAGGGAGCGCGTCGACATGAAACGCGACACCCGACTGATCCATTCCGGACAGCCCCGCCGCAACGATGATCTGGTGAACCCGCCCATCGAGCGCGCGTCCACCGTGGTCGCGCCCACGACGGCGGAGCTGTACAACCCTACACCGCCCCGTCGGCACTATGGACGCGGCGGGTTGAGCCCGAACATGGAGTTGCGCGAGGCGATCGGTGAGCTGTACGGCGCGGATCACGTCTCGCTGGCCCAGTCCGGTCTCGCCAGCGTCATCCTGGCGCTTCGGACCGCCCTGCCCGAGAATCCGGCCGGGATGCAGGCGCTCATCACCGACTCCGCCTATGGTCCGGTCCGGCGCTTCTGTGATGAGGAACTGCCTCGTTACGGCGTCACGCCGGTCTATTATGACCCCCGCATCGGCGCTGGCGTCGCAGAGCTTCTCGACAAGCCGACCGCCGTCGTCCTGCTCGAAAGCCCGGGTTCGCTGACCTTCGAGGTGCAGGACATTCCCGCCATCGCCGGCGCCGCGCGCAAGGCGGGCGTGGCGACGGTCATCGATGATACCTGGAGCGCGGGCGTGCTGATGAACCCGCTCGAGCTCGGCGTTGATTACGCGGCTCAGGCGCTGACGAAATACGCCGGGGGACATTCCGACTTCCTGATGGGATCCGTGGCGGCGAGAGGCGAGGCTGCGGCGCGTCTCAAGGACAAGGATGTCCTTTTTGGCGGCCATGTCTCACCCGATGACGCCTATCTGTGCCTGCGGGGCCTGCGCACCCTGCTCCTGCGCATTGAGCGCTCCGGCGCATCCGGGCTTCATATCGCCAGACAGCTTGAAGCGCATCCCAAGATTGCGCGGGTGCTCCACCCCGGCCTTCAAAGCCATCCGGACCATGCCCTGTTCAACAGCCAGTTCACGGGCGCATCAGGCTGCTTCGCCTTTGTTCTTGATGGCGTGAACGCGCGGGACAGCGAGGCGATGGCCGAACCTGCCATCTCTTCCGGCTGGGCTTCAGCTGGGGCGGCTATGAGAGCCTGATCCTGCCCTGTGATCGGCAGATCCGTCGAACAGCTGTTGCGTGGCAGGCCGAAGGCGCGCTTCTCCGCCTGTCGGTCGGCCTTGAGGATGCGGAAGACCTGTGGGCGGACCTGGCTCAAGCCCTGGGCTGAGCCGGCCCGCCCGCAAGGGTTAGCCATGAACTTCCAGCAGCGGCACGCGTGAGGCGCGCAATGCCGGGAAGAAGCCGCCGAACAGGCCGACGACAAGGGCGAGGATCACGCCGCTGATCACGGACTGGATCGTCACGGCGAAGGAGAAGACCACCTGGGTGAAGCTTCCGCCCATGGTCGAGGCGCTGACCCCGTCAAAGACGAAATAGGTGATCAGTGCGCCCACCAGCCCGCCAATGAAGGCGAGCATCAGCGATTCCACCAGCGTGCCGACAAAGGCCGCAAAGCCGGAAAAGCCGAGCGTGCGGAGCGTGGCGATCTCTCGCACCCGGGAGTCCACCGAGCGTACATGGCGTTCCAGGCGCCGGCGAGCGCGCCGACCGCCATGATGATCGCCAGAGGCCAGCCCAGATACATGATCAGGTTTGACAGACCGCCCGCAGACTGGGCGAAGAATTCCTTCTCCGTGGTCACATCCAGATCAAGCCGCGGCTCGTTCTCGGCGTACGCCTGGAGCTCTGACAGACCGTTCTCACCGTCCAGCCGGACCCGGATCGACTGATAGCTGGCACCGCGATTGTAGAGGTTCTGAACTGTGCCGACATCGGCCCAGATTTCAGAGTCAAACACCGAGCCGCCGGTCGAGAACACGCCGACCACGCGCCATTCATTCGGGCCCATGCGGATCGTCTCTCCCAGGTTGAAGCCCGAGAATTCCCGGATGACGCCTTCGCCCACGATGATTTCATTCGAGCCTTCCGCGAACATCCGGCCCTCGACCATCTGGAAATTCTCCCGCAGTCGCGGCGCCATTTCATCTACGCCCCGCAGGGACAGGCTGGCGTCATTGCCGGTCGAGCGCTTGGTGGCGTCCGTGATGACATAGAGTTCGGCGGACAGGATGGCGGCGCGTCCGCATCCCGTGAGATCCCGGGCGCTGTTTCGATCAGGCGCACCGTATCCCGCCCGAAGCCGGAGTTGAGTTCCGCCTGGGAGCCCGAGCGCAGAAGGACCGCAATGCTTTCCGAACCCGTGCCGTTGACCGTTGCGCGGAAGCCGTTGGCCATGGCGAGGAAGCCCAGAAGCACGCCGACAACGAGCGCAATGGACAGGATGGTCGCCAGCGACATGCCCCAGCGTTGCGGGATGGAGCGCAGATTGATCGAGGTGACCGCTGCAATTTGAGAGAACATGGGGTTACTCCTTCCCGAGCGCGTCGACGATTTTCAGACGCATGGCGTTCAACGCCGGCACAAAGCCCGTCACCAGGCCGAAGGCGAGCATCAGACCGAGCGCCTGGATCCAGGTCTCGCGCCCCACGCCGAGCCCAGGCAATTGCCCGCCTGCGACCTGGGCTATGCCGCCGAGCAGCAGGACAGCCAGCCCCAGTCCCAACAAGCCACCCACAAGGCTGAGCAGGACCGATTCCGAGAGGACATGGGTGAAGATGCGCGAGGAGGAGAAGCCGAGCGTCTTCATAACGCCCACTTCCTTGGTCCGCTCGTTGATGGCCATCACCATGGTCGTGCCCACGATCATCAGAATGGTCGCGAAGGCTGCGCTGACCACCAGCGACAGGATCAATCCGATATTGCCCAACTGTTCGACGAAGGCCTGGGAGAAAGCGGCTTCGGTGGTGGTTTCGGTTTCCGCCGGTGAGTTGGCGAACATCTCGTCAATGCGCTGCGAGACGCCGTCATTGAGACCGGGATCACCCGTCAGCATGATCATCCAGCCGATCTGGTCGCGATTGAACGCCAGCGCCTCATTGTAATAATCATACTGCAACAGCAGATAGTTGGTTGGCAGATCCTGACCCGTGATGGTCATGATCGCACAGACCTCCACATCCCAGGCGCTCGAGCCGTTATCCTGTCGCCAGATGTTCGAGCTGAGCGGGAACCGGTCCCCCACATTCCAGTCATACTGCTCCGCGAGATCCGCCCCGACCGCCACGCAATCACGGCGTTCCGCCAGAGCGGCGCGCTGATCGGCCGTGATTTCCAGTTCGGGATAGACCTCTAGATAGCTGTCCATATCCACGGCGAAGGCCTGGACGAAATTGCGCACATCCTGGAAATAGCCGCCGAACCAGGACGCATGGGTGACGGCCTGCACGCCGTCCACGCCCTGAACCCGCCCCCAATAGGCGTAAGGCAGGGTCTGGGTGAAGTTGATCTTGTTCACTGTCACCAGGCGGTCCGCCCGGGACAGTTCTTCAGAAGAATTGAGCACCCGGTCGATCGAGGCGAGTGCGCCGAAGATCAGGAAGGCCGTCATGATCGAGAGGATCAGAAGGATCGCGCGGGTTTTCTTCCTGAACAGGGATTTGCGTATGAGCGTGAGGTCATTCATGCCATCGCTCCGCTTTCCACAAAGCGGCCCTTATCAAGGTGCAGTTCGCGTCGGGCATACTTCGCCGCCGCCGGGTCGTGGGTGACCATGACGATGGTCTTGCCCAGCTCCGAGTTCAGAAGCTGCAGCGTTTCCAGGATTTCGTCCGCGGTCGCACGATCCAGATCACCCGTCGGTTCGTCACACAGCAGCACATCCGGGTCCGCCACCAGAGCTCGGGCGATTGCGACCCGCTGCTGCTGGCCGCCAGACAATTGGCGTGGGCGGTGCTTGGCGCGCTCGGCCAGCTTGACCACTTCCAGCGCGGTCTGGACCCGACGCTTGCGCTCCTTGCCCGACAGCTTCGTCAACAGCAGGGGAAGCTCGACATTCTGGGCCGCCGTCAGCGTCGGCATCAGATTGTAGAACTGGAAGATGAAGCCCACATGCTTGAGCGCCATTTGGCCAGCCTGGCCTGGCTGAGATTGTCGATCCTCAAGCCATTGCAGACCACCTGCCCGCCCGAGGCTTGTCGATGCCGCCCAAAAGGTTCAGCAAGGTTGTCTTGCCCGAGCCTGACGGCCCCATGATCGCGATGAAATCGCCGCGATTGATGGTCATGGTCAGATCTTCAAAGATGGCGACGCTTTCCTTGCCGCGCGTATATTTCTTTGAAAGATCTGTGAGTTCGTAAAGCACGTCGGTCATGATCTGTCCCTATCGCCTTGTGCTGGGATCGGTGATTCAGTTGTCGTCGAGAAAGGTCACGCGCGCCGCCATGTCCGGCAGGATGCGCGCGTCACGTTCGCCAAGCGCCACGCGGACGCGAATGGTCGCTCGCGCGCGATCGGCTGTCGGAATGATGGCTTCCACATGCGCGGGAATGCGCCAGTCCGGGTAGGCGTCGAGGATGGCCTCGACCCGCTGGCCCGCGCTGACTCGCTGGATCTGCCCCTCGTTGACATCCACTTCGAGCTCAAGACTCTCCATGTCCACAAGGGTTGCGATACCGGTCCGGGTAAAGCCGCCGCCAGCGGATACCGGCGACAGGATCTCGCCGACCTGAGCGTTCTTGGCGATGACCACGCCGCCAAAGGGCGCGCGGACGATGTGACGATCCACATAATCGCGCTGGCTGCGCACGCGGACTTCGGCCGCCGCCAGATCCGCCCTTGCAGCGCTGAGCTGGGCGCGCAGGCTGTCAAACTGGGCCTGCTCGGCGGTGCGGCGGGAATCCGTGGCGTAGCCGGATTCAATCAGGCGTTCCGTGCGCTCCAGAACGGTGCGCGCCTCATTGAGCTGGGCGGCGAGCGACTGGGCGCGCTCTCGGGTCGCGGATTCCTGAGCTTCATACAGATCGAGATCAATCCGGGCGCGATCGTCATCGAGATAGGCCAGGACCTCGCCCTGCTCGACCACGGCGCCCTCCTCGATCAGGACATCGCGAATGCGCCCGGTGATCTCGGCGGACACCGTCGCCTGACGGCGCGCGACCACATAGCCGGAGGCCACCAGTCCCGAGCTTGAGGAGGGACGCGCGGCAGGCGCGACGCTGGCTGAACTGGCGGTTTCGGCTTGTGCGCCTTGAGTGGGCGCGGGACGCTCGGCTTGCACGACCGGCGCCGCTTCGGGGCGCGGAATCAGGAACCAGGCCGCACCAGCGCCAGCTCCCCCCGCCAGGACGATGGCGATCAACAGCGCCGCCCATCCCGGTCCTCCTGATCCGTCTCCGCCGCTCTCGCCACGGTCGATCGTCAGCGAGTGCAATTGCTCGGTGCGTTGGTCAGTCATGCGTCTTGCCCCCTGTGCGCTGTTCGCGCGAGCAGTGTATCACTTCATGGAACAGGCGAACCCGAAATCGAACGCGTCCGGTCGCTCATCCCTTGCCTCATGGATACGATCGCCCGGCCGGTCTGCGTTAGTGACAGGTGTCACCCGGCGTAAATCAGGTTCAAGAGCAGCTAATATTCCCGGCCAAGTGTTGCGTTGCAGCATGCCCCGTGTCAGAGCACGCAGCCAACTTGCGACCCTTTGGCGCAATCTCGTCTCCACCAGCCGGAAGATCTGACATGGTCAAAGCCACCCTGAACGCGCTCGTCGATCGCCTGTCCCTGACAAGCAATGACGCCAGCCTGTCGCTCAAGGATCCGCAACGGCTGAAAACCGAGATCCTGGCCGGGCTGACCGTCGCGCTGGCTCTGGTCCCCGAAGCGGTGGCGTTCGCCTTCGTCGCGGGCGTCCACCCGCTGGTGGGCCTCTACGCGGCGTTCATCGTCGGTCTGGTCACCGCGGTGATCGGCGGCCGCCCCGGGATGATCTCGGGCGCCACCGGCGCGCTTGCGGTGGTCATGGTCGCGCTCGTGGCCGAGCACGGCGTGGAATACCTGTTCGCCACGGTTGTGCTGATGGGCATCCTCCAGCTGGGCGCGGGCATCTTCAAGCTGGGCAAGTTCATCCGGTTGGTGCCGACGCCCGTGATGCTGGGCTTCGTGAACGGCCTCGCATCGTGATTTTCATGGCCCAGCTGGGTCAGTTCAAGGTCCCCGGCTCCGAACACGCCAGCGGCGGTCACGGCATGGCGGGCGGCGAATGGCTGACCGGCATGCCGCTTCTGGTGATGCTGGGCCTGACCGGACTGACCATGCTGGTGATCTGGGGCTGCCGAAGTCACCAAGGCGATCCCGGCCCCGCTTGCCGGCATTGCCGTCACCGCCGCCATTGTCATCGGCTTCGGTCTCGACGCGCCGCGCGTGGGTGATCTCGCCAGCATTCAGGGCGGACTTCCGGGCTTTCACATCCCGATGGTCCCGCTCAATTTCGAAACGCTGAAGATCATCTTCCCCTATGCGGTGATCCTCGCCGCCATCGGCCTGATCGAGAGCCTTCTGACGCTCAATCTCGTGGGCGAGCTGACGGGCAAGCGCGGCGGAGCCTCCCAGGAATGCGTGGCGCAGGGCGCGGCCAACCTCATCACCGGCTTCTTTGGCGGCATGGGCGGTTGCGCCATGATCGGCCAGTCCATGATCAATGTGCAATCGGGCGCCCGGACGCGCCTGGCCGCGATCATGGCGGCGCTCTTCCTGCTGAGCTTCATCCTGTTCGCCGCGCCGCTGATCGAGCAGATCCCCCTCGCCGCGCTGACGGGCGTAATGTTCATGGTGGTGATCGGCACGTTCGCCTGGAACTCGTTCCGCATCCTTCTGAAGATCCCGCGCTCGGACGCGCTGGTGATCATCCTGGTGACCGTGGTGACGGTGCAATACGACCTCGCGGTGGCCGTCGTGACGGGCGTGATCGTCTCGGCGCTGGTCTACGCCTGGCGGTCGGCCAAACGCCTGCATATCTCCGCCCATGACAGCCACACCGTGCCGGGCGCGAAGACCTATGAGCTGGATGGACCGCTGTTTTTCGCGTCGACCGATAATTTCTCGGAGCTGTTCGACATCGAGCACGACCCCGATGTGGTGATCGTGGACTTCAAGCGCTCTCGCGTGGTGGACCAGTCCGCCTTGCAGGCGATCGAGGACTTGGCCCTGAAATATGAGTCCAAGGGCAAGGAGCTGCGCCTGCGTCACCTGTCGCGCGACTGCCACCAGCTTCTGAAGAAAGCCGGTCAGCTGATGATCGATTCCGATGACGACCCCGACTATCAGGTCGCGGCCGACTATTCGGTGCGCACGGGAGTCTTCGGCGGCGGGCACTAGCCCTCGGACTGCGCCTTGCGTCCCATCAGCCAGTAAATGGCGTCGTGGCGCGCCTCGAACAGGCGCATCTCGACCGGGCCGCCGCCCGTGGGGAAGAAACGCGTCCAGGCGTCGAGCGTCGGGCGGATGCTGTCGGAAATGCCGTAAAAGGCGTTGAACTGGCGGGTGCGGCTGCGATCGCCGAAATCCCGTGCGCGCTCATTGGCGAACCGCACAAGGTCTTCAGACGTCAGGGTGATCGCTTCCACATCGGACAGATCAATCAGCGCCCGCCCCTGAGACGAAATCCGCCCCGTCTTCATGTAGCCCATGGCCTCGGCCACGGCATCCGCATCCATGATGGACGGATAGGCGACCTCGAGAATGTCGCGATCCTCGTGAAACGTGAACCGCAAGCGGTGCGGTGCATCCTTCGTGTCATCTGTCATGCCGGCCCCCAGACCCACAGCCCATGGCGACCCCGGTAGGACTCGAACCTACAACCGTCGGATTAGAAGTCCGGTGCTCTATCCAGTTGAGCTACGGGGCCGTGTTTGAGGGGGTCTGATATGCGAAACGCCGCACCCTGTGAAGACGCGGCGTTGCGATAGGGCTTTGTTGTCAGCCCCGAGGCGGCGAAGCCGGCCGCTAGTGCGACCAGGGTTCCTTGCGGTCCGCATCAAAATTGGAGGCGTAGGACTTGATCTTGCGCGGTGTCTCGCGCGCCTCGCGCACCTGGAAGGCGATGCCGTGACGCTGGGCGTAGGACACCGCTTCATCCTTGCTCTCGAAATTGAGATGAATCTGACGGCGCATGTCAGATGTCGAAGACCAGCCATCAGGGGTCGGGACGCTTGGCCATGGCCGGTTCAAATTCCAGCACCCAGTCCTGGGACTTGGCGCGACCCGATTGCATGGCCGTCTTGGAAGGTTTGTAGATCTTCGCGAACATGTTTCTCGTCCAGACTTGGCTATCCACGTCCTGTCTGCCTGAGGGCCTGCTAACAAGCCCTGAAGACAATGGTCGGGGCGGCAAGATTCGAACTTGCGACCCTCTGGTCCCAAACCAGATGCGCTACCAGGCTGCGCTACGCCCCGACTTGAGGTGACGTTTAGGGGGCTGCGCCCGAAGGCGCAAGCGCCCTAGCGCTGCTCGGGAGCCTCTTCCACAGTCTCTTCGGAGTCAGCGTCCCCGGCTGCAGACTCCGGAGTCTCCACATTGCCGAACAGCGGGTGACGCACGATGTCGCCCGGTTCGATGCCCAGCTCCAGAGTCCGGCCGCCATTGAGTTCGACCACGGCGACGACACGGTAATCGGATGACATGGGGCGGCGGGAAAAGGGCTGCGCGCCGGTTATGATCTTGGCGATCTCGCCATTCGCCCGAACATAGAGGATGTCGAGCGGGATGATCGTGTTCGCCATCCAGATCGAGATGAAATCCTCGCGCCCGAAATCGAACAGCATGCCGGCGTCAGGATCCATGCTCTCGCGGTGCATCAGGCCGCGCTCACGCGAATCGTCGGTGTCAGCCACCTCGACGGTGAAGGTGTGCTCGCCGAAATCGCCTTCAATCACAAGCGGGTCCGGCCCGCCATATTGCACGACGGCGTCGGGCGCAGTGGGATCGACAGACTGCGCCAGGGCGCAGCCGGCGGAGCCGAAGCCGACAAGTGCGGCGGCAGCCAGAGCAAGAATGCGAGAACGGATCATCATGCGCGCAAGCTAGCTCTGTGAGCCCTCCCGCGCAATCTCTCTACGCGCCTCCTGACGGGCTGAGAGTCGGCAATTGGTCTTGCACCGCACAAATTGCTTGCAGCAGAGCGCCTGACACGGTTTTTTGCGCGCCAACATTTGCGTTTCGCTGGAGGATATTCGTGCGCATTGATAAAATCAGCGCCGGCGTGAACCCGCCCGAGGACATCAACGTCATCATCGAGGTTCCCGTGGGCGGTCAGCCGGTCAAGTACGAGCTCGACAAGGATTCGGGCACCGTGTTCGTTGACCGCTTCCTGCACACCCCGATGCGCTATCCGTGCAATTACGGTTTCATGCCGCACACCCTGTCCGATGATGGCGATCCCATCGATGTGATGGTGCTGGGCCAGACCGAGCTGGTGCCGGGCTGCGTCGTGCGCGCCGTCCGATCGGCGTGCTGCTGATGGAAGATGAGAGCGGCCAGGACGAGAAGATTCTCGCCGCGCCGCACGCCAAGCTCACCCCCTTCTATGACGACATCAAAGATTACCACGATGTCCACGGGGCGCAGCTGGCGCGCATCACCCATTTCTTCGAGCACTACAAGGATCTCGAGCCCAACAAATGGGTGAAGGTTCAGGGCTGGCACGGCGTCGAGCGCGCTCGCGAACTGATCACGGTCGCCATGGACCGCGTGAAGAAGGGCTAAGTCTCCTCGCCTGATGATCTGAAGAACGGCGTTCGGGAAACTGAACGCCGTTTTTCTTGCGCGCGACTCAAAGCGGCGTCACAGAGCGAGGCGGCCTCAGTTCTTGCGATGTCGGGAGAAGCGGCGCGCGTGGCAGGCCCTAGGGGAATCGAACCCCTCTTTCCAGGTTGAAAACCTGGCGTCCTAACCGATAGACGAAGGGCCCGCAGCGCGTCGGGAGCGGTCGTATACCGGTCCCGTCTGTGAGTGGCAAGCGGCGTTTTGCAGGTTCCGCCAGCCCGTTACAGACACGGTTGTGAGCGCGTCAAAACCAGCCTGCACAAAAACAAAAACCGCCCCGGAGGGCGGCTTGTTCTGGATAATCACACCGATGGCAGGCCCTAGGGGAATCGAACCCCTCTTTCCAGGTTGAAAACCTGGCGTCCTAACCGATAGACGAAGGGCCCGCATCGGTGTGGAGGCGGTGATATATCTGGACCGGCGCAGCGATGCAAGCGGGTCTGTACAGGTTTTGCAGCATGCGTTGCATCAAGATCAGTCCGCTTTCGCCAGATCTTCCAGATGCAGCTCCGCCTTGCGGCCATAGCGATTGTCCTCGGCGCGCAGCTTGCCCGCCACGTGCCACAAACCGTCCGGACCATTCAGCAGCGCCTGCCCCATGGGCTGATCGGCGCTTCTGAAGCTGATGCCCGTGAGACGGCCGCCGCCCGGCGATTCAAAGGTGAAGCGCACATGATCCGTCCCTACCCGCTGGGCATAGGTCCGCCGCAGTGAGGAAAAGGCGAATCGCGGTTCGGGATTGCCCATCCCGTAAGGTTCCGCTGCGGATAGCGCTTCGCAGAACTCAAACGACACGGCCGACGGGCTGATAACGGCGTCCACCGAATAGGTGCGCGCCTCCTCGGCGGCTATCCACTCCTGCTTCAGTCGCGCTGTGAGGTAGTCTGTCAGCTTTCCGATGCGGTTGACGTCCACGGTCAGTCCGCAGGCCATGGCGTGTCCGCCGCCCGCCACCAGCAAGCCCTCTTCCCGCGCAGCCGCAACGGCAGCGCCCAGATTGACGCCAGTGCAGGACCGGCCGGAACCCTTGCCAAGCCCCGTTTCAGGATCAACGCCAATGACGATGGTTGGCCGGTTGAAGCGTTCCTTGATCCGGCCCGCCACAATGCCGATGACGCCCGGATGCCAGTGCTCGCCCGAGGCGATCAGGATCGGCGTGTCATCCTCGAGCTTGAGCGCTTCCACCTGAGCCTGCGCCTGATCGAGCACCTCCGTCTCAATGGCGCGGCGTTCGGCATTGAGCGCGTCGAGCGTCTGGGCGATGTGCGCGGCTTCCTTGGGGTCCTGCGTCATCATCAGGCGTGCGCCCAGATCAGACTGACCCACGCGTCCGCCCGCATTGATGCGCGGCCCAAGAAGAAAACCGGCATGATAAGGCGAGGCCGGGCCCTGAACGCCCGCCGCCGCGGCCAAGGCCGCCATGCCGGGGCGCGACCAGGCGCTCATCACCTTCAGGCCCTGGGCGACAATAGCGCGATTGACGCCGGTCAGGGAGACCACGTCGCAAATCGTGCCAAGGGCGGCGAGATCAGCGAAATCAAGCACATTGGGTTCAGCTTGACCCTTGAAGGCGCCGCGCCGACGCCCTTCCCGGTTCAAAGCCGCCAGCAGGACGAAGGTCACGCCCGCCGCGGCCAGATGGCCGCACCCTGAGACGTCCCCGGGCTGGTTGGGATTGACCAGCGCATCGGCGGGCGGGATCTCGCCATCCATGAGATGATGATCGATCACAACGACGGGCAAACCCATTTCGTGCGCCGCCGTCAAAGGCCCCACTGACGCAGCGCCGCAATCGAGCGTGATCACAAGGCGCGCGCCCTGCTCCTTGAGAGACTTCAGCGCCGGAGCGTTGGGGCCATAGCCCTCCTCGATCCGGTCGGGCACATAGATGATGGGGTCTGCGCCCAGCGTGCGCAGCCAGCCGCCCAGCTGGGCGGCCGAGGTCGCGCCGTCCACATCATAATCGGCAAAGAGCGCAATGCGGTCGCCCGCGTCCAGCGCGTCCCAGATGCGACGCGCGGCTTCGTCCATGCCCTTCAGCGTGGACGGATCGGGGAAGCTGTCCCGCAGCTTCGGCGCCAGAAAGGCAGGCGCATCTTCCGCCGTAAGGCCGCGCGCGGCCATGAGCCGCCCCAGGGCGTCAGAGACGCCGGTGGCGCGGCAAATGGCCTGAATGGCGTTGTCGTCAGCGGCCTTCAGCCGCCAGCTGCGTCCGCCCAGGGACTGGCGGACGCCGAAGAGCGGCTCGCTCATCGCGCTCAAGACTGGTGCGGACGCCGCGTGGTGATGATGCGGCGCAGACCCGAAGCGGACGAGAAGACCAGAGACTGGGTTTCCACATAGCCCGGACCGAAGGTGACGCCGGACACCATGTCGCCGTTCGTGACGCCGGTGGCGATGAACAGGCAATCCTGGGAGGCGAGCTCTTTCAGGGAATACTTGCGGTCGAGATCGGCGATGCCGACGCGCTTGGCGCGTTCACGCTCGTCATCGGTGCGGAAGTGCAGACGGCCCTGCATCTGACCGCCCAGGCACCGCAGCGCCGAGGCGCTCAGAACGCCTTCGGGCGCGCCGCCGCGACCGATATAGATGTCGCTTCGCCGTCAGGATCGGCGGCGTTGATGCAGCCGGCCACATCGCCATCGGTGATGAAGTTCACGCGCGCGCCGGTCGAGCGGATCGATTCGATGATGTCTTCATGGCGTTCACGGTCGAGGACGCAGGCGGTCATGTCGGACGGGTTGACGCCCTTGGCTTTCGCCATCGCCTTGATGTTGTCCGCCGGGCTGGCGTCGAGATCGATGACGCCCTCGGGATAGCCGGCCCCGATGGCGATCTTGTCCATATAGGTGTCCGGCGCATGCAGCAGGCCGCCGCGCGGCGCCAGCGACAGCACGGCCAGCGCGTTCGCCATGCCCTTGGCGGTCAGGCTGGTGCCTTCGAGCGGATCGAGCGCAATGTCGATTTCGGGGCCCTCGCCCGTGCCGACTTCCTCGCCGATATAGAGCATGGGCGCTTCATCGCGTTCGCCTTCGCCAATGACGATGCGGCCTTTCATCGGCGTCGCGTTCAGGCCGGTGCGCATGGCGTCCACGGCGGCCTGGTCAGCGGCGATCTTGTCGCCCCGACCCACAAGGGCGGATGCGGCGATGGCGGCCTTCTCGGCGGCGTTCAGCGCATCAGTAACCAGGCGATCCAGGGCGAAACCATCAGACATGGGGCGTCTTCCTTCAGGCAATCAGGATGTAACGTTGTTATTGGGGGACTTGCGCGCGCTCGCGCTGTTCAGCGGCATAGCGTTCGGTATCCGGATCGGGGCCGCGAAGGGCGTCGCCCTCGTCCAGCACCTCCTGGCCGGTTTCGACCACCTGGGCTTCCAGCGCGGTCAGGGTCTCGCGTTCATCAGGCGACAGGCGCAGGGTCTGCACATAAACCGGCGCGTCGGCAGGCGGCTGAGCGGCCAGGGCGTCATCGGTCCAGCGCGGATCCTGTCGGGCCGGCGCCATCATGCAGCCCGCCATCAGAAGCGGCGTCACGAACAGAAATGTTTTTTGCAGCATCTTGGCCTTCCAGCGACCTACTGACCGTTGGACGCGGTCGAGGCTTTCTATACGCTTTGTCCCGTGGCTGTCACCCACTGTAAGGAGTCCGGGCGAATGACAACGCGCAAATCCTCTTCTTCCTCCTCTGATGGTTCGTCCTCAAAGCCGAAAAAGACCGCGACTCCCAAGGCGACCAGGCGCAAAACGGCCTCGGGGACAGCGACCCAGAAGGCCGCGACGCGCAAGAGCGCGACTCCGAAGCGTGACACCAAGCCCAAATCCAAGGCGCAGTCGAAGACCGCTGACGCGCCGCAACCTGACCCTGCAGCCTCGCCTGAGCGCGGAACAGACCCGTTCCTGGGCACGCTGTCGGACGAGAATCTGCAAAGCCTTGAAGAGATGTCGCGGCGCGTGCTGCAGGCCTCGATCAAGGGACAGAAACTGATGAGCGACGCATGAAGCGTTCGCTTGAGGGCGATCCCAAGATGGCGCCCCAGATCGATCCCATGCACGCCAATCCGGAGATGCTGCAAGCCTGGGAGCACATCCTGTCCGATCCCGAGCTGATCATGCAGGCCCAGGCCGATCTCTATGCCGGGTATCTGGACCTCTGGTCGAACGCGACCCGCCGGATGATGAGCGGAGAGACGACAAAGCCCGTCATCGAGCCCGACCCGTCCGACAAGCGCTGGAAATCGAGCACCTGGAGCGAGCATCCGCTGTTTGACGCCATGAAGCAGTCCTATCTGCTGAACCAGCGCTTCCTGATGGGGCTGGTCGATGGCGTCAAAGGCGTGGACGAGACCACAAAACGCAAGGTCCATTTCCTGACCCAGCAGATGGTGGACGCCCTCGCCCCCACCAATTTCGCGCTGACCAATCCTGAGGTTCTGGAAGAAACGTTCAGGACTCGCGGCGAGAACCTCACGCGCGGGCTGATGCGGCTGGTGGAAGATCTCGAGCGCGGAGACGGCCGTCTGGCGCTGAGCCAGACCGACATGACCGGCTTTGAAGTGGGCAAGGATATCGCGACCACGCCTGGCGAGGTGATCTACCGCAACCGGGTGATGGAGCTGATCCAGTACTCGCCCGCCACCGAACAGGTGCGCCAGCGTCCGCTGCTGATCGCGCCGCCCTGGATCAACAAGTTCTACATTCTCGACCTGCGGCCCCAGGGCTCGATGATCCGCTGGCTGACCGAGCAGGGCTTCACCGTCTTCCTGATCTCCTGGGTCAATCCGGACGCCTCTCTGAAGGACGCAACCTTCGAGGATTATATCCGCGAAGGGCTTTATGAGGCTCTGGACGTGGTCGAGGAGGTCACCGGCGAACATCAGATCGACACGGTGGGCTATTGCATTGGCGGGACCATGCTGGGCTCGGCTCTAGCGCTGATGGCGGCGGAAGGTGATGACCGCATCGCGTCCGCCACCTTCTTCGCGGCCCAGCACGATTTCAAGCTGGCGGGCGATCTTCTGGTGTTCGTGGATGAGGAATGGATCGGCGAGATCTCGCGCCTGATGGACGCCCAGGGCGGCGTGCTGGACGGCCGCACCATGTCGGACACCTTCAACATGCTGCGCTCGAACGATCTCGTCTGGTCCTTCGTTATCAAGAACTACCTTCTGGGCAAGGAGCCGCAGGCGTTTGATCTTCTGTACTGGAACGCCGACCAGACGCGGATGCCCAAGACGCTGCACCTGTTCTATCTCAACGCCTTCTATCGCCAGAACCTGTTGTCTGAAGGCAAGCTGGAGCTGGGCGGGCACGTGCTGGACATGAAGGATGTCACCATCCCGATCTTCATGCAGGCGAGCCAGATGGACCACATCGCCCCGGCCGACAGCGTCTATCGCTCCGCGCAGCTCTTCGGAGGGCCGGTGGAGTACATGATGGCGGGTTCGGGCCATATCGCAGGCGTGGTGAACCATCCTGACGCCAGGAAATACCAGCACTGGACCAATAGCGCCCTGCCCGAGACCCGCGAGGCCTGGATGGAGGGCGCGACCGAGAACCCCGGCTCCTGGTGGCCGCATTGGCGTGACTGGCTGATGACCCAGTCCGACGAGATGGTTCCGGCTCGCGCGCCGGGCGGCGGCGTACGTGAACCGCTCTGCCGGCGCCGGGTGAGTATGTGCGGGTCCGCAGCTAGGCGGCTGTCTTGCGAGCGATCAGGAAGACCACCGGCGTTTTCGCCGGCTTGAAGCGGTATTCGATCTCGAAACCGGACGCGCGCAGCTCCTCGGCCAGTCGCGTTTCCTTGAAGATCTGAAATCCGGCCAGGCCTGAACAGCGCATGACCGGCTTGATCAGCGCCAGAAAGGCCATGCCGTCGCCCAGACAGGCCGTGCTGGTGATGAAGACGCCGCCGGGCTTGAGCAGATCACGGCTCAGGCGCATGGCCGCCTGACGGTCCGGAACCAGATGCAGAACATTGAGCGCCAGCACCACGTCAAAGCTCTCGTCCGGTTCATGCAGATCGGCGACGTCAGTCGCCTCGAACCGGATATTGTTCACCCCGGCTTCCGCCGCCCGTTCCCGGGCGATGGCGATCATCTCATCGGACAGGTCCGTGGCCACGATCTCGCGCACATGGGGCGCATGCAGGATCGCTGTCGATCCGGTCCCGCAGCCATACTCCAGAACACGGCTTTCAGGCGTGAAATGCGCGCGCGTCTTTTCCAGCTTGTGCTCATAGCTCGTCTGATCGGCGATAGGGTCCTGCGCGTATTTTCGCGCAATGCGATCCCAGAAGGCTTTATCCTGCGACATGGATGAGGTCCTGACCGTCCTGTTCTGTAGTTATCCCTGACCGATACCCGGTCATCGCCTATTTGAATATTGATGAAATACGCGCATCTGATATACGCATTTCGATGAAATGGTCAGCTGTCGATCTGAACTGGAATCAGGTTCGCGCCTTCCTTGCCACCGCCCAGGAAGGTTCGTTTTCGGCCGCCTCTCGCGCTCTGGGGCTAACCCAGCCCACCCTGTCGCGCCAGGTGAGCGCGCTCGAAGCCCATCTTGGTGTGACGCTGTTTGAACGCGGCACGCGAAGCATGGCGCTGACCGAAGCCGGTCAGGCCCTGCTGTCGCCTGCGAAGGTGATGCTGGATGGGGCGCTCGACCTGTCGCTGGCGGCGGAGGGCCGCTCCACCTCCATGCAGGGCAAGGTCTCCATCACAGCGACCAGCCTGTTCGCCATGAGCTATCTGCCGCCCGTGATCGAGGCCCTCAGGCGCAAGGCGCCGGAGCTGACGCTGGAGGTCATCGCCTCCAACTCACTGCAAGATCTGCGACGACGCGAAGCCGATATCGCCGTTCGCCATGTGCGTCCCTCCGAGGATGAACTCATCGGCAGGCTAATCGGCGAACACACGGCCGGCCTTTACGCCTCACAGGGCTATGTTGAGCAACGCGGCGCTCCCTCTGCGCTTGCGGACATCCATGGCCATGATTTCCTGGGGTTCGACAATCTTGACCAGGCGCTGGTGGTCTATCAGCAGCTCGGGCTGAAGGTGACGCCGGATCAGCTGCGTGTCTTCAGCGGCCATGGCGAGGTTCTGTTGGCGATGGTGCGTCAGGGGCTTGGGCTGTGCATCCTGCCCGATGGCGAGTTCTGCGAGGGTCTTGAGCCGGTGCTGGCAGACCAGGTCCGGGTCGATTTCCCGGTCTGGCTGGTCACCCATCGCGAGCTTCAGACCAATCCGCGTATCCGTCTGGTTTTTGACGCCCTTGCAAAAGCGCTGACGGAACGTCTGACCGATAAGCCAGTGTCATAAAACAGCCTAGGATCAAAGCTCGTTACTGAATAACAGCGAACGGATATCCCATGTCCCTCTCCCGTCGCCGCTTCCTGTCCCATGCCGCCGCCGTCAGCGCCGCCTTTGGCGCCTTGCCGCTTCTGAGCGCTCGCGCTCAGGCGCAAGCCGCAGGCTATCTCAATCAGGTGGCCGGGTTCGGCCCGCTCGAAACCGATCCGAACGGATTATTCGATCTGCCGGCAGGGTTTGATTATGTGACGCTGTCGGAAACCGGCGAGCCCATGGACGATGGCTTGATCGTGCCGGGCGATCATGACGGCATGGCCTGCTTCCCCGGCCTTGAAGACGGTCAGGTCATTCTGGTGCGCAATCACGAAATGTCGCCGGACGAGGCTGACAAGTCCGCCTTCGGAGAGGATGGCGAACGCCTGTCCGCGATCGACGCCGGCAAGCTCTATGACCATGAAGACGGCGCGCTGACCCATCTGGGCGGCACGACGACGATCCATGTGGACCTCGCCAGCCGCCGGGTTGTGCGGCAATTCCTGTCGCTGGGCGGCACAGAGCGCAATTGCGCCGGCGGGCCGACGCCCTGGGGCAGCTGGATCACGTGTGAGGAAAGCCTGACCCAGGCGGGGCCCGGTTATGGCGCGCGCGACCATGGCTATGCCTTTGAAGTGCCCGCTCAGGCGACGGAGCTGGTGCGCGCCGAGCCCCTGACCGCCATGGGGCGGTTCAATCGCGAAGCCTGCGCCACGGACCCGCGCACCTCGATCGTCTACCAGACCGAGGATGCGCGTCCATCGCTGATCACTCGCTTCATCCCGAATGTTCCCGGGCAGCTTCACGAAGGCGGCCGCCTGCAAGCGCTCATGATCTCCGGCCAACCGGGTCTCAACACCAACAATTGGGACGCGCACGCCCAGACTGTCGCCGTGGGCGAAACTCTGGCGGTGGAATGGATCGACGTTGTTGACGGGCATAACCCGAACAATGACCTCGCCAGTCGCATGGTGGACGCCGGGGCCGCCAACTTCACCCGCGGCGAAGGCATGTGGTTCGGCGACAATGAAGTCTTCTTCTGCTGCACGGATGGCGGACCGGAACATATCGGCCAGATCTGGCGCTATCGCCCCTCTCCGCTTGAAGGCCAGGACGGCGAAACCGCTCAGCCGGGCGAGCTGACCTTGCTGGTTCAGACCACTGACGAGCGCGTGCTTGAGAAGTGCGACAACATCACGGTCGCGCCCTGGGGCGATCTCGTCGTGGTCGAGGATGGCGATAACGAGCAATTCATTCGCGGAATCACGCCCGATGGCCGCGTCTACACCATCGGTCGCAACGCCGCGTCGGACGCCGAGGGCGAGTATAGCGAGATCACCGGACCCTGCTTCTCGCCGGACGGGTCCACCCTGTTCTTCAACGTGCAGAACGGTCCAGGCCGCACCTTCGCCGTCAAAGGCCCCTGGGCGACACGGTCTCTGGCGGACGCCTAAGCAACGGTTCAAAAAAGACTTTTGTCGAACGGGCGGCGCTCTTTGGCGTTGCCCGTTTTTGATGTGTCAGTAAAGCGTGATCCGGTGCAGCTCGCGGCGATAGCCTTCATACCCGCCGGTCGCCTTGTGGACGACGCTGCGATTGTCCCACATCACCAGCATGTCCGTTTCCCATTTCTGGGCGAAGACGAACTCGGGCCGCGATTGCCACTCATTGAGCTCCAGGATCAGTTCCAGCGCTTTGTGATCGTCCACGCCTTCAAATCCGATCCAATAGCCGATCCCGCTGAGCAGGCCACGTCGTCCGGTTTCCGGATGTGCGGGAACGAGCGGATGGGTGAAGCGCACATGCTCGGCCTCGGCTGACGGGCGGATATCCATCGCGCCATTCTTGCTCACATCGCCATAGGCGCCCTTGAGCGAATAGCCCATCACCGGGGAATGGATGGCCTGAAGATCTGCAAACCGGGCCCGCATCTCGTCGGGCATGGCCTCGAACGCCAGATGCTGGTTGGAGAACAGCGTGTCGCCGCCCACGGGCGGGATGTCGAGACTGTAGAGCACCGTGCCCTTGGGCGGCTGGGCCAGAAAGCTCCAGTCCGAATGCCAGTGCTCGGCGAAGATCGGGTTGGTCTCGTCCGCCTCCCGTTTCACCGCTGCGATATGGGTGCGACCCGGAATAGGGTTGAAATACGGATCCTCGCCAAACCGCCCGAATTGTTGGCAGAAGGCTTCCAGCTGGTCGTCATCCAGCTTCTGATCGGGAAAGGCGAGCACATGATGGTCCAGCCAGGCGGCGTGGATCTCGTCGATCTCGCTGTCTGATAATGGCCTGGACAGGTCCACGCCACGTACCTCTGCGCCGCAGGACCCGCCACTTGGCGTCACCTCGATCATGATCGTCTCCTCCCTTGTGCATTTTGGAGGATGAGAGCATGAGCGCACCCGTCTTGGAAGCGCGGCGCAAACGAAAAAGGGCGGCTCGACTGAGCCGCCCTTTGACGTAATCGGATCGGAAAGATCGTCCTAGCGCTTCGAGAACTGGAAGCTGCGACGGGCTTTCTTGCGGCCGTATTTCTTACGCTCGACCACGCGGGAGTCGCGGGTGAGGAAGCCGCCAGCCTTGAGCACGCCGCGCAGGGACGGCTCGAAATAGGTCAGCGCACGGGAGATGCCGTGACGGACCGCGCCGGCCTGGCCGGACAGACCGCCGCCCTTGACGGTGCAGTACACGTCGAACGCATCGGCACGGTCAGCAGCCTCAAACGGCTGGGCGATCATCATGCGCAGCACCGGACGTGCGAAATACACTTCCTGGTCGCGGCCATTGACGATGATCTTGCCGGAGCCCGGCTTGATCCAGACGCGCGCGGTGGCGTCCTTACGACGACCGGTCGCATAGGCGCGGCCAAACTCGTCGAGTTTCGGCTCAGCCAGAACTTGTTCTTCCGGAGCTTCCGGAACGATGTCGGAGCCTGCGTCCTGCAGAGCGGACTTCAGGTCTTCCAGGGAACGAGCTTCATCAGCCATGTTCATTAGCCCCGCGCGTTCTTGGTGTTCATGGACTTGAAGTCGACGACTTCAGGGTTCTGCGCTTCATGCGGATGCTCCGCGCCAGCGTACACGCGCAGTTTGGAGAACTGCGAACGTGCGAGCGGGCTTTCTTTCGGAAGCATGCGCTTGACGGCCATCTCGACCACGCGCTCGGGGAAACGGCCTTCCAGCACTTTGCGCGGAGAGGTTTCCTTGATGCCGCCCGGGTGACCGGTGTGGCGATAGTAGCGCTTGTCCTGGAACTTGCGGCCCGTGAACACCACCTTGTCGGCGTTGATGACCACAACGTGGTCGCCGGTGTCGACGTGCGGGGTGTAATCAGGGCGGTGCTTGCCGCGGAGACGCGTGGCGATGTACGCAGCCAGGCGACCAACAATGGCCCCTTCGGCGTCAATCACGACCCACTTTTTCTCGACGTCCGCGGGCTTGGCGGTAAAGGTCTTCATCGCTCTGCCTTGGTGTCCGTTTTCACGCGCCAGGGCCCATCCCTGTCGCGAAGGTGGGCGGCTTCTACGCGCGCCAGACAGTCACGTCAACACCTGTTGTGAAATTAGCTGTTTTTCAGGGACTTAGAAATACGGTAATCTGTTACCGCACTTAGAAAAGCCCGTTGAAATCACAAGGCTGCAGCCGTTGTGTGACGCCATGACGGATTGCATATACTGTGCGCCGACACGCGTTTTCGCCCTGTTTGAGCCGAGGCTGACCATGACCGCACGCCGTACCCGTCTTCTTCTGTCTGCTGCACTGTCCGGCGGCCTGCTCCTGATGGCGGGCTGTGAGGCGCCCGCGCCCGAGAACGAAGACAATGACGTGACCGTAGAGACCCGGAACGCGATGGTGACCGGCGCCTTTGAAACGGCGGGACGGGCTGAATCCCTGATCTTCCTGCCCAATGACGACGCGCCCTGGACCGGTCTGCTGGCGTCCTCTCTCACGGGCGGCGGCTTTGACGTCTACAATATCGATGGCGAAACGATCATCAGCGCTGCGGGTCCTGAACTGCGCGGTCTGGCCGGCGTCTCGAACTTCGCCTTGCGCGGCGAAACCTTTCCGCTGCTGTTCGGCATTGATGACATGGGCGCACTGCGCGGCTTCGTGATCGTGCGCGAAACCCGGGAAGTGATCGAACTGCCGCTGGAAAGCGAGACCGCCCTGTCCACCGCGGCCGGCGTCTGCCTGTTCAGCCAGGGCATTGGCTATGTCGAGCTCGCGGTGCTGGGCGAAGACGCGGAAGCCCGCATCGTGCGCGTGCGTGACGCTGGCGGCGCCGGTCTGTCCGTGGAGGAACGCGCAGCGCGCACCCTGCCCTTCCCGGCGCGCTCCTGCGCCGCCGCCGAGGACGATCTCCTGGTCGCCGGCCCGACCGCCGGTCTGGCCCGGGTGACGCCGGAGAGCGCCCAGTCCGCCTTCGCCGCCGGGCTCTCTGTCGCGGATGTCTCCTATACCGAATTGCTGGGCCGTCCGGTGGCGCTGATCGCTTCCGCCCAGACCGGATTGGTCTCGGTCTATGACGCGCGATCCCTGGATCTGATCGTGGACGTGCAGTTCGAGGACGGCCTCAGCGCTCCGGCCTTCGAACGCCCGACAGCCCTCGCCGTCACCGAAGCCAATTACGGCGGCATGGCGTTCTCGAGCGGCATCATGGCGGTCTATGACGCAGCCGATTCCAGCGTCAAGCTGGTCGCCCGTGAAGTCCTGTCGCGCACCGTGGTGAGCGGAGACGAGGCCTAGGCCTCGTTCTTCGCCACTTCAGGCTCCACCAGAACCGCGCCCCGTGCGGCGGTCCAGGCCAGCGCGCCGCTGGTCAGGAACAGGATGATGCCGCCGGCCTGGTGCATCAGCGACAGCGACAGCGGCGCCACATGGATCAGCGTGATGATCCCGAGCGCGACCTGCACCACAAGCGCTGCGGAGACCACCACGCCCATGCGCTTGAGCTCCACGGCTGGCTCCTGATCATCCGCCAACCCAGCCAGAGACCGCCCACAAACAGGATGTAGGCGAACCAGCGGTGCTGGAACTGGACCGCCGGGCGGCTTTCGAAGATCGCCTGCCAGAACGGCATGCCGCTCAGATAATCGTCCGGGATCAGCTGTCCGTAAAAGCCCGGCCAGGTATTGAAGATTCGTCCCGCATCCAGCCCCGCCACGAAGGCGCCAAGCGCAATCTGAAACAGCACAGCGCCCCAGAAAATCGCTGCGGGCCGGAACAGTCTTGATCGTGTGAGCGCTTGCGCCTGCCCGTAGCGCAGCTCCAGCGCCGTCCACAGCGTCAGCCCCAGGATCAGGAAGGCCATGCTGAGATGTGTGGCGAGCCGGTACTGACTGACGTCGAGACGGTCCACGAGGCCCGAAGACACCATCCACCAGCCGATCGCGCCCTGAAGACCGCCCAGACCGAACAGCACCCAGAGACGCGGCAGAAGCCGTTTCGGCGCCTGCCTGGTGAACAGGAAGAACATGAAGGGCGCGAAATAGACGAGGCCCAGCGTCCGCCCGAGCTGGCGATGACCCCATTCCCACCAGTAGATGAACTGGAACTCGGCCATGGACATGCCGCGGTTCTGTTCCTTGTATTCGGGGATCTGGCGATATTTCTCGAGCTCGACCTCCCAGCCTGCCTCGGTCAAGGGCGGGATCGCGCCGGTCACGGGCCGCCATTCGGTGATCGAGAGACCTGAGTCCGTCAGACGGGTCGCTCCGCCCACGATGATCATCGCGCAGACGAACAGCCCCACCACCACCAGCCACCAGAACATGCCGCGATGTGTGTCAGCGGCGGTGAAGGGCTTGGGAAGCGCGTGCGTCGTCATCTCGGATCCTGATCGAACAAGGCGTCATGCTAGCTACATATCGGACGGACGCGCGGGGGCAAGTGACGGCTGCGGCGACATGCCAGTGCTGCAGGCGCAAAACAGGGCTGGTCATGAACTCCTTAGCGCCTTACCTTTCTTTCAAAACCAAGGGAGGAGCGCATCATGTCGCTTGAGAATTTCCGCAAGGAAACAAAAGATTGGCTCGAGGCCAACTGTCCCCAGGGCATGCGTCAGCCGATCAAGTCCGAAGCCGATATCTGCTGGGGCGGCCGCAACTGGACCTTCGCCAGCGAAGACCAGAAAGTCTGGCTCGAGCGCATGGCCGAGCGCGGCTGGACCGTGCCGACCTGGCCCAAGGAATATGGCGGCGGCGGTTTGAGCAAGGAAGAAGCCTTTGTCCTCAAAGAGGAAATGAAGGCGATCAATGCGCGCTCCCCGCTCGACAGCTTCGGCATCTGGATGCTGGGCCCGGCGCTGTTGAAATACGGCACGCATGAGCAGAAGCTCGAATTCCTGCCGCCGATCGCGCGCGGCGAAATCCGCTGGTGCCAGGGCTATTCCGAGCCGGGCGCCGGTTCTGACCTGGTCTCCCTGCGCACCAAGGGCGTGCTCGAGGGCGATCATTACACCGTCAATGGCCAGAAGGTCTGGACCTCCTACGCGGACAAGTCCGACTGGATCTTCGCGCTGGTCCGCACCGAAGCGGATGCGCCCAAATACAATGGCATTTCCTTCCTGCTGATCGACATGGACCAGCCGGGCGTCACCACCAAGCCGATCAAGCTAATCTCTGGCAAGTCGCCCTTCTGCGAGACCTTCTTTGATGATGCGAAAGCGCTGGTGAAGAACCGCGTCGGCGAGGCCGGCCAGGGTTGGGAAATCGCGAAATACCTTCTCAGCCACGAACGCGCCGGCATCGTCTCCGAAGCCGCCTTCGGCGGTCTCAACCCGGTCACCGCCGCGCATCAGTCCGGCGAAGTGGATGCGGACGGCAAGATGTCCGACCCGATCCTGCGCGGCGATGTGGCCCGCCTGACCATCGATGGTCTGGCGTTCGACGCTACGATGCGCCGGGTGAAGGAAGAGGCGGACCATGGCGAAGGCGTGGGCGCGCGCGCCTCGCTTCTCAAATACATGGGCACGGAACTGAACAAGCGCCGCAACGAGCTGAACATGTCCGCCCTGGGTTATGACGGCTTGCTGTGGGAAGGCGAGAAGGAGAGCGACGGCGAGGTCGCGCGCTCCTGGTTGCGCTCGCGCGCCAACTCCATCGAGGGCGGCACCAGCGAGATCAACCTCAACATCGTCGCCAAGCGCGTTCTGAACCTGCCGGGCGCCTAGGCGCACCTTAGAACTCAAGGACTTTATCGATGAGCTTTGTTCTCAACGAAGACGAGCAGATGCTGCGCGATTCCGCGCGCGCCTTCCTCGCCGAATCCGCTCCCGTCACCGCCCTGCGCGCCCTGCGCGATGAAAAAAGCCCGACGGGCTTCTCCTCCGAACTCTGGTCCTCCTTTGCGGAAATGGGCTGGTCCGGCGTTCTGGTCAGCGAGGACCATGGCGGTGTGGACATGGGCTATGCCGCAGCCGGCCTGGTGCTGGAGGAGATGGGGCGCACCCTCGCCTCCTCGCCCTTCCTGTCGACCTCGGTTCTGGCCGCGACCGCCTTCAACCTCGCGGGCACCGACGCGCAGAAATCCAAATGGCTGCCCAGGATCGCGGCGGGCGAGACGGTAATCGCCATCGCGCTCGACGAGCGGGCCCGGCACAACCCCGACCACATCGAGACGCGTGCGAAGAAAGACGGCAACGGCTTTGTTCTGTCTGGCAAAAAGCGTTTCGTGAATGAGGGCGCCGGCGCAGACCTCCTGATCGTTGTGGCCCGTATGGATGACGATCAGATCGGCCTCTTCATGGTCGATCCGAAAGCGAACGGCGTCTCTCGCGAGGACCGCCGTACGGTAGACAGCCATGTGCCCGCCGACTTCACCTTTGATGATGTGAAGCTTGATGGCGACGCCTTCCTGTCCGGCGCTGACGATTCAGACGCCGCCTATCGTCGCCTTCTGGATGCAGGTCGCGCCTGTCAGGCGGCGGAATCCCTCGGTGTGGCCGAACAGGCGTTTGACGACACCATCGCCTATATCTCCGAGCGCGAGCAGTTCGGCGTGCCGATCTCGAGCTTCCAGGGCCTGCAGCACCGCGCGGCCCATTTGCTGGGCGAGCTGGAACTGGCGCGTTCGCTGGTGCGCCGGGCTCTGACGACGCTGGATACCCAGCCGAGCCAGGCGCCGCTCTGGTGCGTGGCGGCGAAAGCCAAGGCCACCCAGGTGTCCCGTCTGGCCGCCGCCGAAGGCATCCAGATGCATGGCGGCGTCGGCATGACCGACGAATACGATATCGGCCTTTACTACAAGCGCGCGCAGGCCGCGGGCGAGTTCCTGGGCGATGACGCGTTCAATGCCGGCGAAGTCGCCCGGATGAGCGGTTACTAGACGCTGCAGACGTCTGAAGAAAAGGGCGGGCCCGCATCACGGTCCCGCCCTTTTCATGTCAGCCAGCCTCTGTCTCGCTGTCAGGCTCTGATCCTGACTGGTCGTACTCGTAAAGATGCTTCATCTCGCCCGCGGCCAGAATCGGCGAGGCGTCGATATCCTTGGCGTCCATGAGCTCGGCGACCCGCTGGACCGAAGCGATCAGCATGTGCTGCTCCCAGCTCGGCAATTCGCGAAAGGCGCGCAGGAACCCCGCCTGAAGCAGCTCCGGAGCGCCCTGGGCCTTCTCCAGACCCAGCGAGGTCAGCCCCACCAGCACCACGCGACGGTCGCTTTCAGACCTCCGACGCTCCACCAGCTTCTGCGCTTCCAGACGATCCAGGATGGATGTGACGGTCGCCTGGCTGAGCGACACCACGCGGGCGATGGCGCTCGGCGCAAGCTCACCGCGTTGTCGCAGGGACTGCAGCACCACCAGCTGGGGCGCGGTCAGCCCGGAACTTTTCACCAGGCGTTTGGAGTGGATATCGATCGCACGCGTGATACGGCGCAGAGCGATCAGGATCTCATCGTAATCAGACATCGAACCCATCATGAGCATGCGCGAACGCAAAAAGACTGTTTCGGCTTATCACGAGTTTGTTCGGAAAGGAAAAGTCGGATTGATGAAGGTTAAATCCGCCACCCATTCCTGATCCCCGGACATGCCTGAGACTTGGCGCATTCCGTCAGTCATCATAGCGCAAACGCGCAATGATCGCGTTTGAAGCGCCGTTCAGGTCCGCCTGGGCGGTCGGGCTGACAGAAGGGGTCACCATGAAAATGCCCAATCCCGCTTCGGGATAAATGGAAATCCAGGCGGAAGTCCCGAACGTGCCGCCGCCATGATAAAGCTGACCGACGGTGTCGAGTCTGAACGTGTTCCAGATATAGGCGCGTCCAAGTCCGTCGGGTTCGCCAACCAGCAATGTGACTGCGTCCCGCGCCAGCGGCTCCTCACTGGTCAAATAATAGCGCATATATCGGCCCATATCCGGAGCCGTGGACTTCAAACCGCCTGCCGGATTGAAATACATGGATGCATCCGGAGCCTGGTCGCCGTCGGCCTGCTGTCCAACTTGCCAGCGTGCATGCTGTTCTGGCGTGAGTGCACTGTAGGTTTCCGTCTGGCCTGTGCGTGGAAAGACCCGTTCGGTCAGGAGCTCATCAAAGGAGGTCTCGTAGACACGCTCCAGTATCAGCCCAAGAAGCCGCACAGCTGCATTGGAATACCGATATTGCTCACCCGGGACCGAGAGAAGTTCCATGGACCGCAAACGATCCACAAGATCACTCTGGTCATGGTCCAGAAAACAGGCGAGCAAAGCATCGGGGGTCTGATCAGGGGCGTCGCACGCGAGATCCTGAGGCATGCCGGAGACATGGGTCGCAAGATGTCGGATCGTGGCGTGCTCGCCGTTTTTCGAGAACACCCCTGGATCCAGTTCCGGCATATACAGCGCAACAGGATCATCCAGAGCGAGCAGCCCGTCAGAGACAGCCAGCGCCAATAGCAGGCCGGTATGTGTCTTGGTCAGGGAACCGATATCATACAGCGTCTCATCATCGGGGCCCGAGCCATCGGACAGCCGTCCAAAATGATAGGTTGCATTCTCACCCTGCTCAACGATCGCCACGGATACAGAAGCAAATCCGGTCTGCGCCATCATGGCCTCGACTTCTTCGCGGACGATCTCGGCCAGATTTTCAGATTGCGCTTCTGTCAGTGATGCGGTGCTCAGTATCACCAAGAGCGCGAGCGTTATGGCCTGCGTGAGAAATCGCATCCGTCTCTTCCTGTGTTCATCGTTTTGAACCCTCGCTCAAACGAGCAGAATTTCAGACGCGGATATCAGAAGACAACGCACTGATCTTCTCACAGTGTCGTCATATGTTTCGTGAACTTGGGGAAGACAAATCAGAAGTCTTCGAAAAGGGAAATGGTCGGAACGGCGAGATTTGAACTCGCGACCCCTGGTCCCCCAGACCAGTGCGCTAACCGGGCTGCGCCACGTTCCGACTTTCCTGTCTCCGAACAGGTCCCGGCGTTCGGAGAGGTGGGATGTATAAGGGGCAAGACGCCGTCAGGCAACCATTCTGCGCGGTCTGCTGCAGAGCTGATTGCAGCCCGAAAGCCATCTCGAGTCAGGCGGTTTCTCAAGCACGCCGCTCAGACGCGCACGCGCTTGTTCAAGCCGGGACAAAGCTCGCCGCGCGAGATTGATCTGGCTCTCTGACAGAGCGACCGGCTCGCCGTCATGAATCGGAGCCGTCTGCACCGGGACCTCAGCCTGAACGGGCGCCTCGGACTGTTGCGACTCTGCGGTCGGCTTCAGGTCCTGTGCGGGATCCGGGCTCGGCGTCTCGGCGTCGGCCAGGGATGCAACCGCAGCAACGCCATGCTCGCGCAGATATTTCTGAGCGCCCTTGATGGTGTACCCGTCATCATACAGCAGACGGCGCAGACCCTTGAGCAACAACACGTCCTGGCGGCGATACATGCGCCGTCCGCCGGCGCGCTTGACGGGTTTGAGCTGTGCGAACTTGCTTTCCCAGAACCGCAGGACGTGAGGCGGCAGTCCGGCCTCCTCCCCGGCTTCGGATATGGTCCGGTAGGCGTCAGGCGATTTCTCGCTCATGGGCGGGTCCTATTTGGACAGGGCGGCGTCCACCCGGTCCTTGAGCACTTGCGAGGGTTTGAAGACCAGCACGCGTCGCGGCTCGATCGGCACTTCCTCACCCGTCTTGGGATTGCGTCCGACGCGGCCCGTCTTGTCGCGCAGGAGAAACGATCCGAATGAGGAAAGCTTCACTGACTCACCGCCGACCAGCTTGTCGGAGATCATGTCGAGAACGGCTTCAACCAGCTCTGCGCTTTCGTGTCGGGACAGGCCGACTTCGCGGTGGACGGCATCTGACAAATCGGCGCGCGTGACGGTGTTCGAACCCATGTTGGCCCCGTTTTAATGTCTGCGATGAAGACGTTACGTCGCAAACGCCATCATGGTCAACGTTAACCATAGGTCGGACAATGAACGCGCTTAATAACGCGCTAACGCGGCGCCCCAGGTGAAGCCGCCGCCAAGCGCTTCCATCAGCACCGTATCGCCCCGCTTGATGCGGCCGTCACGCACCGCAGCGTCAAAGGCCAGCGGGATGGAGGCGGCAGAGGTGTTGCCGTGCTCGGCCACGGTCGAGACAACCTGATCCACTGAAATGCCTAGCTTTTTCGCCACGCCCAGCAGGATGCGCTGATTGGCCTGGTGCGGCACGACCCAGTCGATATCCGCGATATCCACGCCGGTTTGCGCGCACAGCGTCGTCATGGCGCCGGAAATCTTCGTCACGGCGTGCCGGAACACCTGATTGCCCTGCATCCGCAGATGGCCAACGGTCTTCGTCCGGGACGGACCGCCATCGACGTAAAGAAGGTCGCAGTATTCACCGTCCGATTCCAGATAGGTCTTGAGCACGCCCTTGAACTCGGCCGGATCCCCCTCTTCCGCAGTCAGCACCATGGCGCCGGCTCCGTCGCCGAAGAGCACGCACGTGGTGCGATCGGTCCAGTCGAGAATGCGCGAGAAGGTCTCGGCCCCGATCACCAGCGCGCATTTGGCCTGTCCCGTGCGCAGGAAGCTGTCCGCCGTCGCAAGGGCGTAGAGAAAGCCCGAGCAGACCGCATGAACGTCGAAGGCGAAGCCCTGCTTGATGCCCAGCTTGTGCTGGACGATCGTCGCCGTGGCGGGAAAGGTCAGATCCGGCGTGGCGGTCGCCACAATGATCAGATCCACCTGGTCCAGGGACAGACCGGCCTGATCGACCGCCTTGCGCGCCGCCTGCACGCCAAGATCAGAGGTATATTCGCCGTCGGCTGCAATATGGCGCTTGGTGATGCCCGTCCGCTCGCGAATCCATTCGTCGCTGGTTTCGACAATCGCTCCATGCCCTTGTTGGTCAGGACTTCTCAGGCAGGTGCGAGCCGATCCCGGCGATGCGTGAATAGGTCAAGCGGTTTCCCTTCGGACGCGGCGTCCGCTTCAAGTGCAGACAGACGTTCCAGATTCTGTTCGATCTCGGACAAAAAGCG
>LZQR01000023.1_pt1 | contig 43083 bp, 47 predicted proteins | sample 768601 | NCBI WGS metagenome assembly LZQR01 (sample SAMN05207299, study PRJNA324521) | oil field metagenome | isolation source: sample BH-FW-24 from oil reservoir | place: India: Bombay High | collected 2015-12-04
TGGAAATTAGCCATGAACCAGTTTATGATTCTGCATGAAGAACGCTTGAAACCTTATGTTTGATCAACCGAGCGTTTACACAGAATTATTTACAGGCTCATAAACTAAAAAGCACTCTCCAAGAATATATTTAACTTTCCAAATTCCATAAAAACCACCAGGTCTGGTGGTTTTTATTGATTTAAGAAAGGTTCATTAAAACGTATCAAGCGCTTTTTATCTGCGCTTCAAACTGTTTCCGTAACACTTTCGCGGCTTCGACCATATTCGTCAATGCCGGTTCGGTTTCTTGCCAATCTCGGGTTTCAAACCGCAGTCGGGGTTCACCCACAGGCGTTCTGCCGGGATGTTTTCCGACGCCTTTTGAATCAAATCCACCATTTGCTCCACGGTCGGAATGTTCGGCGAATGGATGTCGTACACGCCCGGCCCGATTTCGTTCGGGTATTGGAAATCCACAAAGGAATCCAGCAGTTTCATTTGCGATTTGGACGTTTCGATGGTGATGACATCGGCATCCATTTTCGCCACCGCTTCGATAATGTCATTGAACTCGGAATAGCACATGTGGGTGTGAATCTGGGTGTCGTTCTGCACGCCAGAAGTGGTCATGCGGAAGCTGTTCACCGCCCAACGCAGATACGCCGCCCAATCCGATTTTTCAACGGCAAGCCTTCACGCAACGCCGCTTCGTCGATTTGAATCATGTGAATGCCGGCGGTTTCCAAATCCAACACTTCATCGCGCAAGGCCAAGGCAATCTGGTTACAGGTAGCTTCGCGGGTTTGATCGTTACGCACGAACGACCATTGCAGCACCGTGACCGCGCCGGTGAGCATGCCTTTCATGGTTTTGTCGGTTTGACTTTGCGCGTATTGCGACCAGAAAACCGTCATCGGTTTCGGGCGCGAAACGTCCCCGAAAATAATCGGCGGTTTCACGCAACGCGAACCATAAGATTGCACCCAACCGAATTGGGTAAAGGCGAAACCGTCCAACTGCTCGCCGAAATATTCCACCATGTCGTTACGCTCCGGCTCGCCATGCACGAAAACGTCGATGCCGATGCGTTCCTGACGTTCACACACATCGCGGATTTCCGCCTGCATGGCGTCGATGTATTGCGCTTCGGACATCTCGCCTTTTTTGAATTTCAGGCGGGTTTGGCGAATGGCCTGCGTTTGCGGGAAGGAACCGATGGTCGTGGTCGGGAACAATGGCAAATCGAACTTGGGCTTCTGAACGGCGGCACGCTCGGCATAAGGCGCGGCGCGATCCAAGGCGACTTGGTCCAATTTGGCAATTCGCGCCTGCACTTCGGCATCGTGAATCAGTTTGGACTGTTGCTTATCGGCAATCGCTTGAGCGTTCGCGGCCAACGCTTTTTCATCGACCTGACCGTTTAAGGCGTCCGCCAGCAGTTTGATTTCCGCCAGTTTTTGTTTGGCGAAGGCGAGGTAGTTTTTCAGTTCCGGATTAAGCGTTTCTTCCACCTCCAGATTGACCGGCACATGCAGTAACGAGCAGCTTGGCGCCACCCACAGGTTGTCGCCGAATTTGGCTTTGGCATCCTGAAGGTGTGCAATCGCGTCGGTGACATCGGTTTTCCAGATATTGCGCCCGTCCACCAAACCGATGGACAGCACTTTATCGGCTGGGTATTGCGCGACCACGTCGTTCAACTGTTTCGCGCCGCGCAGGCCGTCGTAATGCAATCCGGCCACCGGCAAGTCGCACGCCAGCGAGAGGTTATCGCCCAGCGTTTCAAAGTAAGTGGCCAACAGCAGTTTAAGTGGCGATTGTTTCGACGACTGGCTCAAAACGTCATAGGCTTGTTGGAACGCCTGTTGCCATTCGTCGGCCAGTTCCAATACCAGAATCGGTTCGTCGATTTGCACCCATTCAATGCCTTGGTCGGCCAGACGTTGCAGGATTTCGCCATACACCGCCAACAATTCCGGCAAGCGGCTCAATTTGGGAATGGCCGTGCCTTTGTTTTCGGCCAGATATAAATAGGTGACCGGGCCAACCAACACCGGTTTGACGTTTTTCGCCAGGCCTGCCACTTCAACGGCCTCCGCCACTTCGTCAAACAAACGCGTGTCGGTCAGGGCAAAGGCGGTATCGTCTTCCAATTCCGGCACGATATAGTGGTAATTGGTGTCGAACCATTTTTTCATCGCCCCGGCGTAATCTGCTTTGGACGTGGTTTTAGAAACCGGTTCCGAATGTTCGTGACCGGCATGCCCGGCGCAACACGCCGCCGCGTCATCGGACGGCGCGCGGCCACGCGCCATGCGAAACGCCACCTCCAAATCGTAGTGTTCCTGGCGGAAGCGTTTCGGAATCACGCCCAGCAAGGTGCTCATGTTCAGGAACTGGTCGTAATAAGCGAAATCGTTGGCGGGTAACAAGTCCACACCTGCGTCCAACTGGGTTTGCCAGTTTCGACGGCGAATCTCTTTCGCCACGGCGGCCAGTTCGGCCTCGCTTTGCTCGCCTTTCCAGTAAGTTTCCAATGCGAATTTCAATTCCCGTTTATCGCCGATGCGCGGGTAGCCTAAGTTATGGAGTGTCATAATTGTTTCCTTTCCATTAGATACGTTTCTATTTGTACGAAAACAATGATAGAATCCTCAAAACATGAAAACAAACGAATAATATTCAGAAATATATGAGAATTATTAATAATGATTGACGTTCGCCACCTCAAAACCCTGCTGGCGCTGCAACAACACAACAGCGTCAGCCTGGCCGCCCAGACCTTGTGCATGACGCAATCGGCGCTGTCGCACCAAATCAAACAACTGGAGCACAGTCTCGGTTTGAAGCTGTTCGAGCGCAAAAGCTCGCCGATTCGCTTCACCCCCGCCGGTAAGATGCTGTTGAAAACCGCTCAGGAAATCGTGCCCAAGCTGGAACAAACCGAGATGGCGCTGAAAAGTTTCGAGGCGGGCGAGCAAGGGCGTTTGTTCATCGGCGTGGAATGCCACACCTGTTTTGAATGGCTGCTGCCGGTGATGCGCAGTTATCAACAGGCCTGGCAGGGTGTGGACATGGACGTGGTCAACAGCTTGTCCGGCGCGGCGAACAATCAGGCGCTCTCCAACCTGCAACGCCAGAAGCTGGATTTGGTCATCACCTCCGACCCAATCGAATTGAGCGGTGTGATCTACAAGGAATTATTCAGTTACGAATCCGTTCTGGTGACGGCCCCCGGGCACCCGCTGGCGGAATCCGACTGGATTACCCCGCAGGATTTGAAACACGAAACCCTGATTCATTATCCGGTGCCGAAAGAAAAACTGGATGTGTTCAAACATTTTCTGATGCCGGCGGACATTTCACCGAACGAACGTTTATCGGAAATGACGTTGATGATGCTACAATTGGTGGAAAGCCGCAAAGGCGTCTGTGTTCTGCCGAAATGGTTGCTGGCGACCTTGCCGGAATTCCAGCATTTACCGACCTTCGGCTCGGCACGCAAGGTTTGTGGTCGAAGCTTTACGCCGCCATTCACGAAGACGCGGAAACAAAGCGTAATATCGGCGCATTTATCGACAGAATCAAACAGGAAATGCAAAATACCTGAAGGGTAAAATTCACCAGGCCTGGTGGTTTTCGGGAAATGGAAATTCAAAAAGGACTTGGGTGAGGGAAATAAAAAGGAGGGCCTAGACGGCCCTCAAACCCTGAGGAACTAACTAGAAGGAACTTTTACAAGAGGCTTCAACCGAAGCCTCGAAAACTAAAACTTAGGAGATAAGAATGAATCGATTACTTCGTCAAATCGATCATTGAAAACTCTTTGTAGCTCAATTGGCCGTCTTGGTCGACATCCAACAAGCTCCATTGCGCTTGAACCTGGTCAGACGCTTTCGCTTCGTCTGCGCTCAGCGCGTCATTTTTGTCGGCGTTCAAATCAGACCAAAGTTGATCCACTTGCGATTCACCCATCGCAACGCCTGCCATACCGATAGAAGCCAAAAATGCTGTGATCAGTCTAAATTTTTCATTTGATTACTCCTTTTAAAAATTAAGTGAAACAATCAAAAGGCGACCGAATGAACTCCCCCAATTCGACCGCATGATGATTGCTTTCGAGGTCTATACAGCATCGGCTGTGCCAACTTTTAAAAATAAAATAACCTATTGATATAAAAGATATTTTTTAACCAAAAACCGTTTTTTGAAAACCCAGACTTTAAATCGGCCGAAAACAGCGTTTTTTTGTATGCATATCCCGACACTTTTCAGTTTGGAACATTCCAAATCCCCCGAAAAATACGCATTGTTCTGGCATGACAACAAAGCGCTAGATCGCGTGAACCCTAAGTGCATGACATCTCAAGAAAAATATTTTCGCTTAAAGGCCGCATTATTTTTGAAAGGATTGAAAAACTGTTGCCGAATGGCGACACCTGATAAAGACGTTCCGGAATCGATAGATTGAACTGAGCGATAATTCGCTGATTTGACAGGTTTTTGATTCTGTCGCCGGACGGCGACAGAAATAGAGTTACGAGGATTTTTTCTTGAATTCCCCCGGTTTTAACTGGTGGCGTTCCAAAAAACGATAGAACTCGGTGCGATTGCGTTGCGCAATCGCGCCGCGTGCGTGACGTTACCGTTGACCAGTTTCAGCAGACGAATGAGGTAATCCCGCTCGAAATTCTGCTTGGCTTCATTGAACGACATCATCGACAGATTTTTCTGTTGCAAGGCCTTTTCAATCAGGCTCGCCGGAATCAGCGGCGCCGTCGCAAAAGTACAGGCTTGCTCGATGACGTTTTTCAACTCACGGATGTTCCCCGGCCAATCGTAGCCCAGCAACATTTCCATCGCTTCGTTGGACAATTTCTTGGCCTTGGTCTTCTGTTGCGCAATGAAATGATTCGCCAGTAATGGAATGTCTTCCGGCCGGTCGGTCAAACTCGGCAACCGCAGGGTGACGATGTTCAAGCGGTAATACAAATCCAGCCGAAATTGCTTTTCGTCCACCAGTTGTTTCAAATCCTTGTGGCTGGCCGACACCACCCGCACATCGATGGAAACGGTTTTGCTCTCACCGACCGGGCGGATTTCGCCTTCCTGCAAGGCCCGCAACAGCTTGACCTGAAACGCCGGCGACATATCGCCGATTTCATCCAGAAACAGAACACCACCGTGCGCCAGTTCGAACAACCCTTTGCGGTTTTCGATGGCACCGGAAAAAGCGCCCCGCTTGTGGCCGAACAATTCCGATTCCAGCAGGTCTTCCGGGATAGCGCTGCAATTGACCGCGATAAACGGTTTGTTGCGCCGCGGGCTGGCGGCGTGAATCGCCTGGGCAATCAACTCCTTCCCGGTGCCGCTTTCACCCTGAATGTACACACTAATGTCGCTCTGGGCGACGTGATACAAATCCTGTAACAGCGCTTCAATCACGTGACTTTGGCCGATGATGTTCTTGCGCCATTTGGCTTGCTCGTCACCGGAGCCGACCGCGGTATGGATATTCAAGGCCTGGCGGATTTTTTCGTTCAGCTCGACGTGGTCAATCGGTTTGGTGATAAAACCGAACACCCCGCGGCTGGTGGCGTCCACCGCTTCCTGAATGGTACCGTGCGCCGTCATGATGATGACCGGCAAGGTCGGATAATGCTGGTGAATCTGTTCGTACAGCGCCAAGCCGTCCATTTCTTCCATCCGCAAATCGGTGAGCACCAGATGCGGGTTGAAGGTGGGCAGTTTGGCCAAGGCCTCGGCGCCGCTGCCGACGGTTTCCACTTCCAGTCCGAGAGACCGTAAGCGAATGGACAATAACGTCAGCAAGCTGGCGTCGTCGTCCACCAATAATAATCGTTGCCCGTCAAAATCGGGCGTTGCTTCCGAGTCAACGCTCATCGTCTATCCTTTTATTTAAGGTTTTTTCGATTGATTTCAGTGCTTGAATCTGCGATTTCAGCACAGCGTTTTCCTTCCGCAGTTCCTCGAGCTCATGATTCTGAGCTTCTATTTTCTGTTCCAATACGTCCTGATTGGCTTTCAAGGTATCGATAACTTCCAGTGTCTGTTCCTGGCTTTCGTTGAGCCACGTCAACAGACGGTTTTGGTTTTGTGCCGGGCGTGGTTCAAATCGTTCAGAATCGCCAACCGCTCCTTATGAGTGATGCAGCTTTTCTTATCGGAAAAGCTGTACGCCAGCAGCCAACCGGCCTGCCAGACCTGTTTTTCGCGGTATTGCTGCGCCAGGCTGTGGCAGACCCGTTGACGGTGTTCGCCTTCCAGGTTGCAATAATAGGCGCCTTGTTTCAGTAACCGCACCGCTTCCTTATCGGTCAGGCTGCAAAACAAGGGTTCGCTGACCTTATCCTGGTCTTCAGGAAACGCCAGCGGAAACTGCATCTTGTCCGACGTCCCGGCAGGCTGGGGGGAAAACGCACTGCATCCGGTCAACAGGGCCAAGCCCAATCCGATAATGGCGATGAATCTCATGTCACTGGCTCCACAGGTAAATCCAAAGCAAAACGCGCTCCAGAATAATGTTCGTTCGGCGGCAACAGGTGTATCTCGCCGCCGTGTTTCTCCACATAATAACCGACAATCGCCAACCCGAGTCCGGTGCCTTTCATGGTCGAACCGGGTTGCATCTCGCCCTGAAAAAAGTCTTCGAAAATCGCTTTATGCAATTCTTCCGGAATGCCCGGGCCCTGGTCTTCCACCAGAAAACGTAATCCGGTATCGGTGCGTGTCACCGACAAACCGATGTGGTCGCCCGACCCGGAAAACTTGATGGCGTTGGACAGGAAGTTACTCAAATCATCTTCAACTTGGCGGCGTCCGCCACAATTTTAAACCTTGGCACCGCCACATCCAAGACAACGCCCTTGTTCTGCACCAACAATTGATAATCGGCGACCAATTGCGCCACCAGTTTGGACACATCCACGTCGCCCAAATCAAGCCGGGATTGAATCGACACCGCTTTCTGGTATTCCAACAGGTTGGCGACCAGGTTCATGATATTGAAGTTACCGACCTGCATCAGTTGTACCACTTCTTTCTGCTCCGAGGTCAGAGAGCCGATCAGTTCCTCCGACAGCAAGTCCGTGCCTTCTTTCAACGTGGCCAGCGGTGTTTTCAGTTCATGGGAGATATTGCGGATGAACTGCTGTTTTCATTTTCGAGGTGCTTCAATTCCTGCCGCAAACCTTCCAGATTGGCGCCCAGTTCGCGCACATCGCGCGGCCCGGCGGAAATCTCGATGGGCGTTTCAAAATCGTCCTTCACCAAACGGCGAATCACCGAACCGGTCTTGCGAATCGGCTTGGTGATGAAATGCACGAACACCACGCTCAACAAAAACGCCAACAAGCCGCTGGCCAGCACGATGTAAAACACCCGTTCGCGCACCGACGCTTCATATTCCGATAAGGCCTGCACTTCCAACGATTGCTGACGCGATCCCATTTCGATGATTTGTTTGGCCTGATTGGTCAATATCTCAAACTGACCGACGTCTTCCGCCAGCACCGGCTTTTGTTCGAAAAACGCGCGGTTGTACACCGACTCGAACAGTTCCATTTCCAGCTGCTTCAACTGGTTGAGTTTCTTCGCCAAATCGGAATCGATGTCGTAGGGTTTGGACGCATCCACCAGACTGATGAACTTTTGATGATGGGTCAGAAAGGCATCCAGCAGCGAGGTTTCTTTCAAAACCTGATATTGGCGGATACTGCGTTCCATCGACACCAGTCGTTCCAGAATCAAGCGACTGTTTTCCGTGACCATCACCGTTTGAAACACGGTTTTGTGCGCCTGTTTGGAGTAACTGTCCATCGACACCAGCGCGTACACTATCGCAAACATCAACGGCAAACTCACCACTACGAAACTGCCGAGCATCCACTGGTACAGGGAGCCTTCCCAAACCGGTTTCAGTTTGGCGCTCAACTGTTGGCGGAAATTCGACCAGGCCTGGTTAAACATGCGATGCCTGTTCGGCGCCTAACGGCTCGGTTTGCGGTTTGAAAAAGGCCATGCGGCGACTCACCATCGACAAAATCAAAAACATCATTGTAAAACGACGGCCGGGAAAAATCGGAAAATTTTGGAGTAGCACGGATTCGACGGAAATCAATCCATCTGATTGAATGAACGGCACCAGCCGAGGAATTCTTCCGGCGGCAACGGTCGACTGAAGCCAAAGCCTTGCGCCAGCAAGCAGCCTTTGTCACGCAGGAATTTGGCCTGCAACTCGGTTTCGACGCCCTCGGCGATGACTTCCACCCCGACGGCTTTTCCGACCGCGATAATGGCTTCGACAATGGCCAGGTCTTCGGCATCGTCGGGCAGGGACTGTACGAAAGACTGGTCGATTTTCAACTGGTCCAGCGGCAGTTTCTTCAAATAAGACAAGGACGAGAAGCCGGTCCCGAAATCGTCCATCGACAAGGCCACACCCAATTCCTTCAACGCGTAGAGAACTTCAATGCCCTGTTGCTCGTTCTGCAACAGGAAGCTTTCGGTCACCTCCAGTTCCAGCACCGCCGGGTTGATGCCGGTTTCCGCCAGCACCTCGGCCACCGAAGACACAAAGTCCTGATGCATCAACTGGATGGTGGAAACGTTCACCGATATGCGCTCCAGTTCGAATCCTTGTTTTTGCCAGCCTGCCAGTGGCGGCAGGCCTGGGCGAGAATCTCGCGCCCCAATGGAATAATCAAGCCGGTGGATTCGCTGATGCCGATAAACTTGCTTGGGGGCACCACACCCATTTCCGGGTGTAACCAACGCACCAGCGCTTCGGCTCCGATCACCCGATTGGCTTTCAAGCAGATTTGCGGTTGGAAATAGGTAATCAGCTCTTTGTTTTCAATGCCCTGACGCAACGCTTTTCGTAAAAGAAGTATTCCGAGGTGGTGGTGGTCAGTTCCGAGGAATGGAAAGCGTAACCGCTGTGCGGCAATTTCTTGGCTTCAAACAAGGCTTCGTCGGCGGATTTCATCAAATCCAAGGCTTCGTCGCCGTCCAGAGACGACAAGGCGATACCGATTTTGACGTCGAGCACATGATCCTGACCGTCAATGCTAAACGGTTCCAGAAAAGCTTCAATCAACTGCTCGGCGAATTCGGCGGTTTCGTTTTTATGCTGGATGTCTTCCATCAGAATCAGGAAGTTATCCGCCCCCAAACGCGCCACGGAGTCTTCCGAATCCAGCAGTTGGTTCAAACGTTGTGCCACGGCTTTCAGTAATTGGTCGCCATATTCGTAACCCACGGCATCGTTGAACATCTTGAAACGGGCGATGTCCACAATCAACAATGCGACCTTCTGAGATTCGCGAGAGGACTTTTTGATCGACTGCTGCAAGCGGTTTTTGAACAGCGACACATTCGGCAAGCCGGTCAGAATGTCGTAAAACGACAGACGGTTGATTTCCTGCTCGGTGGCTTTTTGCTGGCTCAAATCGTTCATCAGACCCACGTAATGCATCACTTCGCCGGTTTTGTTTTTCACCGCGTTGATGGTCAACCATTCCGGATAGATGGTGCCGTCTTTCTTACGGTTCCAGATTTCGCCCTGCCAAGTACCGGTGGCATTCAGAGAGGCCCACATTTCGCGATAGAAGTTTTCCGCTTGCTTACCGGAACTGAGCATCGACGGGTCTTTGCCTGCGACATCCTTGAAGTCGTAGCCGGTGATGTCTTCGAACTTACGATTGACCAGCACGAAGCGGTTACGAGCGTCGGTGACGAGAATGCCTTCCCCGGCATTGTCGAACACCGAACGGGTCAGCATCTGGAAACGCTCGGTTTCATGCCGGAAACTCAAATCGTTCATCACCACCAGGTGCGCCGGTTCGGCGTGATAGGTAATCGGTTTATGCGACAGTTCCACCGAGACCCGGCGATTGTCGTGACACAGCAATTCCTGTTCGATGTAGGCCGGATGGTGATGTTCCATTTCCCGCAAACGCAAGGCAAAAGCTTCCCGTTCGGCCTCCGGCACCAGGTCCAACAGCGACTTTTCCATCAAATCGCATTCCTGATAGCCCAACAGGTTATAGACTTCGTGGTTGGCGTAGGCGATGCGGTCGTTTTGATAAATCAGCACACCATGCATCGACATGCTCAGCAAGTCGCGATACAGGGTTTCCGCTTCCAATACCCGCTGTTCTTTCTCTTTGATGCTGATGCTGGTCTGGTAATGGAAGTTTTCTTCGATACGGTGCAACAGTTCGGAAAAGCTGATTAAATCCAGCAAAGTGCCGTCGTCGTCTTCCACGCCGATATGATGAAATTTGCGCTCCATCATGAAATGGCGCACATAGGACAGACTTTGATTGTGAGACACACTGATCAACGGCCAGGAAGCGATGTCCTTAACCGTCAGGTCATCGTAATTTTCCAACAGCGCGAAACACTTCAGCAAATCCCGCATCGAGATAATCCCGAGCTCGTCTTCCTTGCGCACCACCAAGGCGTCCACGTCTTTTTCCGCCATCATCGCCAACACCTCGTTGAGGCCGGCATGAGCGTCGATGAAATGCAAATGCCCGCTCAGCAGTTCACGGATGGCAATGCCTTCCAGAAAATGTTCGCTGGCCTTGGCGTTGACCAGGTCGGATTGCGCCAAAACGCCCACTGGACGTTCGTCGCAATCGACGACCAGCAGATGATGGATGTGTTTCTTGTGGAACAGATACGTGGCGGACGACACCAGTTCGTCTTTATGAACGCGCCAAACCGGCGTGTTCATCACCATAGCAATGGGAGCTTGTAACACTTCCGGCTTGGAGACGTCGAGACGCAACAAATCGGTACGCGTCCAGATGCCTTCGATTTCACCGTTGTCCTCGACCAGGATGGAGCCGATGTTTTCTGGCTCAAGAGACCAATCACCGATTTGATGCTCATATCCGGCGGACAGGTTTCCAGCCCATGATGCATAAAATGGGAAACGGTCAAGGATTCTTGCGACGTTGCAAAAGCGGAATGTTACTTGGGTGTTTCATGACGAAAATTTTACACCAAGCGTCACGGGAAGACCACCGAAGTTAACGGAAAAGAAGACACCTTCTTGATGCGGGTCAAACAGGTGTCGTCATTGGCGAACCAGACGCCGCAAATCGAACTCGGTCTCGAAGTTGGAACGGTAAGGATTGATGTCGAGTCCGCCCCGTCGGACATAGCGCGCATAGACGGTCAATTTTTCCGGCTGACAGTGGCGCATCAAGTCGACGAACACCCGTTCCACGCATTGTTCATGGAACTCGTTGTGTTCGCGAAACGACACCAGATATTTCAACAGGTTTTCGCGGTCGATTTGCGGCCCTTCATAACGGATGACGATGCTGCCCCAATCCGGCTGACCGGTCACCAGACAATTCGATTTGAGCAAATGGCTGTAGAGGGTTTCCGACACCGGTGTCGACGACACGGTCGTCAGCAACTCCGGTCGAACCTGATAATCGTTCACCTCGATGTCCAAGTCGTCCAGGCACTCGCCGGGCGGAGCACCGATTAAGGTTTGCGGCTCATCCAAATCGTACAATGCCACCTTGACCTCACCGCCGCAGGCCTGGGATAAATCGGTTATCCAGTGCTGTTTGACCGCCTCCGCCGAGGCAAAGCGGGTGCCGTTAAACGAATTCAAATACAACTTAAAGGATTTCGATTCAATCAAATACGGCGATGCCGCCGGAAAGAAAAACAGCGCCCAGCCGACTTGCGGCTTGCCCTGATCGTTCAACCAGGAAATCTCGAACCCGGTCCAGACATCCTGGCCGGAAAACGGTAGCGCATCCGGCGAGATGTCCAATTCGTCGCGTTTTTCCTGACGCGGTACCGGAAACAAAATGCTCGGATCGTACTGACGGCAATAGGGCGTGGCACGCCCCAGCAAACTTTGGTTGGCGGTGGATTCGGATTGCGGTGAAACGGGGTTTGTCATAAATCTCTCAAAAACTTCGATGGTGATTTTAGGTATTATACGAAAACGATTACAGAGAAACAGAAAGGTTCACCCGTGTTAACGACGTTGATTTATGGCATGTTGCTGACGGCTTTGGTTTTAGCCGCCCTTTGGTTGGGATTTCGATTTCTGCGCCGCTTTCCGGCGTTTGACGGGTTCAACACCCGCACCGCGAACAAGCGCATGTTGCAATTGACGTTGATTCTGTATTTCAGCGGCGTGGTGCTGACCGTTTATTGGATGATGGACGCCAATTAACGACTACAATTTCGACAACCGCCGCTGCAATACAGCGCTTTGCTCCTGAAAGTCCGCCATTTTCGCCTCGTAAACCACTTGAATCGCAGTCCAGTGCTCCGACCAGAGTTCCGATTGGGATAGCGATTCTTTTAAGCGACTTTCCAAGATCATAAGTCGTGTTCCCGGCCAAGCAAATCGCCCAGTTCATCCAGGCACTGAATGCGTTTGCGTTGCCCGCGCAATCCGAGCTGGCGCAGTATTTTCAACTGATAATAACCGTATTTAACCCATTTCCGCCAGGCGTGGCGTTGTTCGAGGTTATCCAGCTGGAACGCCTGTTTGCCCAGCGCGCGGCATCGGGTAAACGTCATCGCCAAACCATCCTGCAAGGCGGTGTCGGATTGAAAATCGAATTTCAATTTCCGCCAGGCCTGGCGTTCCTTTTTCAGGGCGTGAATCACTTTGTCCCACGGAATCGGAGGAGGTGGCGGCTCCGTCATCCAGGCTTTCAACACCTCCATCAGACAGGCCTTTTCGGATTCGGGCGCTGACTCGACCAAATCCAGAAGCGTGTCCATCAGAACTTCACGGTCACGCATGGCGGATAACTGTTTGCCGGTCAGGCGCATGCGTTTTTTGGCGGCTTGAAAAGTGAGGCGCGGCACCGCGAATCGAACCAGTTGCCAATAGGCGCGAAGATGTTTGAGTAGGACGCGCAGGGCATGCACCGATTCTTTGTCGTCACGGTGTTTGGATTGCGCCAACGCAAGGGCGTTTTCCAACAAGGAAAGAATTTCCTGTTGCAGTTGTGCCAGCCGCTCGGCATCGGACGCCTGACCGAAAAACGGCTCGGCCCAGTCCACCGCGGATTTTTCATGTCTGACTCCAAACGCCACCCGAATGAAGCCATCTTAACCTAAGTCTATGACATGATTATGAAAGTTTCCCGATGGCGTGCCGCCCCGGCCATCAGAACAGAAAATCAGCGTTCGTCGTTTTCGCATTCAAGCGCACAGCCCAGTGCATCCATCGCCGCTTGAAAATCGGCCAAGGCTTGCTCGGGCAGTTGCACCTGCATCATGACCTGGCTGTGATAATCCACCGACACCACCTCACCGTCCACCAAGCCGAGCTGGTGGCGCACCGGTTGTTCCTGCGCGAAATCGCAGGTGATCCGACACTCAGCTAAATCCACCTGCTCCACCACCGACAAGGTTTCCATCACCGCTTGCGCGGCTTGGCCGTAAGCGCGTGTCAGGCCGCCTGCCCCAAGTTTAACGCCGCCAAAATACCGCACCACCACAATCATGATGTCGCCGACGCCTTTGTATTGCAACACATTCAGAATCGGTTTCCCGGCGGTGCCGGAAGGCTCGCCGTCATCGCCCATGCCAGCGTTGCTGGCGCATTGCGGGTTGCCTAGCAAATAGGCCCAACAGTGATGGCGGGCATCCGGATACTGTACTTTCAATTCGTCCAGCCACGCCATACCCTCGGCCCGGTCTCGAATGCCTTTGGCATAGGCAATGAAGCGGCTTTTTTTGATTTCGATTTCGGCGCGGTTCAATTCCGCGGGAACAGGATACGACATGCTGGACTTCTCTTAGGACTCGGCTTTTCGGCCAGGCCTGGTCAGTTTTCGGTTTTCGTGGTGTCAGTGTGGTTTTCACCAATGCTGCGCATCACCCAAATCGGCTGGGCGGTGTAAATCACGTCCAACGACAGGTAATCATAGGTTTGCTTCAGGTGATGATACAGACGGTCACGGTAAACATCCTGCTGACGGATATCGAACGGTGTTGCGTCGTCCAACTGAATATAGACTTGTACATACATCATCCGCCCGGCTTGCAAGTAACGGGTTTTCATATCGAGATACGCCACCGGTTCAAACACCTGCTCCACTTCCTGATTCAAAAAGCGCATCAGCTCGGCGTCGTCGGTGCGACCGATGATCTGCAACCCGTTTTCCTTGAGGATTTTCAACGGAATCGGCAACATCAATAAAATCAGAATCAGTATGACCACCGGGTCGGTGTAAGGCACCCACTCTTCATGACCGATGGCTTCCATCCAGATGGCCGCGCCGAACGACAAACCGACCGCGATACTGAGAATGCCGCCGGTCAACCAGCCCTGCAAATCGACATGAATCAACGACGATTGGGCGGTCTTATTCATGTGGTACAACACATAAGCCAAACCGAAGCCGAGCACCGAGGCGATGACGGAATAAAACACCGCAATGTGGGCGTCAATGTGTCGACCGCCGTGGAAAATCGCTTCCACCGAGGCGTAAAACGCCACCAGAATGACCAACAAAATCAACACGCCTTTAATGAAGTTCAAAACCGGTTCGAAAATGGCGTAGCCGAATGGTTGGGATTGACTGGCCTGCTGCGCCATCAGGCTCACCACCCGCAAGGTCAACAACCCGGCGACCAAGTCGATGAACGGATAGACCCCGTCCATCAAGATGGCCTGGGATTCGGTCAGATAATAGAACACCAGCCCCAGCACCGCCATGAGGATATCGCCAACCATCACCAGTTTGATGGCACGTTTTTCCGTGGCGATCTTGTGATCCAAAGGGATTTTTCGATTTGACATCAGTAATTCGAGATTCCGTATGTGTTATGTATTTTTGTTCAAACTCGCGGAAAGCAACCGGCACCGAGTACCGTCAATCAGCGGAAGGCGGCGCGCCTTTACGCCGTAATCGATAACGCGGATTGGTTTCGTATAAATCGTCCCAACCATCGTCGAATTCGTTATCGCTGTATTCGCGTTCGTAAGGCCGGGTGTCACGCACCCATTCGTACCCGAACCAGCCGAACACCCAATTCAACAGTTTCAACATCTCACTTCCCGATACAGAAAGAGGTGAAAATGCGCCCCAGCAAATCGTCCGAAGTGAATTGTCCGGTGATTTCCGACAAGGCCTGTTGTGCCTGACGCAGGTCTTCCGCCAGCAATTCGCCGGCCGCAAACGCTTCCAATTGCTGCTGACCGGTCTGCACGAATTCCAGCGCACGGTTCAAAGCGTCCAAATGGCGTTTACGTGCCATGAACACGCCTTCTTGGGTTTGCGCATAACCCATTTGGGTTTTCAAATGCTGCTTGAGCAAGTCCAGCCCAAGCTGATGCTTGGCCGACAACCAGATTTCCACCGTTTCGGCGGTTTCATCCAGGCCTGGCGATTTTCAATCAAATCGATTTTATTGTGAATCAAGGTCACCGGAATATGCGATGGCATCCGCGCCAGAATCGCCTGATCTTCCGGGTGAATATTCTCATTGGCCTGCACCACCACCAGAATCCGATCAGCCTCTTCAATCGCGGCCCAGGCACGTTGAATACCGATCTGTTCCACCGCGTCGGTCGCTTCGCGCAACCCAGCGGTGTCCAGCACATGCAACGGCATGCCGTCGATTTGAATCTCTTCTTTGACAATGTCGCGCGTGGTGCCGGCGATGTCGGTCACAATCGCCGATTCGCGGCCCGACAAGGCATTCAACAAACTGGATTTACCCGCATTTGGGCGCCCCAGAATCACCACCGACATGCTTCCCGCAACAACACGCCTTGTTGTGCCGACGCCAGCACTTGATGCAACCGCTCCAGAATGTGCTGCAACTCCCCGGCGACCTTGCCGTCGGACAGAAAATCGATTTCCTCTTCCGGAAAGTCGATGGCGGCTTCCACATAAATGCGCAATTGAATCAGTTCTTCGACCAGCTCGTTGACCTGCTTGGAAAACTCGCCCTGTAAGGACTTCAACGCCGATTTAGCCGCCTGCTGCGAGCTGGCGTCGATCAAATCGGCAATCGCTTCGCTTGCGCCAAATCCAGTTTATCGTTCAAGAACGCCTGTTTGGAAAACTCGCCCGCTCCGCCAACCGCGCGCCAAGCTGCACGGTTCGTTCCAACAACCATTGCAGGATGATCGGTCCACCGTGCCCCTGCAATTCCAGAACATCTTCACCGGTAAAGGAGTTCGGTCCCGGAAAAACAACGCGAATGCCTTCGTCCAACACCTCGCCGTTCACCCCGTAAAACGGACCATAACTGTGCGTAGCGCGGTTTCGGCGTCAAGCCGAGAATCGCCTCCGCCATGGCACGACACTGCGGACCGGACACCCGAACGATGCCCACACCGCCGCGTCCCGGCGCGGTGGCAACCGCTGTAATGGTGTCATTTGAGGCAAACGTCATCTGAATTCCTGTTCAATCGTTGGCGCTTCTGAAATGCAAAGCGCCCTTAACGGGCGCTAAACAGATAAATTTTTCGACGGGCGTCGCCGAAAACAATCGAGACCGAAACTTAACCGGCCAACACTTGATAGGTGGTGGTCTGCAAGTCGGTCACAAACGGTTTCTGGCTCAATTTAGCCACCGTTTTATCGAGTTTCTTTTTCGACTTGAACGTCATTTCTTCGGCTTCGTCGTTAATCTTGAACGACAGCACATACAAAGGCTGTGTGTCCACGGATGCGGCGGTCGGTGCCGCTTGCACCGCACCGCCTTCCAGCGGCACATAACCGTTTTGGGTCTTATAACAAATCGGCGTGGTGCCATCCATCACCAGCCAGTCGACCTGGCCGTATTTCGGATGATCCTTACCCGGTTTTTCGTACGTTAACTGCATGGTGTTTCCTTATTATTTTTCTTCGCCCGATTCAATTTTCTTGGTGATGTACCATTGCTGTGCGACCGACAAGATGTTGTTGACCACCCAGTAAAGTACCAACCCGGCCGGGAAGAACATGAAGAAGATGGTGAAGATAAACGGCAAGGCTTTCATCACCTTCTGCTGCATTTCGTCCATCATCGCCGACGGATTCAGCTTTTGCTGCACCCACATGGAAATCCCCATCAGCACCGGCAGGATGTAATACGGGTCTTTGGCGGACAAGTCCTGAATCCATAGAATCCAAGGCGCCTGACGCATTTCCGCCGAGTACAGCAATACCCAGTAAAGTGCGATGAACACCGGCATCTGAACCAGAATCGGCAGACAACCGCCCAATGGTTGATCTTCTCTTCCTTGTACAGCTTCATCAATTTCTGCTGGAAGATGGCCTTGTCATCGCCATAGTTTTCTTTCAACTGCTGTAGCTTCGGCTGGAATTTCTTCAAACGCGCCATGGAACGATAAGACGTTTCCGACAGCTTGTAGAACAGCAATTTGATCAAGATCGTCAACAGGATGATCGACCAACCCCAGTTGCCGACCAGCGCGTGGATTTTTCCAGCACCCAGAAATCGGTTCGGCGATGATGGTCAAGACACCGTAATCCACGGTCAGTTCCAGACCGGGCGCGATTTTTCCAGGTTATCCTGAATGATCGGCCCGATATACAATTCGGACGTCAAATTACCGGTTTGGCCCGGTTCGACCGACACCATCGGTTCGACCACTCCGGCGACGTAATCGCCTTCACCCAGCGGCTTGGCGTAATAACGGTTCTGACTTTCCTGGTTCGGAATCACCGCCGACATGAAGTAATGCTGAATCATCGCCGCCCAGCCGCCTTCAACCGACAGGTTATTGACCGGTTCGGTGTTCAAATCATCGAACGGATGCTTGTTGTATTTGCTTTCGGCATGTCCGTTATACAACACCGGGCCGGTGTAGGTGTACATCATCGCATTGTGATCCGGATCATAGGTGTTGCGCACCAACTGCGAATACAGACTGCCGCTCCATTCGGTTTGTGCCTGATTCTCGACACGATAGTCGATGTTGATCAGGTAACGGCCTTTCTGGAAACGATAGATTTTGGTGACCTTAACGCCGTCCTGCTCCCAGGTCAACGGCACTTCCAGCGTATCGCCGGTCAATTCATAATGGGTTTGTGCCGATTGATACAGCGACTTATGCGTCGGAGCCGGCAGGGTCGCTTTTTTCTGCAAGGCGATACCGTTTTGCGCGATGTACATCATCGGCGCTTCGTCGCCCATCAATTGGAACGGCTGGGAATGATCTTTTGTCGCGGCGTACTTCAGCAGCTTCACGTCACGGATGTCACCGCCTTGGGTGTCGATGACGATGTCCAACACATCGGTTTTGACAGTGATGCGCTGCGCTTGCTGAATCTTCGCTTTGGCGGTCGGCACATCCTGCGTGGCTTGGTGTGCGCCCGGCACGGCATCCGCTTCATTCACTTCCGGCACGGTGGCATCCGCCGCCGTTTGCGAGGTCGATTGGGTGGCGGTCGTCGGTGCCTGGGTTTGTGGGTTTTGGAATTGCGTCCATTGCAACCAAATCCAGAGCAATGTGAAAGCTAACGCCAGCCACCAGAAAGATCTCATATTCATCCGTTATTTCCTGCTTCTCAATCGTTACGGTTCACGAAAACCGAGTTATATCTATTCATTACATCTAATGTTATAGATAAGTTTAAAAGTATTTAAAATTCCATTGCCATGCCGAATCGGGTCGGCATCACGCTTTATCCGGCCGCTTTTTCGCGGCAGAGGGTCTTGGGGCCGGGCGTCGTTGCTTGCCGTCTTTCAAACCACTCTGCTTCACTTTCCGGATCAGGTGCTCAAAACTGTTGATCAGAACGCGGTTTTCGACATCCTGCATGCCTCTACGTCCTAAAACGACAATATCATACCCGCTTACTGCTTGTTTATGTTGACGAAATGCCTCTCTCGCCAATCTTTTTACCCGATTGCGCCAGACGGATTTCATCAATTGTTTCTTGGCGATGGCTAATCCCAGCCGTGGATACGGCAATCCATTCGGACGAACGATAAAGGTCCAATGGCGATTGGAGAACTTCTCCGCCTTGGCGAATACATATTGAAACTGTTTGGGACTTAGGAGTCGAAGGGACTTGGGAAAGTGATTTCGGGAGAAATCGTGATGAGTGAGTTCCAGGTTGTCTAGACTTAACCCCGAACCCGACTCATCAGAATTTTGTGGCTGCTGCTCAATCATTAAAATGAATGATTACACAGTCAAACGCTTACGTCCTTTTGCACGACGAGCCGCCAAAACTTTACGGCCGTTCTTTGTTGCCATGCGAGCACGGAAACCATGCGTACGAGCGCGTTTGATAACACTTGGTTGAAATGTACGTTTCATGATATCAATCCTATTAGAAAATTACTTCTTTCGAAAGAATCGCGCATTTTAATCGAATCCCTTTTAAATAACAACCAGATAATCAATTATTTTTGGCCAGGCCTGGTCAAAAATCGAATTCCCGCACCTAATCACGGTACACACAATCAACCTCAAGGTATTTCAAGCCTTTTCAACGGCCGTTTTCGGCAAACTGTGCTATAGTTCACCGCCATGTTAATCGAACTTTCCATCTATCTGCTGACCGGGGTCATCGCCGGTTTTTCGCCGGACTGCTTGGCATCGGCGGCGGCTTGATCATCGTGCCGGTGCTGACCACGGCGTTTGTGTATTTTCTGCACACGCCTCATTTGGTGCACTTGGCCATCGGCACCTCGATGGCGACTATTTTGGTCACGGCCGTGGCGTCGATTCGTGCTCACCAAAAGCACGACGCCATCCGCTGGGACATTGTCAAAACCCTCACGCCGGGCATTTTACTGGGCGGTTTATTCGGCGGCTGGGTATCACAATTTTTCAACGCCAATACCCTCGCACAGATTTTCGCCGTTATCGAACTGGTCATCGCTATTAAAATGCTAACGGACGCTCAACCGAATCCGCACCGTGAATTACCGGGGCTGGCGGCGCGTTCGGTAGCCGGCACCTTTATCGGTGCCATTTCTTCGCTGGTCGGCATCGGCGGCGGCGCATTGAACACACCTTATATGGTGTGGCATAACGTATACGGTCCGGCAAGCCATCGCCACCTCGGCCGCCTGCAGCCTGCCGGTCGCGGCGGCGGGCACTTTGGGCTTCCTCATCGGCGGCTGGAATGCCACCGATTTGCCCGCTTACGCCACCGGTTACATCTACTGGCCGGCCTTTTTCGGCATTGTCGTCGCCAGCTTCTTTGTCGCACCCATCGGCGCCGCCTTGACCCACCGTCTGCCGGTCAAGCTTTTGAAACGCGTCTTCGGCATCCTACTGATCATCCTCGCAATCAAAATGTTCTGGTTCTGAGTGGCTACAAATTCTGAAGGGCATCTCGACTAACCCTCGATGCGATTCTGCGGGCCTTAAAGGCTACTTATTCTAGGCGTGCGTCGCCGACCTTAGTCATTCTAAGGTCAAGGCGCACAACACTGAAGAAGTGGTCTTTAAGCCCCGCCCGAAGGGGCTTAGCCAAATTTATCAGCTCTGCGTTGCGAAGTTTTGCAAGGTCTAAACATTGCTTCAACTTCACGCCTTGATCTGACAAATTTGGCGTTGCCAGAATCCATCGTCGGTTAGTCGAGATGCCCTGACTTCGAATTTTTTATTTAATTTTAAAAACCATAAAAATTGAATTATTTCAATAAAATAATATCACCACAACCCGATTTATCCACACCCTTTCTCAACAAGTTATCCACAGGCAACGACTGTTTTTTAAAGTTATTCACAGGTATAATCGCCGTTAGTTTTTTGGCCGCCGAATGGGCGCGCTTTTGCCGCCGGTTTCGGTAAGGTTTCCAACCGGTCGGCCACACTTTCATGAACAAACGTTTTCCGAGCGTTTTAAATGAATCAACCATAATAATGAATAAAATCCGTCCGAGGAAAGGCTCCCCCTTTTTCCATTTTCCTCGGAACGGGGATGGGTACTCGTTTTGACAACACCGCTTTGGCCACAAGTCTTAAAACAACTGGAAGCTGTTCTGAACGAACAGCAAATGCAAACCTGGATCAGCCCGCTGGAAGCCATGGAAGACGCCCGACGTATTCGTCTGGTCGCGCCGTCCGGCTTCATTCTGGACTGGGTGAATAAAAAACTCTTCGGTGAAATCAAACAGGCCGTCGGCCTGGTCGCACCGGTCAATCCACCGGAAGTAACGCTGGAAGTCGGCGATTACGCCCTCGACAGTTTCGACGAACCGGAAGTGAGCTCGGTTCCACAGGCCCTGCGCGAAACCCCGGAAACCAAGCAAGACGTGGAACCGGCCGCCCAAGCCAAGAGCACCCAAGGCGACAGCGGTACCAAAAATCCATCAAGCACAACCTCAACACCAATTTCACCTTCGACACTTCGTGGAAGGTAAAGCCAACCAGTTGGCGGCAGCCGCGGCACGCCAAGTGGCCGACAACCCGGGCGCAGCTACAACCCGTTTTCATTTACGGCGCGTAGGCCTGGGTAAAACCCACTTGATGCACGCCATCGGTAATGAATTGATTCGCCGCAACCCCGACTCCCGCGTGGTATATCTGCACTCCGAGCGTTTCGTGGCCGACATGGTCAATGCCTTGCGCCACAATAAAATCGACGAATTCAAACGCTTTTACCGCTCGCTCGACGCCCTGTTGATCGATGACATCCAGTTCTTCGCCAAAAAGGAACAGTCGCAGGAAGAGTTTTTTCATACCTTCAACACCCTGTTGGAAGGCAATAAGCAGGTCATCCTCACCAGTGACCGTTTTCCGAAGGAAGTGGACGGTTTGGAAGACCGCTTGAAATCCCGCTTCGGTTGGGGCTTGACCATCGCCGTCGAACCTCCGGAGTTCGAAATGCGCGTCGCCATCCTCATGAAAAAAGCGGCCGAATTCGGTTTCTTGTTGCCGGACGAAGTGGCCTTTTTCATCGCCAAGCGCTTGCGCGGCAACGTCCGTGATTTGGAAGGCGCTTTGAAACGGGTCGGCGCCTTTGCGCAATTCACCCAGCAGATGGTGACCGTCGATCTGGCGAAAGAAGCCTTGAAAGACCTGCTCGCACTGCAACAAAAGATGATTACGCTGGAGAACATCCAGAAGACCGTGGCCGACTATTACAAAATCCGCGTCGCCGACTTATTATCGAAACGCCGCACCCGTAACATCGCCCGTCCGCGCCAGGTGGCGATGGCGATTTCCAAAGAACTGACCAGCCACAGCCTGCCGGAAATAGGCGATGCGTTCGGTGGACGTGATCACACCACTGTGTTGCACGCGGTGCGCAAAATCAACGAACTGAAAGAAACCGACCACCGCGTGGAAGAGGACTTCAACAGTCTGGTTCGGATTATTACGAACTGAGGCCATTCGCAGACCGGAACACTCGGTCGGCCTAATGCCGTCAAAACATTGGTAAAAATATTTAAAATTTTTCTTGGGTTTCTATACATAAATGTCGGAAATATTGGCATAATTAGACCCAACGTCAAACTTCATATTGCAAAGGTATTGAGATGAAAATCAGTCTTTCCCGCGAGAATCTTTTAAAAGTTCTTCAAACGGTCGGCGGCGTGGTCGAAAAACGTCAAACGATGCCGATTCTGGCCAACATCCTGTTTCAGGTGAACCAGAATACCTTGACCGTGACCGCATCGGATCTGGAAATCGAAACCCGTGCCACGACCGAGCTGGAAAGCAGCGACGGTGATTTCAGCGTCACCCTGCCGGCGGTGAAACTCATCAGCATCGTCCGCTCACTGCCGGACGGCCTGACCATCTTGCTGGAGTTTGAAGAAATGCGCTGCCAATTATCGGCCGGTCGTTCCCGCTTCAAACTCTCCACCTTACCGGCGGACGATTTCCCGACCATCGATTTGACGCAAACCGAATTGTCCTTCTCCATGGCGCAGAACCAATTGAAACAACTGATTCACAATACCGCTTTCGCCATGGCCAGCCAGGACGTCCGTTTCTACCTGAACGGCATGTTGTTCGACATCAGCAACCAAACCCTGCGCGTCGTCGCCACCGACGGCCACCGCTTGTCGACCTGCTCCACCTTGTTGGAAACCGAAGGGCTGACCGCCACCCAAGCGATTTTGCCGCGTAAAGGCGTGCTGGAATTGCAAAAACTGATTGGCGACGACGATAACCTGATTGCCTTCGCGCTGGCGAAAAACTACCTGACGGTGCAATTCGAAGAAACCGTGTTCACTTGTAAACTGGTGGACGGCCGCTTCCCGGACTTCAAACGCGTCTTGCCGCAACACAACGACCAACTGGTCCAAACCGACCGCGAACTGTTGCGCAGCCTGTTACAGCGTGCCGCCATTCTGTCGAACGACAAGTTCAAAGGCATCCGCCTGGCCTTGACGCAAAACCTGTTGGCGGTACACGCGCAAAACTCCGATCAGGACGAATCCCACGAAGACATGGCGATTGACTATAACGGTACGGAAATGGAAATCGGCTTCAACGTCAACTATCTGTTGGACGTGCTGAACTCCATGCACGAAGAAGCCGTCACCCTTTACATGAAAGACGCCAACAGCAGTTGCATGGTCGACACCCAAAACGAAACCTGCCATTGCCAGCACGTCATCATGCCGATGCGTCTCTAGTCTTCCAGCCGGCGTCGCTCCCGGCGCCGGACAACACTCTGCCTCATCTTGTTCCAATTCCCTTTTTCACGAGCGTGAATCGTGTCGAAAATCCAGCAATTACAACTTCGCCATTTCCGCAATATCGACCAGGCTGGCCTGGCCTTCGGTGACGGCCTGAATGTGATTGTCGGTGACAACGCCGCCGGGAAAACCGCCTTGATCGAAGCCATCTGGGTGCTGGCCTCCGGGCGCTCTTTCCGCACCGCCAAACCGGAACACCTTATCCAACGAGACCAAACGGAAACCGTGCTGTTTTGCGAAGTTTCCGACGGCGAACGCGCCCATAAAATCGGCCTGTCGCGTGCCGCCGATAGAGTGACCCTGAAAGTCGACGGCGAAACCCTGCGCAACCAGGCGGAAATGGCCGCCAAACTGCCGGTGCAACTCCTCACCCCCGAAAGCCACCGTCTTTTGGAAGAAGGGCCGAAAGCCCGACGCCAATTCATGGACTGGGGCTGTTTTCACCATGACGCCGATTTCATCCATCTTTGGCGCACCTACCGTCGAGCTCTGAAACAACGCAACCACGCCTTGAAACGGAAACTGCCGGCCAATCAGGCCCGTTTGTGGGACCAACAACTCATCGACACCGCCGAGCGAATCGACCGCATCCGCGCGACCTACATCACCGATCTGACGCCTTATCTGGTGGAATTCTGCCAAGCGCTGATGCCGGAAATCAGCGTCCAGCCGGCCTGCCATTATCAACCCGGCTGGCCGAAAAGTGCCGACAGTTACGCCCAATTACTGGACGAACACTACCCGAAAGAAGCCCTTCAGGGCCACACCCAATACGGCAGCCATCGCGCGACATCAAATTCCGCTTTGACGGCCAGGACGCCATGATGACCTTATCCCGCGGCCAACAAAAACTGTTTGTCTGCGCCCTGTTGTTGGCACAAGCCAGCCTGTACGAAAAACACAGCGGCAAGCCGGTCATTATGCTCATCGACGACCTGCCGGCCGAACTGGACGCCAAGCACCGTGAAACCCTGTTAAAGCTGCTGGACTTACTGCACATCCAGCACATTCTCACCAGCACCGCCGACGACCTGATTCCCATCCTCAACCCGGAAACCGCGCGCCGCTGGCGCATCGACAATGGCGGCATCACCGCCGAAACCAGGGCGTAAATTCACCAGGCCTGGCGATTTTCATGCTTCAGAATCCCGTCAGACATCCTTCGCCATAACACCTCAAAAAGCTTTAGAATAAAAAGCACTGTATAAATTTGCCTTGTCGGCATCACCCTGAAAACACGCAAAAACACCGTGACGGATATTATGGAAAAACTACTACTCGTTGAAGATGAAGCGCTGTTGGTCGACCGCCTCAAAACCAACCTGACCCAAGCCGGTTACATTGTGGACGCCGCATTGGACGGGGAGGAAGGGGCCTATCTGCTGGCGGAATACGACTACGACCTCATCATTCTCGACCTGGGGCTGCCGAAAAAGTCGGGGCTAGCGATACTCGAAACCCTGCGCGACGCCCATAACCCGACACCGGTGCTGATCCTGACCGCCCGCAATACCTGGCAAGAGCGCGTGGAAGGATTGAAAAAGGGCGCCGACGATTATCTCGGCAAGCCCTTCCATTTCGAAGAACTGCTGGCACGCATCGAAGTCCTGCTGAAACGCCCGGCGCAAACACTCGACGATAAACTGGCCGTCAACGGCTTTGAACTGGATCTGAACCGCCGCGAACTGAAAACCGAACACGGCACCTTCGCCCTGACCAAAACCGAGTTTGCCCTGTTGAAAACCTTTTTCAACCAACCTTACCGGGTGTTTTCCAAAGACCAGTTGATGCAACGCCTCGGCGACCACAATCACGAACGCGAAAGCAATGTCATTGAAGTCTACATTCGCAAACTGCGTCAATACCTCGGCAAAGAAGCCATTGAGACCCTGCGCGGCCAAGGCTATCGTTTTGTCGGCCTGGGAGACGCGACATGAGATCCATCGAAAAACAACTCAACCTGTCGCTGGCCGTCAGCATCCTGCTGATTTTCCTGATTTTCTGGTGGCTGTCGGTATTCACCATTCACCATTTGACCGAAGATTACATCCTGACGCGCCTGGAGCACGACACCTTGTCGATTGAAAAACACCTCAACCGCAGCGGTCAAGGCCATCAGATGCCGGCCGTCGATTACGACGCCATCAACCCGATTTACGCGCAACCCGACTCCGGGCACTACTTCGTCATTCAACTCGGCGACCATTTACTGAAATCACTCTCTTTGACCGATTACCCGCTGTACCTCAAAAAAGCCCTTACGCCATCAGCCATTACGAAACCAAGGGGCCTGTGGAAAGCACCATTCTGGTCCGGCGGTTCGTCGGCGACTACCAAGGTCAACCGATGGTCCTGTACGTCGCCGAAGACCACAGTCCCATTCAGCGCACCTTAAAAGTCTTCGATATTATGGTCGGCCTGTTTGCTTTGATGACGCTGGCTTTATTGTATTTGAGTCAACGGCATTTGCTGCGCAAGGCTTCAAACGCCTGGAACCGATTCAGGTGCACTCGCCAATCTGCAAAAGGCCAGGCGACGCAATTGGACCCGGCCGATTATCCCTCGGAAGTCAGTGAACTGATCAACAGCCTCAATCAGGCCATTCTCAGCGCCAGCACCCAATTGCAGAAATCGCGACAGTCCAATGCCAATCTGGCGCACAGCTTGAAAACGCCGCTGAACCTCATTTACCAGTTATTGGAAGACCCGGCGTTGACGCCGCACGCCGAACTGAAAGCTACCTTGAAAGATCAGGCACAGAAAATTCACGCCCGAATCGAGAGTGAACTGCAAAAAGCCCGCCTCGCCTCGGACACCCTCTCGGTCCAACCCTTTTCGCTGTCCGAACATCTACCGGATTGATGGACTCCTTACAGCAGCTGTACCCGCAAACCCGCTTCCAACTCAAGGGGGCGGACACACCCGACGCACATTTACCGATGGAGAAGGAAGACGGCTTCGAACTGCTGGGCAATTTGCTCGATAACGCCGCCAAGTTCGGTCACGGCGAAGTCTTTATCGACATTCACTCCGACATGCAACCGGCCGTCATTATCGAAGACAATGGCGACGGCGTGCCCACCGAACAACTCGACGCCATCCAAACCCGCGGTCACCGCTTGGACGAATCGGTGGACGGCCACGGCATTGGGCTCTCCATCGTCAAACAGATTGCCGAGGCTTATCACGTCACCATGCAGTTCGACACCTCCAAGCACGGCGGCTTGAAAGTCACTTTGACCTTTTAGAGCCGCTTCCGGGCGGCGGTTGGCAATTTTGCTTTGACAGACCATCGGCTTCGGCTATGATGATGCCAGGCGTTGAGGAGAAGCGACATGAAATCGAAATGAAGCTCGGGATGGATCAGGCCACCCAACTCATCCAGCAAATCAAAGTGGAAACGGTGCCGCCGGAAATCTACCAGCTCGAAGAACTCATGGGCGCCGAGCAACCCAATGCCAGCGATATCGCCCATTTGATTTCCAAACACCCGGAACTGCTCGGCGATTTCCTCAGCCTGACCAACAAGGTTCTGAACCGGCCGCAGGACGATCTTATTCTCGAACCTCTGGCGGCGGTCAACCTGCTGGGCTTGCAGGAAATCCAACACCTGTTTCTCAGCACCTACCTCAAAAAGCAGCTGCCTACCAGCGACCAAGACCGCAAAATCATTCTCCACAGCATGCGCTCCGGCCTGGCCGCGGCAGAACTGTCTTATTGGGTGAATGAAATCGACCGCACCGAAGCCTATTTAGTTGCTTTTATGCAGGACATCGGCGCCATCTTCATCATGCGTCATGACTTCGACCATTATGCCGAAACCTACCTGAACGCCCAGCTCAACGAACCCTTCAGCGGCTACCAGGCCGAATTCGAACATTATCAAACGGCGCATACCTTTGTCGGCAGCGTCATTGCCCGGCGCTGGCATCTCAGCGATTTGCTGAGCAAATCCTTGCTGCTGCACCACCAGAACGAACTGGAAAGCGTGCAGGCCTATGCGCCGAACGTCGCCAAAATGGTCGCCCTCATTCAAGTCGCCAACTATCTGGTCTTCAAAACCTTTTCCGACCATTACATGACCGAAGAGCTGCAACAGAGTTTCGAACACGCCCGCACCTTTCTGGCGCTACCGGACAACGCCATCGACGCCGCCGAAGCCGCTTTGAAAAATGGGGCAACGACGACCACATGCATTTCTCCAGTCATTAAGTAACCTCTGTAAGTAACCCCCGATTGAATCGACAAAATCACCAGGCCTGGCGATTATCGTGATTAAGCCCTTCTTAACCGGGCCGTTGGCTTTTTTGAACTTTTTTCGTTTTTTCAGCTTCAATTCAGTTTCCTTTTCTAAGATAGCGTCATTCAATCAACCATAGGGTGAACTATGAAAGCGTTTTGGTTACTGGTGGGGCTGAGTGCCTACTCCTCTTTCGGCTGGGCGGTGACGTACGGTGAACTGCTGCCCAACGTCATGGCCAAATTGCCGGAAACACAACAACTGAGCGACTATCAAGCCTTGTCGAACGCCAATCGTCAGGCCGCGGACAGCTGGATTCCCGGAGAAGTCGAACTGAACTTGAAGCACGAAACGACGGTTTGACCGGCGACCAGGGCTTCCGTTCCTGGGAAGGCGGCGCCACCTTCCCGATTTGGTGGCCCGGTCAGTCCGGTCATCAGTCGGCCATCGGCGACGGCTACCAACAGCAAACCCAAGCCGGGCAAGCGCAATTGGCGTTAATGGCTTCCAAGCAACTTCGTCAAGTGGTGTGGCAAACCAAAAAAGCCGCCATGCGCCTCAAGTTCGGTCGTAAAAACCTGCAACAAACCCAGGCCCTGGTGGATTTGGTGCAACAAAAAGTCGACGCTGGCGAAAGCCCGAAATTCGATTTGCTGCTGGCGCAGAAATCCCTCTATGACGCGGAAAAACGCCTGACGCAATTGCAAGCCGATTATGACGTCGCGCTGCAGCATTACCAATTCTGGACACAACAGACCGAGTTGCCCTCGCCCTTGGCGGAAACCTTGGTGGCGTCCGCGCCGGAGCTCGATAACCACCCGGACGTGCAATCCTTGGCCGCCCGCCAGAAAACCGAACAAGCGCGTTTGGATTTGGTTGAAGCCAGCCGCCACAGCAACCCGAATCTGTATCTGGCGGCGAAAAACGAACGCGACGACCAAACCGCCGACAACAATATTCTCATCGCCGAAATTCGCATTCCCATCGGCAGTAATCCAATGGCCCCGACGCGCATTGCCGAACAACGCCAGCAGCTTTCACAAAGCCAAATGGCGTTGGCCCGCGTGAAGCAGCAGCTGGAAATGGATCAATTCCAGGCACGCCAAAGCCTGCAAGCCGCACAAAAAAACGAAACACTGGCCGCCGAGCAAAATGCCTTGGCGGAAGAAGCCATGCGCTTGGCGCAAACGGCCTATCAAGAAGGGGAAACCTCCATCCAGAACCTCTTGCAGATGAAGCAACAGTATTTTGAAGACAAATTGAATTTTAAACTGGCCCGGCTGAACCGCCTGGAAGCCATCGCCAACCTGAATCAAGCCTTGGGAGTTCGCCTGAAATGAAGCCATCCATCCAATCCCTGACATCCGCTTTTCGTACCCTGAGCCTCGGGGCCGTTTCACTCGGTACCGTGCTGTTCTGGCAAACCGCCTCGGCCGCGTCCATCGAGGTCAGTGCCGAGAAACAAGCCTCGCTGGGCTTTCAGTCCGCCGTGGTCGAACAGGTCAGTGCCTATCCGGGCGTGACCTATCCGGGTGAAGCCATTATTCCGCCCAACCAGACGTTTTTGGTGACGGCTCCTTTGTCCGGCCTGGTGACCAAAATCATTCACATCCACGGCCCGATTCAAACCGGGGAGGTCATTGCCGAATTGCAAAGCCCGGAGTTGTTGAACGCCCAGAAAAATTACCTCAACACCCTGTCGGACCTGCAAGCGGCGCAGTCGGAACTGAACCGAGCCGCCAAGTTGATGAAGACCGGTGTGGTCTCCGCCAAGAAATACCAGTTGGCGGAAGCGGATCTGAAAAAATCCGGCAGATTCAACGCCAGCAACGTCAAGATTTGGCTTTACTTGGCATGGCGCCAAACGCCATCGACGCCTTGGAAAAAGCCATAAATTGCAGCCCGCCCGTGGTGCAAATCACCGCGCCGGTGGATGGCGAACTGTTCGATTTGCAAATCCGAGTAGGGCAACGCCTGACCACCAATCAAGCGATTATCTCCATCGGCCAAATCGAACCGATCGTGGTGGAATCACGTGTGCCGCTTCAAGCCGCCAACCAGCTCTCGCTTAAGCAGAAAGCGCAACTGGTCTCTTTGGACTTGATGGGTGAAATCGAATACATCCCCAATTTCAGCGACCCGATGACGCAAACCATGAACGTCCACATCGAGTTCACGAATGAAAACCATCAATTGCGTCCCGGCCAGTTGGTGACTTTAAGCTTCCTGTTTGAAGCCGAGCCGAATACGCCGCTGTACGTCATCCCGCGCGGTGCCATCAGCCGTTACGACGGCCAGGACGTGGTTTACCTGCGCCAAGCACCCGCATTCAGGTACAGCCAATTGAGGTGAAAAACATCACCGGCAACCTGCTGTATTTCACCACGGCCGAGCCGTTACCCACCAATACCGAAATATTGGTTGAAAGCACCGCGGCCGTCAAAGGGCTTCTGGAAACGGCCGAAGGAGGCGAATAAATGAATCGCATCGCCCAATTTTTTCTCACCCAACGCATGCTGGTGGTGTTGCTGATTTTCGGCATCGTCTCCGGCGGCTGGATGCGTTCCAAAAACGCCGATTGACGCCTTCCCGGATGTTTCGCCGGTGCAGGTAAAAATCATTCTGAAAGCGCCCGGCATGACCCCGAATGAAGTGGAGCAACGCATCATTGCACCGCTGGAAATGGAATTGCTCGGCATTCCAAACCAAACCAGTCTGCGCTCGCTGGCCAAATACGCCATTGCCGGCATCACATTGGACTTCGAAGAAGGCACCGATGTTTACTGGGCCCGTCAACAAGTGGCAGAACGACTCGGCAATGTGGATTTGCCCTCCGGTGTATCGGGCGGGATATCGCCCTTGTCGACCCCATTGAGTGACGTCTTTATGTTCACCATCGACGGCGACACCCTCAACAACCAGGAAAAACGCGGCCTGTTGGACTGGGTTATTCGCCCCGCCCTGCGTTCTGTACCGGGCGTGGCGGATGTCAATGCACTGGGTGGTTTCGTCAAGGTGTTCAGCGTACAACCCAATTTTGAAAAACTGCAAGCCTATGAAATCACGCTTTCCGAATTGGCCGATGCCGTACGCCAAAACAACCAGAACGATGGTGCCGGTCGCCTGAATCAAGGAGAAGAAGTTTTGTTGGTGCGCACCGAAGGCAACCTGACGTCGGTGGAAGACATCGAAAACATCGTCGTTTCGCACCAAAACGATGTGTCGGTCACGGTCAAAGACCTTGCCGACGTTAAAATCGACTCCTTGTATCGCAACGGTGCCGTCACCACCAATGGCGAAAGCGAAGCGGTTCAAGGTTTGGTCATCGCCCTGCGCGGTGCCAATGCCAAGGACGTCATTCAAGGTGTGACGGATCGGCTTGAAGAACTGAAACCCGCCCTGCCGCAGGGCATCAGCATCAATCCGTTCTACAGCCGAAGCGCTTTGGTGGATCGTGCCATCTACACCGTTTCCAAAGCCTTGGTGGAAGCGGTGATTCTGGTGGTGCTGGTGTTGCTGTTGTTCCTGGGCAATATCCGCGCCGCCGTCACCGTCGCGTTGATTCTACCGCTGTCGGCATTGATGACGTTCATTCTGATGAACCTGTACGGCCTGTCGGCCAACCTCATGTCATTGGGCGGGCTGGCCATCGCGGTGGGGATGCTGGTCGATGCCGCCGTGGTAGTGGTGGAAAACATCGTCACCACTCAGGAAAAAGATCGCGCCGGTTTGCCGAAACTGCACCTGATTTACCGCGCTTTGCAGGAAGTGATGGTGCCGGTGGTGTCCGGGATTCTGATTATCATGACCGTCTTCCTGCCATTGCTGACACTGGAAGGCTTGGAAGGCAAACTGTTCGTGCCGGTGGCGTTGACCATCATCTTCGCACTCGGCAGCTCCTTACTGCTGTCCCTGACGGTGATTCCGACTCTGGCCTCATTCATTTTGGGCAAACCGTCCCATCAAGAGCCTTGGTTGATTCGCAAACTGACCGGCGTCTATCGCCCGGCGTTGATGTGGAGTCTGGCCCACGACAAGCTGGTTATCGGTTTGGCCGTCGGCGCTTGGCGTTCGCTGGTTTTGTCTATACCCAGGTCGGTAAAACCTTCATGCCGCAAATGGACGAAGGCAACATCATTCTGCAAGTCGAAAAAATCCCGTCGATTGGCCTGAAAGAAACGGTGCGTATGGATTTACGCATCCAGAAAAAACTGATGGCCGAAGTCCCGGAAATCACCCGCATCGTCGCGCGCGTCGGCTCGGATGAACTGGGCTTGGACCCGATGAGCTTGAACGACACCGACACCTTTATGGTCCTGAAACCGAAAGACGAGTGGCGCATGGACACCAAAGAAGAACTGATTGACGCGATTCGTACGGTGATGGAACAGCAATTCCCGGGCATTAATTTCGCCTTTACCCAACCGATTCAAATGCGGGTGGACGAAATGCTGACCGGTGCGCGTGGCGACATCGCCATCAAGATTTTCGGCGAATCGCAGGGCACCCTGAACCAACTGGCCGATACGCTGGTGGAGCGCGTCAAGACTTTACCGGGTGCGGTGGACGTTTACACCCCGCGTAATGAAGGGTCGCGTTACCTGCAATTGAAGGTGAATCGTCTGATGGCCGGGCGTTTAGGCCTGACCGTCGCCGATGTCGAAGAATTGCTGCGCACTCAGGTGGAAGGGTTGCCAGTGGGCATCATTTACGAAGGCATTCGTCAAACGCCGCTCATTATCCGCGGCCCCGAAACCACCAAGCAATCCAAAATCGAAATGCTGCAACAACCCATCAGCCTGGCCGACGGGCGCACCGTGCTGTTGAATCAGTTGGTCGACGCGGAAGAAATCTCCGGGCCGGTCTCGGTGAGTCGTGAGCAAGGCAAACGCTACGCCACCGTCATCGCCAACGTCTCGGGACGCGATCTGGTCAGTTTTGTGGAAGACGCCAAACTGGAAGCGGCGGCCATGAACGTGCCGGCCGGCTATTACTTCGAGTGGGGCGGTCAGTTCGAGAACCAGCAACGCGCCGCCGCCAAACTCGGCGTGGTGGTGCCCATCGCACTGGTGCTGATTTTCATTATTCTGTTCAGTACCTTCCAGTCGATGACACAAGCCTTGATGGTGTTGGTCAATATTCCGTTCGCTCTGATCGGCGGCATCCTGGCACTGTGGATCACCGGCGAGTATTTGTCGGTCCCGGCCTCGGTCGGCTTCATCGCCCTGCTCGGCATCGCGGTCTTGAACGGCGTGGTGATGATCAGTTATTTCAACCAATTGATTGCCAACGGTTTGGCCATCTCCGAGGCGGTGGTGGAAGGTGCCTTGCGACGACTGCGCCCGGTTCTGATGACCGCCTCCATCGCCGCGCTGGGGTTGGTACCGCTGGTCCTCGCCACCGGCCCCGGCTCGGAAATTCAGCGCCCCTTGGCCATCGTGGTCATCGGCGGCCTGATGACATCCACCCTGTTGACCCTGATGATTCTGCCGATCATCTATCGCCGATTCGGCTTGGGGTCGCTTGATATGAAACCGGCCAAGGAGGTGACGGAATGAACGCCATGACTCACTCGACTCATGCACAGGACGCGGTTCGTCTGCAATTGATCATCGACCGCAAATGGCACCATGATTTGACGGATCAATTATTGACCTATAATCCGGCGGTGCCGTTTCATCTGTATGAGGTGAAATCCTATCACCAGCAGCAAACCTTGCAGAACACCCATGAAAAGGTCTCCGGTTATCAGGTGAAAATGGTGTTGGACATCCAAACCACCCTGGCCGATTACCCGAGTGTTTTGCAACACTTGAAAGAAGCGGTTCCCAGGGTCAAACTGCGCTATGAAGTCATTCCTTGCCATGCGCGGGGATTGATTTAAGTTCTCTGAAAACGCCCAGGCCTGGGCGTTTTTACCCATCTCTCCTGTCTCGTTCCCTGTCACCACCCTATCTCCATAAGGTTTTCAGACTTTCCAGTTGTGTTTCGTCATCGGGATTCGGATAATACCCATAACTGAATAAGAAACGATTTCATCGTTGAAAGGATACCACCATGCGTCATTTTCTGATTCCATTCATATTTTTATTGAGCACATTGGGCGTTTCCGCCAGGCCTGGGCAGATGAATACCGCGAAACCGTCAATATGTTCCGCGAAGCCGAAGCCCCACAACCCTATTTCAAAAGCGCCTATGGCTATGCGGTCTTCCCGACCATCGGTAAAGGCGGCTTTATCGTCGGCGGCGCCTACGGCGAAGGGCGCGTGTACAAACACCACAAATACATGGGTACCACCAGCATGGCGCAGGCTTCCGTCGGCTTTCAGCTGGGCGGTCAGGCTTACAGCCAAATCATCTTCTTTGAAGACCAACGTGCCTATGACGAATTCACCAGCGGGAACTTTGAATTCAGCGCGCAAGCCGCGGTGGTCGCCATCACCGCCGGTGCGTCGGCCGAAGCCGGCACCAAAGGCACCGGCGCTTCCGTCAGCGGCGGGCAAAACAATGCTCGCACCTCCGCCGACTATTATCGCGGCATGGCGACCTTCATTATCGCCAAAGGCGGGCTGATGTATGAAGCGTCGCTGGCCGGGCAAAAATTCACCTTTACACCGAAATAGGGTTTCAATGAGCTTTCGCTCAAACGTCTATTCTCTTTTCGTCTTGACGGGTGCGCTGTTGTTGAGCGCCTGCTCACGTCGGCGCCCAAACCGTCACTCAAATCGTCACCCGGGCCAGACGCCACCCTGCCGCCGCTGACAACGCTGTATGACTATCAACTCATCGACAGCGCCAGCGGCCAGCCCATGTCGCTTCAAACTTTGGTGGAGTCCTTAAAAGACGTGGATGTGGTCTTTATCGGCGAATTCCACGGCAATCAGGCCTCGCATCTGCTTGAAGCCCAATTGCAAGCGAAGCTGTATCAGCAACGCCCGAATCAGGTAGTGTCGCTGGAACAATTCAATCGCGACCAACAAGCTATATTAAACCGTTATCTGGACGGCGAAATCGGTGAAAAACCTTGATTGAAGAAGCCCCAGCCTGGTCGAATTACGCTGGCAGTTATCGGCCGATTATCGAGTTCGCCAAACAGCATTTCCTGCCGGTCATCGCCGCCAATGCACCGGCTCAAACCGTCCGTTGCGTGGGGCGACAAGGCCAGCCCTATCTCGCCAAATTGACCGAGGATGAACGCCGGAAAATTGCCCAACAAGCCTTTTACAGCGACCCGGCCTATGCGGACAAATTCGCGGCGTTTCTGGCAAAATCCCGCCATGGACAATCCGAGCAATCGACTGCGACCCGGAACATAATCCCGCCTATCTGGCGCAGTTGCTGCGCGACAACACCATGGCGGAATCGATTTTCAACGCCTTGCAGCATAATCCCGGTGCCCAGGTCATCCATTTGAACGGCGCCTTCCACAGCGACGAGTTTCTCGGCACCGCCTCGGCGCTGAAACATCTGGATCCGGCTTTGAAAATCGCCGTTATCAGCCCGGTGGTGGTGGACGACCCGCAAACACCTCAATTTACCCAAGCGGATCGCGCTAAAGGCAATGCCATTTACCTGATTCAAGCGCAACCGGAAGATTACGTGCAAGCCGCCAAGCGTCGCGCCGCCTTCAAGAAAATGTTCGACAAAGCCGACGCCAAACCCTGTCGTTAAGTTTTAAACCCACGGGCATGTTTCACATGAAACCCGTTAGGCCAAAACGCCCAGGCCTGGGCGTTTTTCACTTTTCACTCCGCTGAATATCCCAACTCAATCCGTTGCCGAAAGTCGTTTTTTTCAGCCTTTTTATTTATCTAATAAATCAACCACTTAAATCGCAAAACGGCCGCCTCTCTTAAGCGCTACAAAAAACACAATTTGTGGTAAAATTGCTTGGCTAATTTTGCACCTTAACCCCATAAAAACAACAATGTGAAGATACTCATTTATGACTCAAGAAGCTGAAAATCCGATTCAACCAGCAGAATACGATTCTTCCTCGATCAAAGTCCTGAAAGGACTGGATGCGGTTCGTAAGCGTCCGGGGATGTACATCGGCGATACAGACGATGGAACCGGTTTGCACCACATGGTGTTCGAGGTGGTCGACAATGGGATCGATGAGGCCTTGGCCGGACACTGTGACAAGGTCATCGTCACCATCCACACCGACGGCTCGGTCTCCGTATCCGATAACGGACGAGGGATTCCGGTCGGCTTGCACGAAGAAGAAGGTGTTTCAGCGGCCGAAGTCATTATGACCGTGCTTCACGCCGGGGGTAAATTCGACGACAATTCCTATAAGGTTTCCGGTGGTCTGCACGGGGTTGGGGTCTCCGTGGTCAACGCCTTGTCCGAAGAATTGCATTTGACCATCAAACGCGAAGGCCATGTTTGGAAACAGACCTATCGCCACGGGGTGCCGGACGCACCGCTTGAAGCGGTGGAAGATACCAGCGAGACCGGTACCGAAATCCGCTTCCTGCCAAGCAAAGAAACCTTCACTCAAACCGAATTCAGCTTCGATTACCTGTTAAAACGTTTGCGCGAGCTGTCGTTCCTGAACTCCGGCGTTCACATCGAATTGATCGACAAACGTGATGACCGCCATGAAACCTTCCAATTCGACGGCGGCATCCAGGCGTTTGTCGACTACATCAACACCAACAAAACGCCGATCAACGAAAGAGTGTTCTATTTCTCCACCGTCAAAGACGACATCACGGTGGAAGTGGCGATGCAGTGGTCCGAAGCCTATCAGGAAGCCATTTACTGCTTTACCAACAACATTCCGCAACGCGACGGCGGGACGCACTTATCCGGTTTCCGTGCCGCTTTGACTCGGACATTGAACCAATATGCCGAGAAAGAAGGCTTGACCAAGAAATACAAGATGAACGTTTCCGGTGACGATGCCCGTGAAGGCCTGGCCGCGGTGATTTCGGTCAAAGTGCCCGATCCGAAATTCTCATCTCAAACCAAAGATAAGTTGGTGTCTTCCGAAGTGAAGTCCGCGGTGGAAACCGCCATGAATGAGAAGCTGGCCGAATACCTGTTGGAAAACCCGAAAGACGCCCAGTCGGTTTTCGCCAAAATCGTCGACGCGGCCCGCGCCCGTGAAGCGGCGCGTAAAGCCCGTGAAATGACTCGCCGTAAAGGCGCTTTGGACATCGCCGGTCTGCCAGGCAAACTGGCCGACTGTCAGGAAAAGACCCGGCGAAGTCAGAACTGTATCTGGTGGAGGGTGACTCCGCCGGCGGTTCCGCCAAGCAAGGCCGCGATCGACGCACCCAAGCCATTTTGCCGTTGAAAGGGAAAATCCTCAACGTTGAAAAGGCCCGTTTCGACAAGATGCTGGCCTCCGCTGAGGTCGGCACCTTGATTACCGCTTTGGGCTGCGGGATCGGTCATGAAGACTATAACCCGGACAAACTCCGCTACCATCGCATCATCATCATGACGGATGCCGACGTCGATGGTTCCCACATCCGCACCCTGCTGTTGACGTTTTTCTATCGTCAAATGCCGGAGTTGGTGGAGCGCGGTTACATTTACATCGCCCAGCCGCCCCTCTACAAAGTCAAGAAAGGCAAACAGGAAGCCTACTTGAAAGACGATGCGGAACTGGAAAACTACCTGCTGCAATCGGCATTAGACGGTGCGGCGCTGTACACCGCGAAAGACGCTCCGGGGATTCAAGGACTGGCGCTGGAAAACCTGGCGAAAAGCTTCCTGCAGACCAATCGTATCATCGACCGTTTAGCCAGACGTTTCAGCAAAACCTTCCTGGAATTGATGCTGGATCTGGAGTCGGTCAATGTCGCCATGCTGAACGACCATGCCGCCTGTGAAAAATGGGTGGCCGAAGCCTTGCCGCGCTTGAAAGCCATCGGCGAGAACCAGAAAGTCGAATACCAACTGCAAGTTGAACCGGCTTTACAAGGCGAAACGAAATTTCAATTGAGACTGCAACAACGTGAGCACGGCACACTGAGTTCGCAGATATATGACGAGGACTTCTTTGCCGCGGCGGAATATGAACAGATTGCGAAGGTGGCCACCGAACTGAAAGGGCTACTGAGCGATACGGCTTATATTCAACGCGGCGAAAAACAAGAAGCGGTTTCACACTTCAAAGATGCCATGGATTGGCTACTCGCTGAGACAAAACGCGGCCAAAGCATTCAACGTTACAAAGGTCTGGGTGAAATGAACCCGGAGCAGCTATGGGAAACGACGATGAATGCCGAAGCACGACGACTCTTGCAAGTGACAATTTCTGATGCGATTCAGGCTGACCAGGTATTTACCACCTTAATGGGGGATGAAGTGGAACCCCGACGTGAATTCATCGAATCCAATGCCCTTCAGGCAGAGAATATCGACGTTTAACCCGATTCTTTGAATGTCACAAAACGGTCAAAATTTCATCTTTAACAAAACGGTATAAATCGTTTTTAATAGCCGAAATTTATTTTTAAACTTTAGGAAGACCCTAAAAAGGGTCGATTTACACGACTGTGTAAATAAAACAATAGGAGACACATCAATGTCAGTAGAGCATCCAATTGTTACAGTGACCGGTTCTTCAGGAGCCGGAACATCATTTGTAAAACGCGCTGTGGAAAAAATCTTTGAGCGTGAAAAATTGAATGTGGCGATTGTGGAAGGCGACAGCTACCACAAATACAACCGTGCCGAGATGAAAGAAAAAGTGGCGGAATCCAAAGCCGATGGCGGTCCGGTCTTGACACACTTTTCCGAAAAAGCCAACGAATTCGGCGAACTGGAAGCTTTGTTCAAAGAATACAAAGAAAACGGTACCGGTAAACGTCGTTACTACATCCACAGCGATGAAGAAGCGGACGAGCACAATGCACGCCTGGGCACCAACTTCTCTTCCGGTGAATTCACCCCTTGGGAACCGATTCCGGAAGGCACAGACATCCTGTTCTACGAAGCCTGCACGGCATGGTCAAGCGTATGGATCACGGTCCGGAAGAAGGCATGCACAATGTCGCGCAATACGTTGACTTGGGCATCGGTGTGGCACCATCCATCAACATCGAATGGATGCAGAAAATCTACCGTGACACGTCCGAGCGTCCATACTCGGTTGAGCAAGTTCGCAACATCATTTTAGAGCGTATGCCGGATTACATCGAAACCATCGTTCCACAGTTCCACCGTACACACATCAACTTCCACCGTGTACCGTTGATCGATACCTCCGATCCGTTCTCCACCATGTCGGACGATGCGCCGATGGGACCGGCTCCTGAAGATTCCTTGATCATCTGCCACGTCAGACACCAAGACGTCGATTTGAACGCCATCAAGGACAAAATCCCGGGCGCGTTCCTACAGAATGACACCACTTTGGTGTGCAACGGTTCTCACATGGTACAAGCCATGGACTTGATGATGTCACCAATCATCCACAACTTGATTGAGAAAAAGCGTAAAGCCTTGGCGGCCCAAAACGGCTAAGACGTTCGTTTCATCATCCAATAAAAAACCTGCCTCGCGCAGGTTTTTTTATGTCTACTTCACCACCGCCGTAATCGCTTCTAACTGAATTTCCGTGCCCAGTCGGGTTTCGATTTCCCGTTTCACCGCTTCGATTTGCGCATCCCGCAATGAATGATCCGACACCAGTTTGGCCGACACCAGCATCGGCTCGCCACTGCGGATTTTGACATCTTTCAAGACAATGCCTTCCATCTGAAAATCTTTCAGCGCCGAAGCCACCTGCTGTTCCTGCACCAAGCTGCTGAAGGCAAACACCAATGGAATACTCACCATCGCCACAAACGCCAGCGACAGCAACAAGCCTTTTTTCGCCAATTGAAACGGACTGAACCCCAACACCAAAAAGGTCGCGGCCGCCGCCAGGACAATGCCCGCCAAGTTGGTCATGAACAGCAGGAAGGCGCCCCAGAACACCGGCCAATCCCACCAACCGATGCCGATAGACGACACTGCCAGCGGCGGCACCAAGGCTACGGCGATGGCCACGCCGGCCAAGCTTTTCGCCACTTCGGAACGAGCATTGGCATAAGCCGCGGCAATACCGGAAATGATGGCGACACCCAAATCCAACAAGGTCGGGCTCAGACGTGCACTGATTTCATGATTCACGCTACTGAGCGGGGTAATCACCGTCAGCAGCGTGCCGAAAAACAGCGCCAATAAAATCCCCACCCCCAAGGTTTTGGCGCTTTCGGTCACCAAATCGACATTCTGGCGCAGCACGCCCATCGATAGGGAAATAATCGGCGCCATCAACGGCGCCAGAATCATCGCGCCGATGATGACCGGGGCCGAATTCGCGAACAGCCCCACCGTGGCCAATAAAGTCGCCAGGACCATCAACACTTTATAGGACTCCGAGGCTGGGCGTTTCGCGCAAGGTCAAAAAGACCTCCTTGATTTCCTCCTGATCCGCATGGTGGATCAGGGGAAACGGTCGATTCGCAAGGGCTTTGACCGCTTCGCCTTTCGGCAGACGCGCCACCCGCACCGATTCTTTCATGTCCTTATGGCTGATTTTTCCGGCAAATGGCTGCTGAGAATCTGCAACGCATCCGGTTCCACCACCACATCCACTTTCTCCGCATTGAAGTATTGTCCGTCGATACTGAAATCCAATTGACCGGAACCGGACAGACTGATGCTTTCGGTTTTAATATGCCCCAAATACCCGGCGAGCACACCTTTCGACACCACCCGCTTCGGCAAGACTTTGGTCAGCAGAAAATGCAGTACCTCCGACATGCTTCGCGGTGCCAATATGACCGCATTCAGCGTGGCTTCGTCCTGCTCGGTTTCCCCACCACCCGTTTGGTGAACTCACTGGCACTCGGCCGGTACACCACGGAAATACCCAAAGCCGCGGTATTGACCACAGTCTCTTTAGCCGTGACCATCTTATAGGGCAACAGACACATTTTTTTCAGGCTGAACACCAGCAACAACAAATTTTTGAGCTTACACCAAACGCTTTCATCCACCAGCGCCGCCGGTTTCATCATATCGGGGTTGCCGAGCATCACCGAGTTCAAAACCAGGTGGTGGTTGCAATACATCAAATCCGCCGACACCGGCGCTTCCACCGACAGAATGTCTTCCACAGCTTCCGCCGGATTTTTCGGAATCGAGAAGCTGCGGGTGAATGCGGTTCATTTCCGGATGCGGAATGAACCCGATGGTCCAGCCCTGCTTCGAGGCCAAGGGTAATAATTGATAAAGGGCGTCGTCACTCAACCAGAACAACACGGGGGAGTCGGGCTGGTAATCATCCAATCGCTGACCGTCATAAGCCACAAACTCACAGGATTCAACCGGCAACAAAGCCTTGATGTCCGATTCGAACAACTCCGCCCGCTCGGCATCGTAAAAATGACGTATTGGTTCACTCAAGCTTCCTTTGCACGGTTCCTATATTGCTCTCGATTCTAATCGACCCCGAAATAAATGCAACTGCCGGATGATTGTCTTTTTTCTTGGGTCATTTGTGGGCATAATAAGCCCATGCTGAACCCGCTTTCCATTCGTCTCCTTGCCTGTGCCTTCCTGAGCGCTTTACTGTTGCCCGTCCACGCACAGCAACAAACCCTGCCCAAATGGGAAATCGGCTTGGGGCCAGGCCTGGTCAGTTATCCGGATTACCCCGGTTCCAAAGAGCAAAACAACCTGATTGTACCTTTTCCGTACATCACCTACCGCAGCGACGCCTTTACCATCGACCAGCGCGAAATCAAAAAACCGCTGTACGAATACCGTAACCTGGAGTTTGACCTGAGTATTTCCGGCACCATTCCGGTGTCCAGCAAAGACAATAAAGCCCGCGAAGGCATGGACGATCTGGACGGTTCCATCGGCATCGGTCCGGTGGTCAAGGCCCGGTTGTACCGCAATGACCTCAACGAATTCAAATTCGAATGGCCGGTGCGCTGGGTCTTGGCCTCGGACTTTCAGTCCATCCACGAGGAAGGCTTTTTCTCCTCGCCCGGCTTCTATTATTATTTTCGACAAGGCTTCAGCGCACGGGAACGCTTGAAAATCACTCTCGGCGCACGCGCCGACTTCGCCACCGCCCGCAACAACAATTATTTTTACGGCGTGGACGACGATGAAGCCACTGCGGTCCGTCCGGCTTACAAATCCACCGGCGCTTCGCCGGCCTGGCGTATGTTTTCAGCCTGAACTGGCACGTCAACGACTTCTGGCTGGGCGGTTTTTACCGCCTTCGCGATCTTTCGGGCAGCGTTTACGAAAACAGTCCCTTGATGGAAACCACCCGTTCGGAAACCTTCGGCTTCGCCATTACCTGGAACATCTATCAATCCGACGAAACGGTTCAAGGCCTGGAATAAATGAAACCCTATTCTTTCCCGCACTGGTTCTCACCGCCATCTTGGGCATTTTGCTGTTTGCCGACGGCTGGTTACGGCACATCGTCCAAGCCGCTTCGATTCTGTTGTTCCTGTTCATCTACGGCCTCTTCATCCAAAGCTTACGACCCGGTCAAACACCGCTGATCACCCGTTACGCCATCTTAATGCAGGCGGAGTTGACCCAACGCGACCGGCACTATACCCGTAGTGTCACCTGGGCCTGGGTAATTTTATTAAGCCTGATTTTGCTCGCCAAGCTGTGGAGTGGATTATTCGACGGGCGCTGGATACTGCTGGGGCACGACCTCACCGATTACATCGAAGTGGGCTTTTTCTCGGTTCCACCGCCTTATTCGTTGGCGAACTCTACCTGCGCCGCTGGGTGTTCCCGGAAAACCGCCGGAAACCCTGTTGCAATTCATCGGCAAAACCTCACAGGTTTCCCTGAAAGACATCTGGCAATTCAAGCCAACAAAATAGCCTCCGAACGGCGTCAACAAGCCTAAATGATACATGGATGAGCCATTAAAAGCGCCACAAAAACCCCTGAATGCTTTATACTTTTGGCAATTCGTTTTTTGAAAAAGCTCTATGCGTTATCCAATCCAAATTTCCGCTTCAACCCTTGTCTCCGGCATGGGCGTCGGTCTGAATGCCCACCGCCATGCGCTTGAAAATGAGACCACCGGCTTAAAGCTCAACACCCGAACCCTGGAAACCAAACTGGAAACCTTCTACGGCGAAGTGACCGACTTACCGGCCTTACCGCCCCATTTAAGCGATTACGACTGCCGCAACAATCGT
>LZQR01000024.1_pt1 | contig 42857 bp, 50 predicted proteins | sample 768601 | NCBI WGS metagenome assembly LZQR01 (sample SAMN05207299, study PRJNA324521) | oil field metagenome | isolation source: sample BH-FW-24 from oil reservoir | place: India: Bombay High | collected 2015-12-04
TTCCTTCCATGACGGGCGGCCGGCGCGTTCAGGCTGGGAGGGGCGGGATGTCCCGAGGACAGAGGCCGTAACGCAGCCCTGGCCGAAAGGGCGGGCCCTCACCGGGCGGTCCAGGGCAGCGGCGTCTGATGAGACGGTGACTGCACCGGCGGCGCGACAGCGCAGAAGTCTCCGGACGGTGATCCCGACAAGTCATCTCAAGCGCGGGAGCCGGGTCCGGTTCTCAAACTGCACATCTTCAACACAAGACGACCCGCTCTCGCGCGACCCGTCTTATGCTGTCCCCTGCGTTGGCGCGCGGGGTTGTTGGTGCATGGGCCCCGGGTCAAGCCCGGAATGACGATGTCTCGAGATGGCAGATGAATTGCCGGGCGAGCACTGCGAAGACCCGGGACCTTTTCCGGGTGAAGCGCCTCACCCTGCATGAGGCCCCGGCTCTGCGCTGCGCCTGGCCTGGGTTTCAGAAGCTATTCGCCATCCTTTTCATCGCCCTCGATCACCTCGGGCGGATTGGCGACGAGCTTGCCGGCTTTCAGGTCCACATGGGGGGCGGCGTCCTTGGTGAAGGGCAGGAACCAGACCCCGTCCGGGCCGGAGATTTCCAGAAGATCACCCGCGCCGAAATCCTGCACCGACTTGATCTTGCCCAGCGTCTCGCCCTCAAGGTTCTCCACGTCGAGGCCGATGAGGTCGGAATAATAGAACTCGTCCTCGTCAAGCTCGGGCAGGGCGCTGTGGGGCACATGCAGGAGCGTGCCCTTCATGGCCTGCACCTGCTCGCGGGTGAGGCGTTCCTTCAACCGGACGATCACCGTGCCATTGGGGCCGGGTTTGGCCTGGGTCGGGGTCAGGATCACATTGCCCGATTTATCGAGGAAGGGGCCATAGCTGCAGACCTGGCTGGCGTCGCCGAACGGCTTGAGCTTGGCGTCCCCGCGCACCCCGTGGGCGCCCGCGACAGCGGCGATGACGACAAGCTCTTCTTTGGGTGCGGGCATGGCGGGATCCTTTTCTGCGCTCTCTGTGCCAAAGATGGCCCAAGGCTCAAGATCGTGCTGCGCGCGGCCTCTGTCTTAGTGGAGATTTGAAAATTTTGATGTACTGACTTCGAGCGTCTTTATGCGTTGGCTCGCCTCCTCAAAAGGACGTTCGGATCCGTCAGGGTGAGGGGGCGCTGGGTAATGAATAGGGCTCTGGTTGTAAGTCTTGCAGGTCTTGTGGCCTTGAGCGGCTGTGAAACCGCGTCCCTGACCAGTCAGTATGCCTTCCCCGAGGAAGGCCGCGCCTATCATTACGGCAATTTCTGCGGTCCGGGGGTTCCGGAGCGGGTCAGTGAGGACCCGGCGCTTCAGCTTGAGGTACTCAACACGCTGGTTCCGGTGGACGGCATTGACGCCATCTGCCGCGCCCATGACATCTGTTATGAAACCCATGGCCGCGACCATCCCGGCTGTGATTACGCGATGGTGGGCGCTCTGAGCTATTTCTCTGCAGCCTCTGCGCCCGAAGGTCTGTTCGCCAGGACCAGTGATGAAGAGGATGCCTGCATCAACCTCGCTCATGAAATCCAGACGCCCTTTCACACCAAGTTCGCCTTCGGGCGGGGTCTGGAGAACCGAGCGCGTCTGGAGCGCACGGATGCCGAAACGGAAGCCTATGAGCGGCTTCAGGCGCAGAACAATACCGATACGATCCTGGCCTTCTTTGGCAATGATGACGCCCAGCGTGCGCTTGATGAGCGCCTTGATACCCGATCCATCGGTGAGGTGAGCGGGCTGCGATACTCGCTGGAGACCGCCGCCTTCACCGCCCTGTCGCGGATGCTGACAGGGTTTCCCGAAACGCCGGGCACCTGCAATGCGGTCCCGATCGAAGCCCTGCAGGCCAGCTTCACCTGCCATTTTGACCATTTTGAAGAGCGCATGGTCAGCTCTCGCGGCGATCTTGAGGCCGTCAATCTGGAGCGCATGTCGGTGAATGGCTGTAACACGGTCAAGCGGATCACCCCCTAGGGCATGCCGCCCTGAAAGGCTTCGGTCTCGCCCGCGCTCACCTCGTAAAGCGTGACGGGGGCGCGGCAGCCGGGCTGGGCGCATTTCAGCGCGGTTTCCACTTCATCGAGATGGGCGTGGGCCAGCGCGCGCCGGGCCAGCAATTCCTGCACGGTGTAATAGCGCGCCGCGCTGCAGGCGGTGCAAAAGGCCTCGAGCCGGCTGTGCGGGTCGAGATCGTCAAGGCGCAGTTCGGTTTCCAGGTCATCACCAGAAGTCCTCGGCATAGGGAATGCGTGTGAAAGCGATCTTGCCGCCGGCATAGCCGCCGGGCGGCGGGGTCCAGACGCCCTGGGTCACCAGCGACTTGGCGTAGCGGCTATTGATGGAGTCGATGGCGTCCTGCAGGGCGTTGCGGCGGGCGCGATCCTCGGGCTTGTCGTCAATCAGCCAGTCAGTCTGGGTGACGCCGGGATCATCAAGATCGGCCAGATACAGTCGCGCGCCGGACGGCGCGCGCGCGCCGCCCGCTGGGCGGCGGCCCACAGCGTGTCGAGCGCCTTGAGGCAATCGCGATCGGTGCGGGCGCTGTGCAGGGGCAATTCCCCGCTCCACCCGCCCTCGATATGGCGCAGCCACAAACCCATGCGCCCGGCGGTGCGGCCGTCCCGACGCATGCGGCGGGCGGCCTTCACCGTCAGCAATCGCGCGCAGTCATAGGCGCTGGGCCAGGTGCGGTGGCTGGGCGGCAGGACGCGGCCATGGCCATACATGCGCCGCTTGGCGGGCTCGGCCTGGACCGCATAGCCGTGCAGGGCGTACCAGAAGCGCTCACCCGCCACATTGCGCCACAGGGCGCGCATCTGCTTGGGCTGCAGCGCCCAGAGCGCCTTCATGTCCGCCACGCCCGCCTTCAGAAGCCGTTTGCGCATGGAGGAGCCAATGCCCGGCGCTTCGTCGAGCGGACGTTTCAGGAGCGGCCCCGGCAAATCCTCGGGCCGCCAGATGGTCAGGCCGTCGGGTTTGCCCAGCTTGCAGGCCATCTTGGCGAGAAAGCGATTGGGCGCCATGCCGATCGAGCAGGTGACGACGCCGTCGGTCTGCGCCGCAATGCGCGCCTTGATCGCGTTCGAAACGCTCCAGGATCGGCGATGGCCCGCCCGTCGAGCGGGCAGGTCAGCTCGTCAATGGATTTCACCGCGCCAATGGGCAGCACGGCCCGGATCTCGGCGACCATCAAAGCGTGCATGCGGCGATAAAGATCGGGCTTCTGATCCACCAGGATCATGTCGGGCACCGCCTCGCGCGCCTCGCGCACGGTCATCACCGAGCTCGCGCCCTTTGCCTTGGCTTCCTTGGAGGCGGCGATGATGCAGGTGTTGCGCGCGCCCTGCATGGGGATCACCCCGACCGGGCGGCCCCGCAGGCGCGGATCGGCGTATTGCTCGACGCTCGCAAAGAAGCTGTCAAAGTCGAGATAGAGCTGCTCGATGGTCTCTGGCTTGCGCATGTCTCATGTTCCGCAGGCGGCTGTCCGCTACAGAACAAAACTAGAACAAATGCGTTCACCGGGAAAGCGGGAAGAGTCAGATCGCGGCGTGAATCCCTGACTCCAGATGTGAAAAACCCCGCCGCGTTTCCACGGCGGGGTTGATCAAATGCCGGAAGCAAAAGGTCTTATTCAGACGCTTCTTCAGCAGCTTCTTCGGCCGGGGCTTCTTCAGCCGGAGCCGCAGCGGCTTCAGCTTCAGCCGCCTTCTTGGCTTCTTCCTTCTCGGCGCGTTCAGCCGCGCGCTCTTTGGCTTTCTCGCCAGGCTCGCCCTTTTTCGGGTTGTTGCCGTGGGTCCATTCATAGACGCCAGCGTCTTTCAGGAAGCGCGCGACGCGGTCAGACGGCTGGGCGCCCTTCTTGATCCACTCGGCGGCTTTCTCGGTGTCCACGGAGATGCGGTTCTCGTGGTCTTTCGGCAGCATCGGGTTGTAGTGGCCGATCTTCTCGATGAAGCGGCCATCGCGCGGCATGCGGGAATCGGTGACGACGATGCGGTAGTACGGACGCTTCTTGGCGCCGCCGCGGGCGAGACGAATTTTAACAGACATGGTTGTGGTCCTTTAAGGTCATTTTTTCTTCGAGAGGCCGAGCGGTAGGCCATCCGGCCCCAGGGGTCCGCCAATGCCTGGCAGGCCCTGTTTGCCTGGGCCGCCCAGCCCCGGCAGGTCTGCGCCCTTGGGCGCTTGTCCCTTGAGAAGATCGGACGCCGCATCGCCGAGGCCGGGGGCATGCCGCCCCCCATGCCCGGCATTCCGCCGCCCATTCCCGGCATTCCGGGCATGCCGGGGAAACCCCCTTTTTTGCCCTTCTTGCCCATCTTCTTCATCATGTCCGCCATCTGGCGGTGCATTTCAAAAGCTGTTCACTTCCGGAACTTCACGCCCGAGCCGAGCGCGATGCGGCGCTTGCGGCTGGCCTTGAGCAGATCCGGTTTGGCGCGCTCTTCCTTGGTCATCGACAGGATGATCGCTTCCTGGCGCTTGAGCATCTTGTCGTCAAAGCCGGCATTGGCCATCTGGGCCTTGGCCGCCTTGTTCATGCCCGGCAGGAAGCCCATCAGCCCTGCAACGCCGCCCATTTTCTGAAGCTGGCGCAACTGGTCGGCCATGTCGTCGAGATCGAACTTGCCCTTCGCCATTTTCTTGGCGAGGCGTTCGGCTTTCTCGTGATCGACCTCGGCGGCGGCTTTCTCCACCAGCGAGACGATGTCGCCGCGCCCGAGGATGCGGCCGGCGAGGCGCTTGGCGTCAAAGGCGTCAAGGCCATCAACCTTTTCAGAGACGCCCAGGAACTTGATCGGCAGGCCGGTGACCCAACGCATGGACAGCGCGGCGCCGCCGCGGCCATCGCCATCCATCCGGGTCAGCACAAGGCCGGTCAGCTTCAGACGCTCGTCAAAGCGCTTGGCGGTCTCCACCGCATCCTGACCGGTCAGGGAATCGGCCACAAGAAGGGTTTCACGCGGCCGCGCCACTTCGGCGATCTTGGCGGCCTCGCCCATCATCTCTTCATCGATGGAGGTGCGGCCCGCAGTATCCAGGATCACCACGTCATAGCCCTGAAGGCGACCCGCGCTCATGGCGCGCTTGGCGATCTCCACCGCGGACTGGCCCGCCACGATAGGCAGGCAGGCGACGCCGGCCTTCTCGGCCATCTGCGCCAATTGCTCCATCGCCGCCGGACGGCGGGTGTCGAGCGAGGCGACGAGGACTTTCTTCTTCTCGCGCTCGGAAATGCGCTTGGCGAGCTTGGCGGTGGTGGTGGTCTTGCCCGAGCCCTGAAGACCCGCCATCAGGATCGCCACAGGCGGTTCGCCGGTGAGGTTGAGCCCCTCGGGTTCGCCCTCGCCGCCCAACAGCTCCACCAGACCGTCATGGACGATCTTGATGACCTGCTGGCCGGGGCTGACCGAGCGGATGACCTCTTCGCCGATCGCCTTCTCACGGACCTTCGCAGTGAAATCCTTCACCGCCGGCAGGGCGACGTCGGCCTCCAAGAGCGCCACGCGGATCTCGCGCAGCGCGGCGTCCACATCCTTTTCCGAGAGCGCGCCGCGCCCGGTCAGGCTGTCAAAGACGCCGGAAAGCCGTTCTGAAAGTGAGTCGAACATGTGTTCGCCTGCCCTGGTCCGCTTCTGGTCACACCCAAGAAGGTGTGTGTCAAACGCGCACGCCGCAACCGCCCCACTGGACGAGCCTTCGTCGAGCGGGGGACCTCGCCCGCCTCCAGGCGTTCACTCCTGATCTATGCAGGACGCCGTGTGCGGGTAAGGCAAGCGGAGAGACGCTTGCGTGAAGCGTGGGCGTTTACGCGGGAGGCGGGGAAGAGTCAAGGGAAAGCGGGTTTGTGGGGCTTGCCGACTTCCATTCTCCCCCGCCATCCCCTACCTGTCAGCGCATTGATCCCGCCTCTGCCCGAAAGGCTTCCCATGCTGACGATTGCTTTCCAGATGGATCCCATCACCGCCGTCAATGTCAACGCGGACTCCACCTTTGACATTGCGCTGGAGGCCTTTGGGCGCGGCCATGAGATCTGGGTGTATGAGCCCAAACATCTCAGCCTGGAGAACGGCAAGGTCCGTGCGACGGCGCAGCGGGTGAAGACGCTGCAGCGGGTGCAGGGCGAGCATGTCACCCTGGCCGAGCCTGAAGTGCTGGACCTGCATACGGTGGATGCGGTCTTCCTGCGTCAGGACCCGCCCTTTGACATGAGCTATATCACCACCACCCACATGCTCGAGCATCTCATGCCCGAGGTGCTGGTGGTCAATGATCCGCGCCATGTGCGCGATACGCCCGAAAAACTGTTCGTGACGACGTTTGAAGGCGTGATGCCGCCGACGCTGATCACCAGCTCGGAAAAAGAGATCCGCGACTTCTTCGAGCGCCATGGCCGGGACATCATCGTCAAGCCGCTGTTCGGCAATGGCGGGGCGGGCGTGTTCCGCATCCGCGACAGCGCCGAGAATATCGCCTCGCTGGTGGAGCTGTTCGGGCAGACGAGCCGCGACCCGCTGATGGCCCAGGCCTTTGTTCCCGATGTCAGGAATGGCGACAAGCGGGTGATCCTGGTGGATGGCGAGCCCGTGGGCGCGATCAACCGCGTGCCGCCGAGGGCGAAGTGCGCGCCAACATGCATGTGGGCGGCAAGGCCATACAGTCCGACCTCACCGAGCGCGATCTCGAGATCTGCCGCATCATCGGGCCGGAGCTGAAGCGTCGTGGCCTTGTCTTTGTGGGCATTGACGTGATCGGAGACTACCTCACCGAGATCAACGTCACCTCCCCCACCGGCATTCAGGAATTGCGCCGCTTCTCCGGCGTGGATGTGTCTGCGCTGCTGATTGACTGGGTCGAAGCCAAGCGGGGGTAGGTGCGACATGATCGATACCGATACCCTGCATCTGCAATGGGCGCTCAGCTATCCCTTCCCGCGCCCGCAAACGCCCTTCATCTTTCTGGACGGCGCGACCTGGCCCTTGATGCAGACCCAGGGCGGGTTCGGCGACTGGATCATTGATCACGCCAAGGGACCTATCAAGATGGCGAAAGCGCTGGGCGAACAGCGTCTTTCGGAGTTTGAACGCGGCGCCTATCACGCCGTGGCGGCGGTGGGCTCGAACGCCGCGCCCGCGCAATTACGCCGCAAATTCCGCGACCATCTCGATGATGTCGCCATTCCGGTCATACAGATCAGCGTGCCCGATCATGTGGTCGCCTACGCCAACCGCATCGCCGTCTATGGCTCGATCCCGGCCACGCTGGTGGAGCGCCCTGGCGGCTCGGTGCGGGTCTGGGCGACGCTTCTGACCGAACGCGACTACGCCATCATGAACGGCACCGAGGATCGCGGCGAGATTTATGACGGCGTGCCGATCAGCCCGATCCATGTGCCCGAAGCGATCGAAAACCCGTTTGAAGCCTATGCCTGCCTGACGGGCTCGCTCCCCCTGCGCGTCTCCGCCTTCCCGTCCGAGGGTTGCGGCTGGCCCGTGGGCGGCCAGTGGGAAGCCCAGTCGGCGGCTATTCGTGCGCTGGAGCTTGATCTGTCGGTGGACCATTTCGTGCTGGAAAACACTGCCGATCCCGATCTGCGGCTGGCCCGTGATCTGGCGCTGTCCAAGGTGCGTTAGGTCTCCCTCTCGGTCCGTAGGCCGAGCGGTGCGTGTATTCCAGAACGTGAAACCCCGGCCAAGCGCAGCGCCGGGCCGGGGTCTCTGTCAGGATGGAGCGCTTTGAGCGGAGGGCGGTCCCGGGTCTTCGCTGACGCTCGCCCGGGATTTCAGCCTTACTTTTTCAGCCAGCCCTTGTTGACCACCACTTCGGCGATCTGGACAGCATTGAGCGCGGCGCCCTTGCGCAGATTGTCGGACACGATCCACATCGCAAGACCGTTCTCGACCGTGGGGTCGTTGCGGATGCGGCTGACGAAGGTGGCGAATTCACCGACGCTTTCCACCGGGGTGACGAATTGCGGTTCGTCCTCATCGGCGCGGTCGATCACCATCAGGCCCGGCGCTTCGCGCAGCAGGTTGCGGGCGTCCTCGGCGGAGAGTTCCTTTTCGAGCTCCAGATGCGCGGCGACGCAATGGCCGACAAACACCGGCACGCGGGCGCAAGTGGCGAACAGCTTGATCTTGGGGTCGAGGATTTTCTTGGTCTCGACCGTCATCTTCCACTCTTCCTTGGTCGCGCCGTCCTCCATGAAGACGTCGATTTTCGGAATGACGTTGAAGGCGATCTGCTTGGGGAAGACTTCCGGTTCGATCGGGTCGTTGACATAGATCGCCTTGGTCTGGTTCCACAGCTCGTCCATGGCCTCGCGGCCGCCGCCGGAGGTGGACTGATAGGTGGAACAGTTCGCCCGCAGAATGCCCGCCGCATCATGGATGGGTTTCAGCGCCACCACGGTCTGGATGGTGGAGCAATTGGGATTGGCGATGATGTTCTTCTTCGGCCGCTCATTGAGCGTGTCCGGGTTCACTTCGGGCACCACCAGCGGCACGTCCGGTCCATGCGCCAGGCGCTGGAATTGTCGATCACGAGCGCGCCGGCCTTGGCGATCTTCGGCGACATCTCGCGCGACACATCCCCGCCCGCGCTCATCAGCACGATGTCGACGGTGGAATAGTCGAACGTGTCCGCGTCCTTGATGGTCAGGGTCTTGTCGCCATAGGAGACTTCGCGGCCCACGGATTTGCGGCTCGCGAGCGCATAGACGGTTTCGGCGGGGAAGAGGCGTTCCTCGAGGATGGTCAGCATTTCCTGACCGACAGCGCCCGTGGCGCCCAGAACGGCGACGTTGAGACCCATGGATCTCTCCTTCAGATGATATTGCTCTGCACAATGACGCAGGCTCAGACAAAGAAAAACCCCCGGGGCCGGTCTGGCCCCGGGGGTTTTCACACCGGATCGACCAGACCTTTAGGCCAGGCTGGGATCAATCTTCTTGCACGCTTCCACGAGGCCCTTCACGGAATCGACCGAATGGTCGAACATGGCCTGTTCGTCCTTGTTCAGCTCGATCTCGACGACCTTCTCCACGCCATTGGCGCCGATCTGGATCGGCACGCCACATACAGGCCGTCCACGCCGAACTGGCCGGTCAGGTGCGCGGCGCAGGGCAGGATGCGTTTCTTGTCGTTGAGATAGGATTTGGCCATGGCGATGGCGCTTTCCGCCGGGGCGTAGAAGGCCGAGCCATTGCCCAGAAGGCCGACGATCTCGCCGCCGCCCTTGCGGGTGCGGTCGACGATGGCGTCGATCTTCTCGTCAGACGACCAGCCCATTTTCACCATGTCCGGCACCGGGATGCCGGCGACGGTGGAGTAACGGGTCAGCGGCACCATGGTGTCGCCATGGCCGCCCATGACGAAGGCGGTGACGTCTTCGACCGACACGTCAAACTCTTCAGCCAGGAACCAGCGGAAGCGCGCAGCGTCCAGAACGCCCGCCATGCCGACCACCTTGTTGTGGGGCAGGCCGGAAAATTCGCGCAGCGCCCAGACCATGGCGTCCAGCGGGTTGGTGATGCAGATGACGAAGGCGTTCGGGGCGAACTTCTTGATGCCTTCGCCGACCGACTTCATGACCTTGAGGTTGATTTCCAGAAGGTCGTCGCGGGACATGCCCGGCTTGCGCGGCACGCCGGCGGTGACGATGCACACGTCTGCGCCTGCGATCGGGGTGTAGTCCTCGACCGAACCGCCGGTCAGATGGCTGTCCTTGCCGAAGACGGGGCTCGCCTCGCACAGATCCAGCGCCTTGCCCTTGGCGGTGCCTTCATTGAGGTCCATCAGGACCACATCGCCCAGCTCCTCACGAGCAGCGATATGAGCCAGGGTGCCGCCGATCATGCCGGCGCCGATAAGGGCGATCTTTTTGCGAGCCATGGAAATACTCCTCAAGCTTACGAGGGGGCGCGCCTTTGATGCAGGCGCGAAGACAGGTGGGCCTGATTTACGCCCCTCGGCGCAGAAGTGCAATGCGCAGAAGGGAGAAGACCGTTCTGAGCTCTGTCAGTCGCCCAGCCAGTGCATGAAACTGGCGTTGCGGATGCGCTCGCCGCCCATCTCGACTCCGACCGCCAGCGCCGCCGCATCGCTATGGGGGATTTCACCGGGCGTGTGCAGGTATTCAGGCTGGATCATGCCCGAGATCAGGATGTCTCCCAGCGCGTCATCCCGGGTGCGGAACTCGAAAGCGCCATCGGTGAGGATCAGGCTGTCAGGCCGGATGCGTCGCGCATCAAGATAATAGGTCTGCCCCAGCTCGTTCGTGGCGGTTTCGCCCTCGACCGGGTTCAGGCTCAGCCAGACCGGGATTTCATCAGGCGCCGACCCCGCCTCGCGCCAGAACTCGAAATCGGTGCTGTGGCCAATGAACAGATGATCCACCGTCCAGCCATGGGCCGAAAGACCGCCATTGGGCAGGTAATAGCCGCTGGCGTCATAGCTCATGGCGATCTCGAACCCGCTCGCAACGGACGCCGCGTTGGCTGCAGGTTCAGCGGCGACCGTGTTGCTGGCGGGCGAACAGCCGCTCGCGAGCACGAGGGCGGTGAGGCCAAGTTTGATGCGGATCATGGTGCGTCTCCCCAGACAATGATCTGGGAAGTGTGCCTTGGCAGGCGGCCCCCGTCACTCAGAATGCGTGCGGTCTGGGCTGTCCTCGTCGCTTTCGCCCACACGGCGCTCGGCGGCCAGATAGGCGCGCCCGCTCATCTCCATCAGGCGCGACACCGTACGCTGGAATTCAAACGCGTAATCGCCTTCGGGGTAGAGTCTGGAGGCTTCCGCTTCCGCGCTCATGATCAGCTTGGTCCGGATTTCGTAGAGGGCGTCGATCAGCGTCACGAAACGCTTGGCGGCGTCGCGCTTGCCCGGCGTCAGCAGCGGCGCACGGTCGATCATGACGGTGTGGAAGGTCTCCGCCACCATCAGATAGTCCGCCGGGCCCAGCGGCCTGGCGCACAATTCGTCAAAGGTGAAGCGCGCCACACCCGCCGCCTGTCGCGGCACCACCAGTTCGCGCCCGTTCACGTCGAGAATGCAGGTCTGCACCTTGGCGCCGCGCGTGAGGCGCTTGAAGGCGTTATCCATCGCCGAATCCGCTTCCGAGCCCAGCGGATGGTAATAGACCGGCGCGGCTTCGAGCTGTTCAAGGCGGTAATCGCGCCCGGAATCGAGCTCGCGCACGTCCAGCGTCTCCTTGATGAGATCGATGAAAGGCTCGAAGAGCTGACGGTTCAGCCCGTTCTTGTAGAGATCATCGGGGTGGCGGTTGGAGGTGGCGACCATAACCACGCCCTCGGCGAACAGGCCGTCAAACAGGCGACCCAGGATCATCGCATCGCCCACATCGGTGACCTGCAGCTCGTCAAAGCATAAAAGCCGCGTCTGCTTGGCCAGCGCTTTCGCCACGCGGGGCAGAGGATCGGAATCCTTCTTCTCGCGCTCATGGGTGATGCGCGCCTGGATCTCCTGCAGGAACTGGTGAAAGTGCACGCGGCGCTTTTTCGCCACGGGGGCGGCGTCAAAGAACAGATCCATCATCAGGGATTTGCCGGTGCCCACTCCGCCATAGAGATAAAGGCCCCTGGGCGCGGGTCTGGACTTGCTGAACAGGCCCGACTTGCCCTCATTCCACTCCGCCAGCGCGTCGCACAGCGCCTCAAGGTGCTCAGCGATTTCGGCCTGACCGGGATCGGGCTGCAGCCGACCTTCGGCCACCGCCTGTTTCAGGCTGTCCACAGGACCCATTCTCAAAGGCTCCAGACCAGAGCTGCGGTCGCGATCAGAGTAAAGCTGACAGCGGCGGCGAGCCAGACAAGGGCGGGGCGTTGCAAGGTGCGCATGGCCGCCTCGATACAATGATGCGCCCGCCCCGCCAAGACGGCTGCGCTTATACCCTTATGAGGTTGCAGAAGGATTGCGTCTTGAGGCCTGTTTTGACAGCTGCTAGCCAGTGCGTTGAATTTTTTATCTTGATGCGCGCCTGAGGGGATTATGAGGCGGTCTGGTCGAAGGTTTCATCTCCGGCGCGCCTATGGTCGTGGCGAGCATAACGCCTGGCGGCGAGGCCGTTGGCGGACCGAGTTCATAGGGCTTCCGCGTCACGAGATTGCGCCCATCCTGCTCAGATCGGGGTTCAGGCGAGGTGATGTGAATTTCATCCGTCAGGTCCAACCCGCCAAGTCTATGTTCATGCCTGCAACGATGCTTGTCAGAGATACGGTCGTTATCCTGACGGCCTACAGGATTCTCCGGTTCCCACTTATTCTGGGCCTGTTCTGGGTCTGGCGTACAGAGACGCAGGATTTTGGTCTCTATCTGGCGCTGGTGCTGACACTCATCTGTGGTCTGATGGCTTACACCCTCAATGCCTTGCTGGATGCCACTCCCGGCTTTCTGACGCAGATTGGCGCCGAATCGATCACCCGGATCGCCATGCGCATCCGCAAGAAGGTGAGCTGGCCCTTCGACCGTCTGGCGCTCCGACAGTTGTCGCGCCGTGAGTTGCCTGAACTCGTGGAAGCCAACCGTATGATCATGCTGGCGAGTCTTGTCTGGGGCGGGATGTTTCTGGTGACGGCCGCAGCCTGGGTCCGACTGCTGGTCCCCATGCTGTCGCCTGTCTAGACCATCCAGCTTCAAGCTCGGCCCGCCATTGCTCAGGCAGGGGCTTCGGACGACGCGTCTGCCGGTCTACATAGACATGGACGAAAAAGCCCTCCGCGGCGGCGGTGTCCTCGCCGTGCTTGAAGATGGCGATCTCATAGCGCACCGAGCTGGAGCCGATCCGCGCCACACGCACGCCCGCTTCGAGCTGATCGGGGAAGGCGGTGGCGGCGTGATAGCGGCAGCCGGTCTCCACAACGAGGCCGATGGTTTCGCCATGCTCGATGTCCAGCAGGCCTGCGCGGGCGAGCCGCCGGTTCACCGCCGTATCAAAGAAGCCGTAATAGACGACATTGTTGACATGGCCGTAGACATCATTGTCCGCCCAGCGGGTCTCGATGGGTTCGAACTGATTGAAAGCCGCACGCCTCGCCGGCGCCTGACGCTCTGCGCTCACAGGATTTCCTCATACATCGCGACGATGGAATCATAGGTCATCTCGCGCGGATTGTTCGGCAGGAGGCGATCATTGGCGGCCACGTCCTCCGCCATTTTCGGCACGTCATTATGGCTGATGCCCAGTTCCGACAGGCGGCGCTCGATGCCCACGGCCTCGGCGATGCGGTCCATCTCGTCGATCAGGCCCGAGGAGCCCGGCTTGAGGCCCAGATGCGAGGAAATTTCCGCATACTGATCTTCGGAGGAAGGCGCGTTGTAGCGCAGCACGGGCGGCAGCACGACGGCGTTCGAAAGCCCGTGCGGAACATGGAACATGCCGCCCAGCGGATAGGCCATGGCGTGCACCCCGGCGCAGGGCGAGTTGGAGAAGGCCTGACCCGCCAGCATGGCGCCCAGCAGCATGTCGCCGCGCGCCTCACGGTCCGACCCGTCCTCACAGGCACGCAGGATCGAGCCATGCAGCAGCTTCAGCGCGGTCAGCGCCAGGGCGTCCGACATGGGGTTTTCGAGCGGCGATTGGTGAAGGCCTCGATGGCGTGAACCATGGCGTCAATGCCGGTATAGGCGGTGGGATGCTTGGGCAGGCCCAGCGTGAGATCGGGATCCAGGATCGCCATGTCCGCATACAGAGGATCAGCCGCGATGCCGCGTTTGGAGGTCGCGCCCGTGGTCAGCACCGCCACATTGGTCACTTCCGAGCCGGTGCCCGCCGTGGTGGGCAGCAGGATCAGCGGCGGACGGTTCGCCCTGACCTGCTGCACGCCATACATCGTGGACAGGGATTGCTCGCCGGACAAAAGGAGCGCGACCACTTTCGCCGTGTCCATCGGGCTGCCGCCGCCAAAGCCGATCACGGCCTCGGCGCCAAATTCCTGACCTTCCGCCACAGCTTCGAAGACGGTGCTTTCGGGCGGGTCGGCGACCACCTTGTCATAGACATGCACCTGAAGGCCCGCATCCTTCAGGCCCGCCAGCGCCGCATCGGCCAGTCCCGCCTTCAGGACGCCCTGATCGGTGACAAAGAGGATGCGCTGGGCGCCTTGAGCGCCGGGGCGGCGGTTTCCGCGAGCCGTGCGCTCGAGCCAGGCTGGAACAGGGTTTTGGGGACTGTCGTGAAGGTGAAAGCGGTGGTCATGGCCGTCGGCTCCTCCCGTCTGCGGGCTCGCACTGCGCGGATGCGTCGCGTGTGTTATGAGCGGGGTCTCTTTATGCGGACCTCGAAACGGGCACAGTATGCCTGTTCTTTTCACTCAGACCAGCCCGGCTGGCCAGCATAGGAGGCGAGTATGCTCGACGAAGTGTCCACATCCATCCCGGATATGGGTCGCGCCTATTACGACCCGCTGGTGCAGGACGCCGGCAATGGACTGACGGGGCCCGGCGGGGCGCTCTATCGCTACGCCATCCGGCCTGAAGGCTATCGTCTGGACGAGAGCGATTTCATCGCCGACAGCTGGCAGCTCAAGCGCCAGCCCGACTACACGCCCGCCGAACACGCGCGCTGGCGTCTCCTGTTCGAGAACCAGCGCAAGATGCTGCCGGGCCGAGCCTGCAAGGACTTCATGGAAGGCTTCGAGCAGCTCGAGCACCTCTTCAAGGACGGCATCCCCAGCTTTGACGACATCAACGCCATCCTCAAGCCCGCCACGGGCTGGACAGTGGTGCCGGTGCCCGAGCTGATCCCGGACAACATCTTCTTCTGGCACCTGGAGAACCGCCGCTTCCCGGCGGGCGTTTTCATTCGCGGCGGCAATCCGAAAACGAAAAAGGTGAAAGAGGCCAATGAAGGCCGCGCGCCGGAATTCGTCGAATACACGGCGGTGGAGGACGACCTCTTCTACCTGCAGGAGCCGGACACCTTCCACGACATTTTCGGCCATGTGCCGATGCTGATGAACCCGTTCTTCGCCGACTACATCCAAGCCTATGGCGCGGGCGGCGTCGGGCGATCGAGTATAACCGCCTGAAGAATTTCGGCTCGGTCTACTGGTACACGGTGGAGTTCGGCCTGATCCTGGAAGAGGGCGAATTGCGCGTCTATGGCGCGGGCATTCTGTCGAGCCCGGACGAGACCCTGTTCTCGCTCTACTCCGACAGCCCGCACCGCATCAAGATGGTGCCCGAGCGGGTCATGCGCACCGACTATGTGATCAGCGATTTTCAGGAAACCTATTTCGTCGTGGATTCCATCAAGCGCTGTATGAGAGCACCGCCGGTCGCGATTTCACGCCGATCTACAAGAAGCTGCCCGCGGGCTTCACCTACGCCACCACCGCAGCGCTCGACACCGATGTGATCGTCACCGAGGGCACGCAGGAGTACAAGTTCTGCGGCGGCAAGGGCAAACCCCGTGCGGTCGAGCACATGCAGGCGATCCGCGACGCGCACAAGCGGTAGGCTGTCCGTCCGGGCCCACAAAAAAGCCGGCGGATCGCTCCGCCGGCTTTTTCATGTTCAGGACTAGACCCCTAGTCCATCGTCGGGATGATGAAGGCCTGATCGGACACCTGACCGGACGGCCAGCGCTGGGTCACCGTCTTGATCTTGGTGAAGAAGCGCACGCCTTCCATGCCGTGCTGGTTGGCGTCGCCGAACGAAGACCGCTTCCAGCCGCCAAAGGTGTGATAGGCCACCGGCACCGGGATCGGCACGTTCACGCCGACCATGCCACATTGACCTTGGAGGCGAATTCCCGCGCGGCGAGGCCGTTGCGAGTGAAGATCGCCACGCCATTGCCGTACTGGTGCTCGCTCGGCAGCTTGGCGGCCTCTTCAAGGTCCTTGGCGCGCACGATCTGCAGCACGGGGCCAAAGATTTCTTCCTGATAGGTCTTCATGTCGGCGGTGACATGGTCAAACAGGGACGGGCCGATGAAATAGCCGCTCTCATGGCCTTGCAGCTTGAAGTTCCGACCGTCGATCAAGAGCTTCGCGCCCTCGTCCACGCCCATCTGGATGTAGTTCTCGACCTTTTCCTTGTGCGCCTGGGAGACGACCGGACCGTACTGGGCCTCGGGATCGGTGGAGGCGCCGGGGGTCAGCTTCTCGATTTCCGGGATCAGCTTTTCCAGCAGGCGGTCGGCGGTGTCATCACCGACCGGAACCGCGACAGGCAGCGCCATGCAGCGCTCGCCCGCCGAGCCATAGGCCGAACCGACGAGGTCCTGCACGACCTGATCGAGATCGGCGTCGGGCAGGATGATGCCGTGGTTCTTGGCGCCGCCCATGGCCTGCACGCGCTTGGCGTTCGCCGTGCCGCGCGAATAGACGTACTGGGCGATGTCGGAGCTGCCCACAAAGCTCACCGCCTTGATATCGGGGTGATCAAGAATGGCGTCCACCGCTTCCTTGTCGCCATGGACAACGTTCAGGATGCCGTCGGGCAGGCCCGCTTCCTTCATCAGTTCGGCCAGGCGCACCGGCACGGACGGGTCCTTCTCGGACGGTTTGAGAATGAAGGCATTGCCGCAGGCGATGGCCACGCCGAACATCCACATCGGGATCATGGCGGGGAAGTTGAACGGGGTGATGCCCGCCACCACGCCCAGGGCCTGACGCATGGAATAGACGTCGATGCCCGGGCCGGCGCCTTCGGTGTATTCGCCCTTCATCAGGTGCGGCACGCCGCAGGCGAACTCGATCACTTCGAGGCCGCGTTGCACATCGCCCTTGCGTCGGCGACGACCTTGCCGTGTTCGGACGACAGCAGCACCGCCAGCTCGTCCATGTTCTCTTCGAGCAGTTGCTTGAACTTGAACATGACGCGGGCGCGGCGCTGCGGGTTCACCGCCGCCCAGTCCGGCTGCGCCGCCTTGGCGATGGCGACCGCTTCATCGAGCTCCTTCACGCTGGCCAGCGCGACCTTGGCCTGCACCTCGCCGGTATTGGGGTCGTAGACGTCGCCAAAGCGACCCGACCCGCCGGGGACGGCCTTGCCATTGATGAAGTGGTGGATATCGCGGTGAGCGGACATGGGGCTTCCTCCATCAGGCCGGTCTCGCGCGGACGCCGGCTCGTTTGATTGATTGCGGCAGGGTGTAACGCCCGGCAAGGCGGGTTGTCGAGCGCTCAGCGGCGTTTGTGAGCGTCTAGCGCGCCGACAGCGTGGCGGGCAGGCCGTCCGTGATCTCGCCGCGCCAGCCCTCTTCGCTGGCCAGACCCGTGAACAGCTTGCGCCGCTGGGATCAAAAAGGCTCAGCGTGCGATCCGCATCCCGATAGCTCCAGAAACTCGTCTGGGAGACGCTCGCGGGGCAGCTGGGCATGGCCGTGGCGAAGCCCGAGGCGTCGCGCTGGTCCAGATTGGTCTCGGGCAGCGGCGCGGCTGTGGCGTCCAGCAGGATCTCGCAGCTCTGCACAGGCGTGGTGAGCGTATAGACCCCGCCCTCCGGCGGCGCGTCGGCCAGCGCCATGAAGGTCAAAAGGACAGTCAGACTTGTCAGCATCATTATTCTTCCCCTCCGGGACGCACCCATCCCCCATGGGTTCCCTCTTGCGCCCAGTATAGGCGGACAAGCCGTCCCTCGCCATTCACGCCTGCAATCGCGGTCGGTTGAATGGCGCCTGCCCGCCAGAGCAGGGCGCCCTCCGGCGTCAGGATGTCGAAGAGGGACTGATCATCCGCCGGTCGGCGCCAGCGGCTCGCCCCGGACCAGGGCGGCGCGCAGTCGCGCGTCTCGACCGGCCCTGAAGCGCCTTCGGCGTCCCCTCGACCCAGATGCAGCATGCAACCTGAGGCGCCCACGCGCCAGTCGCCCAGGAACCAGTCCGGGGGCAGGCCCTGATCGGATCGGGGCAGCCGCGGCGTGAGGGTATTGTCAGGGGGCGTTCCCTGTATCTGCACCCGGTCCGGGGACGGCGCCCCCGCACAGGCGCAGAGCAGGCCGGCGATTGAGACAAAAATACAACGCAGCAGCATGGAATACGCCTTTCGCGTGTGTGTCAGTGAGATGAAGCATTTCCCTGTGCGTCGGCCAGTGTAGCTTACCGGACTGAAAAACAGGCGATCAAATCGCCGGCTTCGATACGCACGGGGAATGCACATGAAATCGATCAAAGCTCCGCTTCTGGCGGCGACCTCATCCGTGATGCTCGCCATGGCCATGACCGCGTCTGCAGACGCCATCCCGTTCCGCGATGATGTGGGGGATGAGGGCGCCCAGCAGTTTGCGCAGGGCTGGGACGGCGTCGTCCAGATCTATCTGTGGAACCGGGTCTCAGGGCAGATCACGTTCAACTGCACCGGCTCCATGATCAATGCGCGCACCGTGATCTCGGCGGCGCACTGCTTCGACGCCTATCCTGAACAGGTCTACGCTGATGGTCCCGGCTCGCTGACGCCGATCATCGCCTATGGCCCGGACACCTTCGTGCCGCTCTTCAACTGGATCAATACCGGCCAGCAATTCGTCGATGATCTCAACGGCTTGTCCTTCGGCGTGGATCTGATGATGCACCCGGACAGCGAAGTGAACGGCGTGAACACCTTCCCCGCCGCGGATGTGGCGATGATCGCGCTCTCCAACCCGCTCTACACGCTGCCGACCTACGGCATGCTGTTCAGCCCGATCCCCGAGGATGTCTTCAATGAAGGCGTTCTGGTCAATCAGATCGGCTATGGCACCTTCCACCCCGGCTCGGACAGCTCGATCGGCTCGATCAATGGCCGCCGTCGCGCGGGCGAGAACATGCTGGGCCTGCTGGCTCCCAGAGCGACTTCTTCCAGGCGCTCGCCGGAGAAGGCGCGGGCTCGCCGGTGCCGAGCGACAACCAGCTGCTGTACTGGACCGATTTCGACCTTCCGGGCCGCACCGGAACCTGCACCCGCGCCAATCTGGGCCCGACGGGTGAAGACAGCATCTTCTGCGATGACAATGTCCCCGGCGACGGCGTGCGTCTGGACGGCGACACCGTGGTGCTGCCTGGCCCGTCGATCGACTATTTCCCGGGCGACGCGCTGCCGAATGAAGTCGCGACCGGCGGCGGGGATTCCGGCGGTCCGCTGATGGCCATGAACCTCTTCAATAATCCGTTGATCCTGGGCGTGCTGTCGGGCGGCTTTGTGGACGGCTTCTTCCACAGCTCCGGCCAGAGCTATGGCGAGGTCAGCTATTACAATCCGCTGTTCACCTACCATCAGTGGATCAGCGAGAATAACCCCTACAAATACGTCAGCGCGATGGCGGGCGACGGCCTGTGGTCCGATGGCGACCACTGGGTGCAGGGGCTCGATCCGAACTATTTCGTCTACAACGAGGACGGCGAGATCGTGAACGGTCTGCCCGATGGCGACGAAGGCGGTCTGGGCCAGCGTCGCCCGATCGAGGGCATCGTTTTCGACACCCCGGTCGCGGACACCGATACCGGCGATAATCCGGCCGGAACCGGCGCCGGCATTGGCGGCGGCCTCGTCAACTTTGCTGCGAACGGTGTCGTGGCGACCTTGCCTGAAGGTCTGCGCGACGGCGCCGCCGGCTCTGCATGGGCCGCTCCGGAAGCGGCGACCGCCCAGACGGTGTCCGGCCTGATCCAGACCCTGACCGGGCCCGGTTACACCGGCTTTGTCCCGAGCAATTATTATGGCCGCCCGAACGCGCCGGCCTTCGAGGATCCGGCGCAGTTCTTCGACGTCACCCTCGCGGCGGCGGGCACCACCACCTTCGATCTCGACTTTGCCGAGATTGATAATCTGACCCTGGCGGGCGGCGATGCGCGTCTCGTGATCAATGAGGACACGGATCTGACCAGCCTGATCGGCGTGAACGTCATCGCCGGCGAGCTGGAGGTGAATGGCGGCTTGCTGACCCGTGAGCTGATGCTGTGGACGGGCATGCTCAGCGGTTCCGGCATTGTCTCCCTGTTCGATCTCAACGCCTTCGTCGGCAATGGACAGATCCTTGACGGCGCCCTGTTCAATGTGGGCGGCGTGGTGACGGCCGGCGCTGTGGGCCAGACCGGCTCGCTGACCATCCAGGGCGATTACATCCAGACCTCCGGCGGCGTGCTGGGCGTTGACTGGAGCGCGGATGGCGCTGACCTGCTGGTGGTGAATGGCGATGTGTCGCTGGGCGGTCTGATCGCGGTCAACCCGCTGGATGGCTATGTGCCGACCTATGGCGATACGCGTCGCATTCTGAGCTTCGCGGGCGAGCGCGTCGGCGAGTTCGACGGCGATAACCTGCCGGGCGTGCTCTACCTGGCCACGACCTATGGCGCCGGTTTCGTCAACGTCACGGTGGAGGCGGAATCCTTCTCCACCCAGGCCCAGTTCCAGAACGGCGCTCAGAGCGGCATTGCCGCGCGTCTCGATAATGCCCGCGAGGGCAGCTATGACGCCCTGTCCAACCTGTATGCGCCCATCGACCTGCTGTCGGGCGAGGATCTGACCTCGGCTTTCGAGAATCTCGTCCCGCACGAGCATTACCAGCTGCGTCGGGCGTCCGAGGCGCATCTCGAGCTGTTCGCCAACCAGATGCGTGATGTGGCGCTGGGTCAGGGCCGCGCTGAAGCGTCCGGTCAGGCCATGGCCGCGGGCTTCACCGCCCAGCTGATGGGCGGCGATCAGACGGCGCGTCTGGATGACGCCTCGCTGGCGATTGCAGCCGACCAGGCTGCGGGCGGTCCGAATATCCAGGATCAGGGCAATGGCTGGCGCCTGTTTGGCGCAGCCGGCGCCACGGACGGCGAACTGGACACCACCAATGTCAGCTCCAGCGAGCTTGAAGGCAGCTACGGCTTTGTCGGGTTCGACTATCAGACCCGGAACTGGCTGCGCGTCGGCGCGACCCTGGGTTACGCCAACTCCGAGGCGGAAAGCCTTCTGGTGGGCGGCGGTCAGGCCCGCAGCGATGTGGACACCCTTCAGGTCGGCGTTTTCGCACTGGCCCAGCAGGGCGGCCTGACGGCGATGCTCTCCGCCTCCCATGCCGGTCACACTGCAGACAGCGACCGCACCGCGGTCGTCGGCGGTGCGAGCTTCCGCACCACGGGCGGCCAGGACGGTCACACCAATGCCGTGACGGGCGCCCTGGCCTATGACCTGTCGCCGGTGGAAGACGCGCTGAAGCTGACCCCGATCGTGAGCGCCACCTGGTCCGAAACCCGGTTTGACGCGGGCGAGCAATCAGGCTCTGTCGCCTCCATGACGGTCGATCCCAGCGAGTATGTGGAGCTGGTGGGCCGCGTCGGTCTGGCGGCGAGCACGCAGTTCCGCCTGGGCGCCGCCGTGCTCGAGCCGCGCCTGTACGCCGGCATCGCGGCGGACGCCCGCGGTTCGGATGAAGCGGTGATCGCTTCGCTCAACGCGGCCTCCGGCCCGATCGTGATCGATCCGGTCAACACTGAGGACAATGACTGGTCCGAGTTCTCGCTGGGCGTCACCGCCCATCTCGACAGCGGTCTTGCTGTCGCGATCAGCTATGACTCCCTGAACGATCGTCGCGGCGTTCTGGATACCGAGACCCTGTCCGTGGGCGCTCGCTTCCGCTTCTAGGCGAACGGGCCTGCAGGTCCATGATCAGCCGCCCCGGCCTGGCCGGGGCGGCTTTTTCATGACCGTTATGACGGGAACCAGCGTTGCGTCCGGTTGGCGAAGGCGACCAGCGACAGCATGACCGGCACCTCCACGAGCACGCCCACCACGGTGGCCAGCGCAGCGCCGGAATTCAGGCCGAACAGCGAGATCGCCACAGCGACCGCCAGCTCGAAGAAGTTCGATGTGCCGATCAGGGCGCAGGGGGCGGCGATGCTGAACGGGGTGCGCGCCAGCCAGGCCGCGCCATAGGCGATGGCGAAGATGCCATAGGACTGGATCAGCAGCGGCACGCTGATCATGGCGATCACGACCGGTTGGGTCAGCAGGGTGCGGCCCTGAAAACCGAAGAGGATCACCACGGTCGCAATCAGTCCGACAATTGAGAGCGGCTTGATCCGCGCCGTGAACGCGTCAACCGCAGCCTCAGCGTCCGGCGGCGCCAGACCGCGCGTCAGCATGTGGCGGACGATTGCGCCGGCGCACAGCGGCGCGATCACATAAAGACCGACCGAGATCAGCAGCGTGCTCCATGGAACACTGACCTCCGTCACGCCCAGTAACAGCGCCACGATCGGGGCGAAGGCGAACACCATGATCACATCATTCGCAGCCACCTGGACGAGGGTGTAGTTGGCGTCTCCCCGCGTCAGTTGGGACCAGACGAAGACCATGGCGGTGCAGGGCGCTGCGCCCAGAATGATCAGTCCGGCGATATAGGCCTGGGCGTCCTGCGGCTGCAGGAAGGGGGCGAACACGAATTCGAAGAAGAGGACGGCCAGCCCGGCCATGGTGAAGGGCTTGATCAGCCAGTTCACAACCAGCGTGATTGCGAGGCCCTTGGGTCGTGCGCCGATCTGGCGCAGGCTTCCCAGATCAATATTGACCATCATGGGGAAGACCATCAGCCAGATCAGAAGGGCCACCGGCAGGTTCACCCGGGCGATCTCCAGGCTCGCCAGAGCGGCGAAGACGCCCGGCGCCAGCGCGCCGAGCGCCGTGCCGGCAAGAATGGCGACGCCGACCCATACCGACAGCCATTTTTCAAAAAGGCCGATTCCGCCCGCCGGGCGTGCGTCAACTTGGGGTTCTGGTCGGCTCATCAGGCGGCCTCGTGCGCGGCTTTCAGGATTTCGAGACGCTGCTCATTGGATGCCGGGACAATGCCGGCGTCGAGGCAGGCCTGGATGCGGGACTTGAGCGCCTGGAAGGTGGCTTCAAATGCGGCTTCGGCCTCCGGCCCGGCCGGCAGGCTCGCCGGATCGGGCAAACCCCAGTGCACCCGCACCGGGGCGCCCGGCCAGATGGGGCAGGGCTCGGAAGCGGCGGAATCGCACACGGTGATCACCACATCCATCTGCGGCGCCGCATCGCCTTCGAATTCGCTCCAGCTTTTCGAGCGCAGACCCTCGATGGGCAGGCCATGACGCGCCAGCGTCTCAAGGGCGTAGGGATTGGGCGTCCCGGAAGGTTTTGACCCTGCAGAGTAGGCTGTTACGCTCCCCTTGCTCAGGGTCGACCACAAGGCTTCAGCCAGGATCGAACGCGCTGAATTCCCGGTGCACAGAACTAATAATTTCATGACGCGGCGCTCCGCTTGGTTGGGGCTGTCTGGGCCTCTATACTGCGAGGTCTCTATATTTCAGGATAAGTTGAAATGAAAGAGCTGAAATTGACCCCGGAGCTTGCCGCGAACCAGTTCGGCGCGCTGGCGCACGAGACGCGACTGACCGTGTTCCGCGCCGTGATGAGCGCTGGGCCGGACGGGGTGTCCGCAGGAGATCTGGCGGATCAGGCGCAAGTGACGCCCAGCAATCTTTCGGCGCATCTGACCGTGCTGGTGTCTGCGGGCTTGCTGCATGTTCGCAAGGAGGGGCGCCGCCGCTACTATTCCGCGACCCTGCCGGCGGTGAGCGGCCTTCTGAATTTCCTGATCGTGGAATGCTGTGACGGCAATCCTGAAATCTGCGATCTCGCAGTCTCTGATCTCAACGGCTTGCAGAAAGCCGCCTGCTAGCCTGTTCTGGCGGCATGACAGAATCTGATCCCTTGCCCTCCCACATTGTCGACCAGCTCATTGAGGAGCGGGCGGTCCGCCTGTCCGCCAACCCCCGGCTCTGGCCCTGGGTGAAGCGCATCTTCTATCCGCTGCTGGGCTATCGCAGAGCGTGCGAGATTGCCGATGCGCTGGCGGACAAGTCCGGCCGGGAGGCGATGGACTGGGCGCAGGATTTTCTGAGCATGCGGACGGTGGAGACGGGGATCGAACATGTGCCCGAGACCGGTCCCTGCGTGATCACCGCGAACCATCCCGGCGGCATTGCCGACGGCATCGCAGTCTGGCAGGCGCTCAAGGCGCGGCGACCCGACATGGTGTTCTTCGCCAATCGCGACGCCATCCGCGTCTGTGAAGGGCTCGCGGATGTGGTGATCCCGGTGGAGTGGCGCGAGGCGCATCGCAACCGGGAAAAGACCCGCGACACGCTCAAGCGCGCCATCACCGCCTTTCAGGAGGGGCGCTGCATCGTGGTCTTCCCCGCGGGCCGCATGTCGGCCTGGGATTGGCGCAGCCTGAGTCTGCAGGATTCCGACTGGCAGCCCACAGCGCTCAGCCTGGCGCGCAAATACAGGACGCCTGTCGTCTCGCTTGGCGTGCGCCAGCGCATGTCGCTCTGGTTCTATTCGCTCGGGCTGATCCATGAGGAATTGCGCCACATGACCGTGTTTCACGAGCTTCTGGCCAAGAAGGGCGCGCGCTATCGCCTGCTTTTTGGCGCCCCCATGGACCCGCTCGAGCTGGCGGGAGATGAGCAGACCGCCAGCGAGACCCTGCGTCGTTGCAGCCAGGGCCTCGCCAAACAGGCGTAAGGCTCAGGCTTTTATGCCCTGACGGCCTGCATTTGTGACATGATCAGGGTGTAAGGAACACGCTGAACGGGTCGGGCGACGGGACGGGTATGAAAACAGACGCCTATATCAAGCGCTTGAGCGCGGATCTGGAGCAATGGGTCCGCAAGGGCTTCATTGACGAGGCGACCGCGAAGACGCTGCGTGAGCATGCAGGCGAAACGCCGCCCTCAACCTCTTCCTCGCCCATCCTGACCAGTCTGGCGGGCCTCGTCATCGGCCTGGGCGTTCTGACAGTCATCGCCGCGAACTGGTCGGCCCTGACCGGGGTGATGCGTCTAGGCCTTGTCGGCGTGTTGATCAGCGCCGCCATGTTGTCCGCGGGCTGGCTGCGCGATCGCGCCCTGACCCTGCCGTCCAACATCCTCGCCGCGATTGCGGTCTTGTTGACCGGCGGCGGCGTAATCGTGATTGGCCAGCTCTATCACGCCAGCGCCACCAACGCCGCCTTTCTGGGCCTGTGGACCGGGCTGGGCCTTCTGATCAGCGTCACGCAACGCTCGCCGTTGGCGGCGGCGGGAACCGCGCTTCTGGCGCTTGTATGGAGCCTGTTTCACTTTGGCGAGACGGGCGAACTCACGCGTCTGCCCGAGCCGATCTGGGCTCTGCCGGTGCTCGCCATTCTGGGCGTTCAGGGGTTCAGATGGCGTTCGCTTCTGGTGCTCAACATTGTGGCCCTGACCGTGATCGCTTGGGCGAGCTGGAACCTGACCGAACTGGTGCTTGAGCAATTCACGTCGGAAAAGGACGGTCGTGTCGCCTACGCCTTGTTCGCCCTGTGGGCGGGTGTCGCGATTGTTCTTGAAGGCGTGGTGCGAGCCAGACCGGTTTTCGCGCTGAGAAGCCTTGCAGGCTGGGCCAGCTGGGCCGCATGGTGTTCCTGCTGATGGGGCTAGGGACGGAGCGTGTTCTGGACAGCGGCTTCATGGCGATCATCGCCGTATTCAGCCTTGCGATCTTCTCAGGCCTGACCGCCTATGGCGCCGCGCCGGGGCGGCGCTGGTTTCGCGGCGCTGGGGTGGTCGCTTTATCGGTGCGGCGATCATCCTGTTCACCTATTCCACCAACCTTGTCACCGCCGGCTTCACCCTGATCGTCTTCGGAGCCGCGTTGACCGTCCTGCTGCTGGTCACCCGGCGCAGTCAGGCGAAACGAGGGGAGCAGGCGTCATGATCGGGATGTCTTATCTGGCGCGCGCCGGACTGGGCCTTGCCGTCATTCTCGCGTTTCTGGGCTGGATGACGGTCCGCCATGAGCAGGCGCGGTCGTCCGGGATTGAAGTGGTGCTCCAGACCTACCCCATTGACCCGCGCGACGTGTTTTTCGGCCATTACGCCGTTTTGAGCTATCGCGATTTCGGGACCAGCGATGTGCCGCTTGGCTGGCCTCTCGAGCAAGGCCTGGAGCCTGGCGATACGGTGTATTTTGCCCTGACGCCTGCCGGCGAATTCCATCAACCCGGCGAGGCCTTTGCGAGTCCTGAAGAGGCCCTGTCGCAAGGCGGCCCGGTTCTGAAGGCCTATCTGCATACGCCGTATGTGCCCGAAGGCGAGACGCCGGACGTCTACTTCGCACGGTTCGATCTGCCGCGTCAGTATTTCGCCGACCCGGAGACGGCGCTGGCGCTTCAGGATGACTTTCAGACCGCGACCCAGATGCAGGGCCAGCGCGATAACTGGGAGCATTGCCGGGATCTGCAGCAGTCTGATCCTGAAGGGTTTGAACAGGCGTGGCGGTGTGGCGATATCGACCTTGCTGACGAACCTACGGCGGATATCCCCGAATACGGCGTGATCCTGTCGGTCTCCGACACCGGCGAGGCCGTCATCAAGGGCCTCTATCTCGATGGCGAGCGGGTGATCGACACCCTGACCGGGCCCAGACTGGTGCGGGAGCGCGACGAATAAAGAAAACGCCCCGGCCAGAGGACCGGGGCGTTCTGCGTTCGACGGTTGATCGCGGGTTCTAGACCTGACGCTCGACCATCAGATCCTTGATCTTGCCGATGGCCTTGGCGGGGTTCAGACCCTTCGGGCACACATTGGCGCAGTTCATGATGGTATGGCAGCGATAGAGCTTGAAGGGGTCTTCAAGATCATCAAGGCGCTCGCCGGTCGCTTCATCGCGGCTGTCGGCGATCCAGCGATAGGCCTGCAGCAGGGCGGCCGGACCCAGATACTTGTCCGAGTTCCACCAATAGGACGGGCAGGACGTCGAGCACGAGGCGCACAGGATGCACTCGTACAGGCCATCCAGCTCCTCGCGGTCTTCCTGGCTCTGCTTCCATTCCTTCTCGGGCTCCGGCGTATCGGTCTTGAGGTAGGGTTTGATGGATTCGAGCTGGGCGTAGAAATTGGTCAGGTCCGGAATGAGGTCGCGAACCACCGGCTGGTGCGGCAGCGGGGCGATGGTGATCGTCCCGTTATGCTCATCAATGCCGTTGGTGCAGGCGATGGTGTTCCGGCCGCCAATATTCATGGCGCAGGACCCGCAAATGCCTTCGCGGCAGGAGCGGCGGAAGGCCAAAGTGGTGTCGATCTCGTTCTTGATGAAGAACAAGGCGTCCAGGATCATCGGGCCGCACTTGGAAGTGTCGACGTAATAGGTGTCCCAGGACGGGTTCTCACCGGTTTCAGGGTCGTAGCGATAGACCTTGAAGGCGCGCAGATTCTTCTCGTCCGCGCCCTCGGGCTTGGGCCACACCTTGCCCTTTTTGACCTGGGAGTTTTTCGGCAGCGTCAGTTGGACCATGGGGTCGTTCCCGCTTTCTAGTAGCCAGTGAGCGTGGGCGGGGTCTTAGTAGACCCGCGCCTTCGGCTCGATATAGGCGATGTCGTTGGACAGGGTGTATTCGTGAACCGGGCGGTCATCGAGTTTGACCGAGCCGTCTTCATTGATCCACGCCAGGGTGTGCTTCATCCAGTTCGCGTCATCGCGATCGGGATAATCCTCGCGCGCGTGCGCGCCGCGGCTCTCGGTCCGGGCGGCGGCGGAGTTCACCGTCACCGAGGCCTGAGCGATGAGGTTTTCAAACTCCAGCGCTTCCACCAGGTCCGTGTTCCAGATCATCGAGCGGTCGTTGACGCGAATATCGGCTGCACCCTTGTAGACCTCGGCGATGCGGGTGACGCCCTCGTCGAGAACTTCCTGGGTGCGGAACACCGCGCAGTTTTCCTGCATGGCGCGCTGCATGTCGAGGCGCAGGGTGGCCGTCTTGGTGCCGCCATCGGCGTGACGCATCTTGTCAAAGCGCGACAGGGTGTCTGCGCCCGCCTTCTCCGACAGTTCAGGCTGGCTGGCGCCCGCTTCCACGGTCTCGCCGCAGCGCAGGCCGCCGCGCGGCCGAACACCACGAGTCGATCAGCGAGTTCGAGCCCAGACGGTTCGCGCCATGCACGGACACGCAGGCCGCTTCGCCCACCGCCATCAGGCCGGGCACGACCTGGTCGGGATTGCCGCCGACCTTGGTGAGCACTTCGCATGATAGTTCGTCGGGATGCCGCCCATATTGTAGTGGACGGTCGGGATCACCGGGATCGGCTCCTTGGTCACATCCACGCCGGCGAAGATCTTCGCGCTTTCCGAAATGCCCGGCAGGCGCTGGGCCAGAATGGCCGGATCAAGGTGGTCAAGGTGCAGGTGGATATGTCGCCATGCTCGCCGACGCCGCGGCCTTCGCGGATCTCCATGGTCATGGAGCGCGAGACCACGTCACGGGAGGCGAGGTCCTTGGCGTTCGGGGCATAGCGCTCCATGAAGCGCTCGCCCTTGGAGTTGGTCAGATAGCCGCCCTCGCCGCGTGCGCCCTCAGTGATCAGGCAGCCTGCGCCGTAAATGCCGGTGGGGTGGAACTGGACGAACTCCATGTCCTGCAGCGGCAGACCCGCACGCAGAACCATGGCGTTGCCGTCGCCCGTGCAGGTGTGCGCGGAGGTGGCGGAGAAATAGGCGCGGCCATAACCGCCGGTGGCCAGAATGGTCTTCTGGGCGCGGAAGCGGTGCAGGGTGCCGTCGTCGAGTTTCCAGGCGGTGACGCCGCGGCAGGCGCCGTCCTCATCCATGATCAGGTCGAGTACGAAATACTCGATGAAGAACTCGGTCGCGTGGCGCAGGGACTGGCCGTACAGCGTATGCAGGATGGCGTGGCCGGTGCGGTCGGCGGCGGCGCAGGTGCGCTGCACCGGGCCTTCGCCGAAATTGCGGGTCATGCCGCCAAAGGCGCGCTGATAGATCTTGCCATCCTCGGTGCGCGAGAAGGGCACGCCCCAGTGCTCGAGCTCGTACACGGCTTTCGGCGCGTGGCGGCAGAGATATTCGATGGAGTCCTGGTCGCCCAGCCAGTCCGACCCCTTCACGGTGTCGTACATGTGCCAGCGCCAGTCATCCTCGCCCATATTGCCCAGCGAGGCGGAAATGCCGCCCTGGGCTGCGACGGTGTGCGAGCGTGTGGGGAAAACCTTCGAGATGCAGGCCGTCTTCAGGCCTTCCTGGGCGGCGCCCAGGGCGGCGCGGAGGCCGGAGCCGCCTGCGCCCACGACAACAACGTCAAAGGTATGGTCGGTCCATTCATATGCGGACATTCAAGTCGTCCTTCTCAGCTTGCAATCGCCAGCACGGCGTACAGGGCGGCGACCCACAGACCTGCGCAGATCAGCGTGTTCGCGATCAGCAGCAGGGCTTTAGACATAGGTTTGTGGATGTAGTCCTCAATGACGACCTGAAGACCCAGGCGCATGTGATAAAGCGCCGCGGTGAGCGTCAGGAGCGTCAGGATCGCGCCATAGGGCGAACCCACGAAAGCATAGGCGCTGGCGTAATCGGCGCCCGGCAGGCTGGCGACGGCCCAGACAAAGAGCGGAACCAGGATCACAAGGGCCAGGGCGGAGACGCGCTGGGCGATGAAGTGACCCACGCCGGACTTGGCGGAGCCCAGGCCGCGAGCCTTGGCGAGGGGGGTGCGGAAATCAGCCATCAGATCAGCCTCCGGACAGAAGCCAGATCGCCACGGTGACGAGGATGGAGCGATGATGATCGCCATGGAGGCGGTGTTGGCGAATTTGGGTTCAAAGCCCTTGCCCGCATCCCAGACCAGATGGCGCACGCCATTGATGAGGTGATAGATCAGGGACAGGGTGAAGAGGAACAGCACCAGCTTGACCAGCAGGCCGAGCGGGCCGGCCATCAGCGCTTCGAAGCCCCCGTAAGCGTCCGGGCCGGCGGCCAGAAGCACCAGCCAGAGGGTCAGGAAGATGGCGCCGATATAATTGCCGACGCCGGTGGCGCGGTGAAAATGGACGACGCCATGGTCGCGTGCCAGCGCCAGATTTCAAGGTGCGGAGAAATCGGTCGGGGATCGACAGATTGTTTGGCCATGGAAGGGCCCCCACTAAATTAAATCATTAGCCCCGTCAGCTCGGAACTCGGGCGTGACAATAATCCGCACCGGGTTAACGTCAACGCACACCAAAGTGTGGATTGCTGCTGTGTTTGCAAACGGTTCTCAGTTGCGCGCCTCTCGCGGCGACTGGACTTGATCTGCGAGCGTGGCGACTGGGGAGGTCACATGTCTGAAATGAAGCGCGTCATGATCACGGGCGCATCCACGGGAATCGGCTATGCGAGCGCCAAGTATCTGGCGGACAAGGGCTGGCGGGTTTATGCCGGAGTCCGGAAACCCGAAGACGCCGAGCGTCTGAGCGCCGAGCTGGGCGCGTCTGTGTATCCGGTTCTCTGCGATGTCACCGATGCAGGCATAATAAAATCAGCCGCTGAGCAGGTGCAAAATGACCTGCAAGGTCAGACGCTCGACGGGCTGGTGAACAATGCCGGAATCGCCGTTGCGGGCCCGCTCCTTCACTTGCCGCCCGAAGAGATGACCCGACAACTCGATGTGAATGTCACGGGTCAGTTGCGGGTGACCCAGGCGTTCGCCCCGCTCATGGGCGCGCGTGCGGATTTTGACGGACAGCCGGGCCGGATCGTCAACATCTCCTCGGTGGCGGGGTTTCAGGCGACGCCCATGTTGACGCCTTATGCCTGTTCGAAATTCGCGCTCGAAGCCTTCACCGAGGGCCTGCGCCGGGAGCTGATGCTCTATGGGATCGATGTGGTGGCGATCAATCCGGGTCCGATCCAGACGCCGATTTGGGACAAGGCGGAGACAATGGATATCGAGCCCTATGCGCACACTGATTATGCGCGACCCATTCAGAAAATTCTCAAGGCGGTCAGGGCTGAAGCGGACAAGGCCTTGCCCGCGGTCCGGGTCGCGGAGGCCATTCACACAGCGCTGACCGACAAAAGGCCCAAGCTCAACACAATTGTCATCAGAAACCGGTTCGAGATGGCGCTGATGAAAGTCCTGCCGCGGCGTAGTCTGGACCGACTTATCGCCAAGGCTTTGGGTTTGAGCCTGTCCAAACGGTAACTGGCGCCGCCGCACTTCGCCCTTTCTTATGGCGACAGGCTAACGGGGGAGGGCTTGATGGCTCTGGGAATGATTGCGGCTCTGGCGCTGCAGGCGCCAGTCCGGAACTGGCGTATACGCTGACCATTGAAGAGGCGGCGGATGGGCCGGAAGTCCACGTCCATGTGGCGTTTCTGGGTGATGAAGATGGCGAGACGATCCTGGGCCTGCCCAGCTTCTGGGGCGGCGAGGATGAGCTCTGGACCGGCATAACCGGTTTGAGCGCCAGCGGGGAGGACGCGGTCCTGACGCCCGGCGACAGCCCGGAAAGCTGGACCCTCACCCATGCGCCGGGGGCGGCGATTGCCCTTGATTATCAGGTGATCCAGGATCGTGAGGGCGCGCCCAGCGCCGCGGGGGATGATTCCTATCGCCCCTTCGTGCAGCCTGACTTCGTCCACCTGATCGGCAATACCTTTGTCATCCTGCCCGATAACAGCCGCGAGGATGAGACGATCTCGTTTGCGTTCAATGCGCCGGACGGCTGGGCGCTGGCGTCTGATCTCGAGCACGGCGTGGCGGATGTGGATGCGCTGATGGCGAGTGTCATCGTCGCGGGCGATTTTCGGGTGATGACCCAGGAGATCAGCGGTGCGCCGGTGCGGGTCGCCCTGCGGGGCGCGCTGGAGATCGATGACCAGACCCTGATGGACAATCTCGCCCATGTGATCGAGGCCAACCTTGAGTATTGGGACGCTTCGGGCGAACCCTATCTTGTCACCGTGCTGCCGCTCGAGGCGGAGCCGGACTGGATCAGCATTGGCGGCACCAATCTGGCGGACAGTTTCGCCATGTTCATCACGACGAATGCCGAGATCGACACCGTCAAACGCATCCTCGCCCATGAGCACACCCATACCTGGAATGTGAAGCGCCTGGGCGGCCCGCTGGAGGGTGAGACGGAGGAGCCGGCAGGCTACTGGTTCTCCGAAGGCTTCACGGATTTCCTGACCACTCGCGCCGGCGTGCGCGGCGGCAGCTTCACGGCCGAGCAGGGCGTGGCGCAATGGAATGAATTCCTGCGTGACTATGCCAGCTCGCCGGTGAGGACCGCATCCAATGACGCCATTCTGGACGGTTTCTGGACCAATCCGGACATCCAGCGACTGCCCTATCTGCGGGGTCAGGTGTTTGCGGCGCTGGCGGATGCCCGAATTCGGGAAGAGACCGATGGCGCGCAGGATCTCGATGACGTCATGCACGCCATGCTCGACAGCGCCGAAGATGGCCCGGCCCCGTCCCGCTTCATCGAGGTTGCCCAAGCCGTGACGGGCGTCGATCTGAGCCATCTGCATCAGCAACACATCATGGATGGCGAGATGATCTGGCTGCCTGAAGAGGCCTTTGGCGGTTGCGGCCCGGTCGAGACACAGGACGAGCCGGTCTTCGTCTATGGCTTCACGCTGGGCGAGAATGAAAACGGCGAGCGGATCATCACGGCGGTCGAGCCGGACTCGAGTGCGGAAGCGGCCGGTTTCGAGCCGGGCATGTTCATGGTCCAGCGCGTGGGCGGCGCCTATGGCGACGCCAGAGTGGAAAGCGTCATGCGCATCCGCACCGTTGAGGGCGAGGAGCGCGACATCGCCTATTGGCCCACCAATGGCGAGGTGCTGCGAGTCCAGCAGATCGCCTTTTCTGGCGATGAGGCGGCTTGCCGCGCCGCGCTCGCAGGCTTGAACTGAACCACGAGGGGCGACACTCTCTCCCCTACACAAAGGGGAGAGAGTTCGCTCATGCGTATTGCCTTGGCGTCCATCAGCGCGCTGGCCTTGGCCGCGCCGGCCTTCGCCACGCCGGTCGAGGACTTCCGTGACCTGATCGCGGACTATGAAGCTTCAACGCCGAGCGCAATCTGGGCGCCCGCGCCCGGGCGGGCGATCTCGAGGCCGCCGCCTCCTGGCCGGATATGAGCATTGAGGCGATCGAGCGCTGGGATGAAGGCATGGCGGGGTTTGACGCCCGCATCGACGCCATCGAACCCAATGATCTTCCCGCTGATGAGCAGGCCAATTACGCCGTGCTCGCCTATGAGCTGGACAGCGCGGTCGCCGTCCCGTCCATGACCACGGCGATGATCCCGTTCACCAATGACAGCGGCTTTCACACCACCGCCAGCTTCGCCGCTCTGACCACACGCGTGCGCACGGTGGAGGAGGCCGAAGCGTGGATCGAAAAGCTCAACGCCCTGCCTGAATACTTCGCCCAGCAGCAGGCCTGGCTGGAGCGCGGCATCGAGACCGGCTTCACCCAGCCGCGCGCCATTCTGCAGGGTGTCGCCGACCAGATCGAGGCGCAGATCACCCCCGCCGAGGAGAGCGAGCTGCTCACCCCGATCCGCAATCTGCCTGAAACGATCCTAGCGTCCGAGCGCGAACGCCTGATGGCAGAAGCCGTGCAAGCAGTTGAAACCGAGGCGCTTCCGGCGCTGCGTGAGCTGCACGCTTTCTTCACGCAGAGCTATATGCCCGCCGCGCGCGAGACGCTGGGCGCGCGCTCCCTGCCGGGCGGTGAAGACTTCTATCGGGCGCTGGTGCGCCAGCACACCACACTCGATATGACGCCCGAAGAGGTGCATCAAGCGCGGACAGGACGAAGTGGCTCGCATCCGTGCGGACATGGAAGCGGTGATCGCCGAGACCGGGTTTGAAGGCAGTTTCGCCGACTTCCTCGTCTTCCTGCGCACCGATCCGCAGTTCTACGCCGAGAGCGAACGCGAACTGATGATGGCGGCGTCCTATTTCGCCAAGCAGGCGGATGACCAGATGCCCCGCTTCTTCCATCATCTGCCGCGGCTGAGCTATGGCGTGCGGCCCGTGCCCGCCGCCATCGCACCCAATTACACCACCGCGCGCTATTGGCCCGGCGACGCAGGGCAGGGCATTGCGGGCGGCTATATGGTCAACACCTACCGGCTGGACCAGCGCCCGCTCTATGAGCTGCCCGCGCTGACGGTGCACGAGGCGGTTCCCGGTCACCACCACCAGATCGCCATTGCCCAGGAACTTGAAAACGTGCCGGACTTCCGCACCCAGGGCTATATCACCGCCTTTGGCGAGGGCTGGGCGCTCTATACCGAGTTCCTCGGTCAGGACATGGGCATCTATGAGACGCCCTATCAGCATTTCGGTCGTCTGACCTATGAGATGTGGCGCGCCTGCCGCCTCGTCGCGGACACCGGCATCCATTGGTATGGCTGGAGCCGGGACGAGGCCGAGGCCTGCTTCCTTGAGAACTCCGCCCTCAGCCCGCTCAACATAACCAATGAGGTCAGCCGTTATATCAGCTGGCCCGGACAGGCATTGGCCTACAAGACCGGCGAATTGCTGATCCGCGAACTGCGTTCGGATGCGGAAGACGAGCTGGGCGAAAGCTTCGACCTCGCCGCCTTCCACGATCATATCCTTGATGAAGGCGCGGTGCCGCTTGGGTATCTCGAAACCAAGATGCGCGCCTGGATCGCGGATCAGGCGCAATAAGGCTGACCAGGCTTGGGCGACACTGTCGCTCAAGCCTTATCGCCGCGCGGTGACCATACTCGCTTTCATCCGGCAAGGGCGAAGGCGGAACGGATGCGGTCACCTCGAAAAGAACCCTCCGAGCTGCGCGATCGCATCAATGACGGCGTCATCGCGATACGCAATGAAGCTGAGTACGCCGGGGCGATCGAGCTGGTGAACTCCGGGCTCGCCTTCGTCATTGATGTGGTCGAGCCGTTTAAGCTGACCAAGGCGGCGGGCTGGTTCCTGCGCTCGGCCTGGCTGACGTCGTCAAACGGCAGCTATATCGAGGATCAGGGCTATTCCAGCGTCCAGCTCAAGGGATTGAGCACGGTCGTGGCGCTCTCCTTGCGCGTCCTGGGCCGGGGTCTCAATCAGGTCTTCGAGGCCGGCTGGTCGCCGAGGCGGGCGCGGAATTGCCCACCGTCCTGCTGGTGCAGAAGGGCGGGTTGAGCGTGTCGGCCGGGACAGATTTCCTGCTCAGCCAGGGCCTCGACGCCACGCCCCGGGGCGGGCTGCTGATCGGCGGCGTGCTCCGGGTCGCCCAGCCTGTCGGTTTGCGGGAGGCGCGGCTGATCCTGTGCCCGGACGGGGCCCAGCCCTGCGCCATTCATCAGAGCGTGACCGCCGAGCATGGATCCGTCATTGCAATGACGCCGGGCGGGCGCGCCTATGTGGAGAGCCTGACCCTGAAGGACGACAGCCGCCTTGAATGTCTGCAAGGCCGGGCGCGTCTGGAGAGTGACAGCGCGATCGTGCTGGGCTCAAGCCAGGCCGATGCGCCGGCCCGCATGCGCGGGGTGGATGCCGCTGCTGTGCATCTCGGACCGGGCGGCGTCTATGAGTGTCGGGGTCATGGCGAATGGGCGGGGTCCCGGCCCGTCTGGACAGGCTGAGGAATGAGGGCGGCGTGGTGGAGCTGGAAGGCGATGCCCGTCTGATCTGCGAGCATTTCCAGCAAAGCGCGGGCGAGATCCGGTTCGAGCTGAGCGATCCGCATGCGCCGCCGCCGCGTCTGATCCTTGAGGAGCACGCCGTGATGACCGGAGGGCGCGTGGTGGTGTCGGGGCCCGGCGTGCTGTCGGAACCGCCGCGCGAGCGGCGTTTTCTTCCCCTTGTCGAGGTGCGGCGTGAGGCGCCCATGCTGACCCGCCTGATGGAGCGCGCCTGGATCACGGGGTTTCCCGAGGGCGTGCTGACCGGGTTCGAGCTTGTCGACAACCGCACGCTGGGACTGGTCATCGCGCCGCGCTAGCCGGACTCAGACGCCTTCTTCCCTCGCCAGCGTGTCCGTATGACCTTGGCGGTAGAGGTGGATTTCCCGCCCCAGCCGGATCATGGGCTTGGCCGTGAAAAACAGCGAACCGATGACGAAGAGCCAGATCGCCGCCGTTTCTGTCTCCGCCCAGAAAAACAGGATCGATCCCACAAGAAAGGACAGGGCGGCGGCCACATCAACCAGCGTGAACCCGATCTCGTAAAGGGCATAGATCCGCTTGCCGGCGTCGCTGTCGATCTGGTTGTCGGGGTGAAAGAGATAGGTCAAAGGCGTCTCCCGCAATAAGGCCTGAGAGCCTAACGCACAGCCGGGGCGGTTTGCTCCCGGCGTGTGCGCCCTAGACCTCGCGAAGCGGATAGGCCTCAAGGGTCGTCTCGTCAAAGGCGCGCGCCCCAGCCAGTCGAGCGCTTCGTCGAGCGTGTCGAAGATCCGGATCAGCAGGCTCCGATCGGTTTCTGGAAAGAAAAGCGGCCAGATTTCCACAAGAAGCGTCAAACTGGCTGGCGCGGCGACGAAGGCGGAGCGGAGCTGATGGGTGATATCGCGTTCTTGCAAGGTGCGTTGACGCTCGATGGCATGGGCGACGATGTTGTTGTGATCGATCTGAACATCAATCTCTTCGTCAAACAGATGGATGAGATCGTAATGGGCCGGAAAGTCGAGGGCCCTGAGCACGTGCAGATTCTGGTTGAGATCGTACTGGGAGAGCGTGTCCTTCCAGTGAAAGACCGCCAGGCGCTGGCCATGATCGAGGCGAGTGGTGAATGTCATGCGCTTGGGCCGCCATGGGCTGATTCAGCCCGATTGTCAGGATGTTGTGATCTACGCCTCGCGCTCGATACTACAACGAAAGCGCGAAAGAAAAACCCCGATGAACTGGTTCTTCGGTCATGCCGGCTGGGCCTAGAGGGGCTGAACCGGAAAGTCTTCAAGCGCCGCCACGTCGAACGGTTCCCGCTCCAGCCAGGCCAGCGCCTCTTCCAGCGTATCGAAGAACCGGATCAGCAGGCTTCCATCCGTCTCGGGAAAGAAAAGCGGCCAGAGATCCAGCAACGCTTTCAGCGCCGGCGGCACAGCGACAAAGGCGGACCGGAGCTGTCGACCGGGCTCACGCTCGATCAGGGTGCGCTGGCGTTCGATTGCATGCGAGACGATGGAGTCGTGATTGATCTCGACCCGTATGTCCTCATCGAAGAGATTGAGAATGTCGTAATCGCTGGGAAAGTCGGGATCCCTGAAGAGCTTGAGGGCCTGGCTCAGCTCTTCCTGCGACAGCTTTTCCTTACCGTGGAACACCACAAGGCGTTGGGCATGATCAAGGCGTGTGGTGAAAGTCATGTCGGTCCGCCGTCTGATGCCCCGTCTGTCGGTCGAGAATATGGAAATAACTTGCGGCATGGCGATTGCCAGTCGCGTCGGCCTGAAAAAACCCGGCGGATGCTCCGCCGGGGTTTGTTTCGTCAGAGACGCCAGAGCGTCTTACGCCATGGCGCGTTGACGCAGAACGTAGTGCAGGATGCCGCCATTGTTGACGTAATCAAGCTCGTTCTCGGTATCGATCCGGGCCAGAAGCTGGGTGGTCTTCTTGGAGCCGTCCTCGAAGGTGATCTCAAGCGTCACTTCGCTGCGCGGCTTGATGCCTTCAATACCCTTCAGCGAGACGGTTTCCTTGCCGGTCAGGCCCAGCGAGGTCCAGCTTTCACCGTTCTGGAACTGCAGCGGAACCACGCCCATGCCCACGAGGTTGGAGCGGTGGATGCGCTCGAAGCTCTCGCAGATCACGGCTTTGACGCCCAGAAGACGGGTGCCTTTCGCCGCCCAGTCGCGCGACGAGCCAGTGCCGTATTCCTTGCCGCCGAAGACGACGAGCGGGGTGTCCGCATCGGCGTACTTCATGCTGCGTCATAGATCGGCATTTCCTCGCCGGACGGCTGCAGCTTGGTGACGCCGCCTTCCACGCCCGGAACCATCTGGTTCTTGATGCGGATGTTGGCGAAGGTGCCGCGCATCATCACTTCATGGTTGCCGCGACGCGCGCCGTAGGAGTTGAACTCCCGCGGTTCGACGCCTTTGTCCTGCAGGTACAGACCCGCCGGGCTGTCCGCCTTGATCGAACCGGCCGGGGAAATGTGGTCGGTCGTGATCGAGTCGCCGAACAGGCCCAGGATGCGCGCGCCGTCGATGTCTTTGGGCGGGGTCACATCGGTGGTCATGCCGGTAAAGAAGGGCGGGTTGGCCACATAGGTGGATTCCGGCCAGTCGTAGGTCAGGCCGCCGGAGGTCTCGATGCCCTGCCACATGGCGTCGCCCTTGAAGACGTCGGCATAGCGCTTGGCGAACATCTCCGGGGTCACCGCAGAGCGCACCGCTTCAGCGATCTCGGCGGAGGTCGGCCAGATGTCCTTCAGATAGACCGGGTTGCCGTCGGCATCCTCGCCGATCGGATCCTCGGCGACATTGATGTTCATGGTGCCTGCGATGGCGTAGGCGACCACCAGCGGCGGGCTGGCGAGATAGTTCGCACGCACATCCGGGCTCACACGGCCTTCAAAGTTGCGGTTGCCCGACAGCACCGAGGTCGCGACGAGGTCACCGTCCTTGATGGCCTTGGAGATCGCGCCGGCAGCGGGCCGGAGTTGCCGATACAGGTGGTGCAGCCATAGCCCACCAGGTTGAAGCCGAGGGCGTCGAGATCGTCCTGCAGGCCGGCTTTCTCCAGATAGTCGGTGACCACCTGGGAGCCCGGTGCGAGCGAGGTTTTCACCCACGGCTTGACCTTCAGGCCTTTCTTGAGCGCGTTGCGCGCGACAAGACCGGCGCCCAGCATCACGGACGGGTTGGAGGTGTTGGTGCACGAGGTGATCGCGGCGATCACCACATCGCCATGGCCGATGGAGAAGTCTTCGCCGTCCACGTCCACGCGCTTGCCCGCTTCCTCGGCCTTCTTGAACTCGTCCTTGAGAACATTGGCGAAGGCGTCGGCGGCGGTGTTGAGCGCCACGCGGTCCTGCGGGCGTTTCGGACCGGCCAGCGACGGCACGACGGTGGAGAGGTCGAGCTCCAGCGTGTCGGTGTAGACCGGATCATCCTTGCGCTCGGGGCGGAACATGCCCTGAGCCTTGGAGTACTCCTCGACCAGCTGCACGCGGCCCTCTTCGCGGCCGGTGGCGCGCAGATAGTCCAGCGCCTCGTTGTCGACCGGGAAGAAGCCGCAGGTCGCGCCGTATTCGGGCGCCATGTTGGCGATGGTGGCGGCGTCTTCCAGCGACAGATTGTCGATGCCGGCGCCGAAGAATTCGACGAACTTGCCGACCACGCCTTTTTTACGGAGCATTTCCACGACGGTCAGCACCAGGTCGGTGGCGGTTGCGCCTTCGGGCAGCTTGCCGGTCAGCTTGAAGCCCACGACTTCGGGGATCAGCATGGAGACCGGCTGGCCCAGCATGGCCGCTTCGGCTTCGATGCCGCCCACGCCCCAGCCCAGAACGGCCAGGCCGTTGACCATGGTGGTGTGGGAGTCGGTGCCGACGAGGGTGTCCGGATAGCGTAGGTGACGCCGTCTTCTTCCTTGGTCCACACGGTCTGCGCCAGGTTTTCAAGGTTCACCTGGTGGCAGATGCCGGTGCCCGGCGGGACGACGCGGAAATTGTCAAATGCGCTCGAACCCCATTTGAGGAACTTGTAGCGCTCGCCATTGCGCTCGTATTCGCGCTCGACATTCTTGCGAAGCTGTCGCCCTTGCCGAAATAGTCCACCATCACGGAGTGGTCGATCACGAGGTCGACCGGCACCAGCGGGTTCACCGATTTCGGGTCGCCGCCGAGCGAGGTGGTGGCGTCGCGCATCGCGGCGAGGTCAACAACGGCCGGAACGCCGGTGAAGTCCTGCATCAGCACGCGGGCCGGACGGTAGGCGATCTCGTGATCGGACTTGCCGGTCTTGGTCCAGGCGGCGATGGCTTCAATGTCTTGTTTGGTGACGGTGCGGCCGTCTTCAAAGCGCAGCAGGTTCTCCAGAAGAACCTTCAGCGTATAGGGCAGCTTGGAGACGCCATCGAGGCCGTTCTTCTCCGCCTCTTTCAGGTCGAAATAGGTGTAGGTCTTGCCCGCGACCGTCATTTCGCGACGGCACTTGAAGCTGTCCAATGAAGCCATGTTTGGTCCTCGTTGTCGGGCCGGACCGCCGCAAGTGAGAGGGTGCAGGCGGAACCGGGCGGAGTATCGTGCGCGATCACACGACGGAAAGGTTTCGGGCGGGTTTTAATACTGTCTGCGCTGCACCGCAATGCAGCCGAAGGCCGTAAGCGGTTCAAACGCATTTATCGCAACGCATTCGCAGGGCGGAGGTTGCGGTCTGACGGCATGGCGATGGAGGAGGCGGATGCGGGATCAGGCCCGGGAGGCCTGATCCACCTCGACAATGACGCTGGCGAGATCGTCGATGATCTCTTCAAAATCGAGCAGCAGGGTGATGAAGTTCACATGGATCCCGTTCTGGTCGGTCATGAAGGAGCGCTGGAGCTTGTGATTGAAGAATGTCCCGAGATTGTTCTTCAGGATCGTGAAATCGCTGTAGAAGCATTCCACGATGCGCAAATGCTTGGGGTCGAGATTCCGGTCATGCAGCATGTGCCGTTTCTGCTCGTAGGTTTCGAGCTCCATCGTGCCTTGCCGGTCCATGTAGGACAGATACAGGTTCTCGAGCTGACGCAGGAATTCGCGCTGGAAGATGCCGATGCGGTTGGCTGCGTTCTCTCCATTGCGGATCATCTCGATGATCGCCAGCAGACTATCCCGCGTGAACTGGGAGAACCGGTAAAACTCCAGGGTCGTCTTCTTGAGGATTTTGATCTTGTTTTCCATGTCGATCAGGATTTCTGACGAACAGGCCGCGACCTTCTTCTCAAACCCCTTGGACAGTTTGACGTTGGCGCGGTCCACAAGATTGCTGATGTCGGAATAGATTTTCTCGACAATCTGGAAAGCGGAGGAAAAGTCCGGTCCGGCGAAATAGTAGATATGGCCGCCATGGCTGCTTTCGAAGCCGAAAGCGCCTGTGGTGCGCAGCGTCACGGAATAGATGTCACTCGATTGCATATCATCCCCCCGGATATGGCAAATCATGAGACGGCAGAGCCGGTTTAACTATTCGTTAACGGTAGCAACCGGGTGTTGTGCCGACAAGCATGGATTCGGCGCAAATCGAGAAACCTGTTCCGGACATGCAGGGGGAGTGCGACATCTCAGCCTTGGACCCGTGCCCGAACTGCGGCTAAGTCTCAGCCCATGAGCACCGTCGCCTTCTCACCCTCCCCCATTGCAGTTTCCAGTCTACGCCTCGAACGTGGGGGAAAGACCTTGCTCACAGGGTTTTCCCTGAATGTGGAGCCGGGCGAGGCGCTGGTGCTGCTGGGCCCGAACGGGTCGGGCAAGACGACGCTGCTGCGAGCCATGGGCGGGCTGGTGCGGCCTGTGGCGGGCGAGATCTCGCTCGATCCGCAGTCGGTCGCCTTTCTGGGCCATGCCGACGCGCTCAAACCCTCCGAGACGGTCGAGCAATCCCTGGCCTTCTGGGCGCGGCTTTATGGAGGTGATCTCGAGACGCTGGATCAGGTGATGACCGAGATGGCGCTGGCGCATCTGGCGCGTCGGACTTGCGGCACGCTGTCAGCGGGGCAGAAACGGCGCACCGCGCTGGCGCGGATTGCGCTCTCCAACCGTTCGGTCTGGCTGCTCGATGAACCGGCCGCCCCGCTTGACGCGCGCTCGCGAGAGCGCCTGGCGCGGCTGGTGCGTCAGCATTGCGCGGCGGGCGGGATTGTCATCGCCGCCACCCATGTGGATCTGGGTTGGGCGGGCGCGCGGTCGAGGATTTGCGTCCCGCCCCCACCAAGACCGCGGCGGGTGTGGGATGAGCGCGCTGGGAGCGATCTTCACGCGCGAACTTCGCCTGGCGTTTGCGGGCGGCGGCGGGCCGGCGGGACCGGCGGCATTCAATCTCGCCGCTCTGGCGCTCGCGCCGCTGGCCATTGGCCCGGATGCGGATACGCTTCAGGCGGCAGGGCCGGGCGTCATCGCGTTTGCCGCGCTGCTGGCGACCTTGCAGCCCGCCGAGCGTATCTTCAGCGAAGATGCGAGCGACGGCACGCTGGAGCTTTATGCGCTGTCACCCGTCGGACTGGCGCTGTCTTTATTCATGAAGACGCTGGCCTTCATCCTGGCGGTGTTCTGGACGACGCCCTTGCTGGCCTTCATTGGCGGGCTCGCCTACGGCATGGATGTGGGCTCGGCCTTTGTGCTGGCGCTGGGACTGGCGTTCGCGGCGCCGGGTCTCGCCTTCATCGCCGCCTTTGCGGGCGCGCTGGCGGCGGGCTGAAGCGGGCGGGCTGCTGATCGCCCTGATCGCGGCGCCCTTGCAAGTGCCGCTTCTGGTGTTCGCGGCGGGCGCAGGCCGGGCGGCGATGGACGGGACGGGGCTGGAAGGCCCCAATCTGATGATGGCGCTCGCGGGATCGCTGGCGGCGCTGGCGCTGGCGCCCTTCGGCGCGGCGGCGGCTTTGAAGGCGCGTCTTGAATAGGTTTCATGCGGCCCAGCGCCGCATCGGCTTGCCCGTTGGGGCCGGCCCGGCTAGGTGATCGGTTTATGTGGAGCTATTTCGCCAATCCTGAACGGTTCGACCGCCTTGCGCGCGCCCTGATCCCCTGGTGCTGGGGCGTCGCAGCGGTGCTGTTCGCCGTGGGTCTGCCCTGGGCGCTGTATTTCTCGCCCGGCGACTATCAGCAGTCCGATACGGTTCGGATCATGTATGTGCATGTGCCGGCGGCCTGGCTCGCCATGTTCGCCTATGCGGGGCTGGGCGGGGCGAGTTTTGTCTATTTCATCTGGCGGCATAACCTCGCCGATCTCGCCGCCCGCGCCATTGCGCCGGCGGGCGCGGTGTTCGCTTCATCTGCCTGGCGACCGGATCGCGTCTGGGGCCGTCCCATGTGGGGCGCCGTGGTGGGTATGGGATGGCGCGCCTGACCTCGATGCTGGTGCTGTTCTTGCTCTATCTGGGATA
>LZQR01000025.1_pt1 | contig 42543 bp, 48 predicted proteins | sample 768601 | NCBI WGS metagenome assembly LZQR01 (sample SAMN05207299, study PRJNA324521) | oil field metagenome | isolation source: sample BH-FW-24 from oil reservoir | place: India: Bombay High | collected 2015-12-04
GCTAGCGACAGCTACATGGTCTGCAGACTGATGCTATGAACGCACGGCCAAGCTCCTCGATCACCTTCAGGGCGCCGATCTGGGTGCTGGCCAGCGCTCCGCCGCCGCTGAGCACCAGCGCCACATCCGGCCCGTCGGCATCATCAAAATCGCAAGCCTGGGCGGACATGGTGAAAGATGTCGCCAGCAACAGACCGCTCAGAGCGGCCCTGAAGAAAGATAAACTCATGGTGTGCGTCCCCGCCTCGGCCTGCGTCCCGACAGGCCGGGCAGGTTCTTATGCACGAATCCGGCGAAAAAGCGGCCTGCCGGAAAACAGGCGGATCACGCCAGCTCGCCCGCCTCCGCCTGACGTCGCCACATAGCGGCGTAGCGCCCCTCACGGCCAAGCAGGGCGGCATGATCGCCCTGCTCTGCAACATGACCGTCTTCCAGAACGATGATCTGGTCCGCCTTGGCGATGGTGGACAGGCGATGCGCCACCGCAATGGTGGTGCGCCCGCGCGCGGCCTCGGCCAGGGCGGCCTGAACCTCGCTCTCGGTCTCGGAATCCAGCGCCGATGTGGCTTCATCGAGAATGAGAATGGGCGGGTTCTTCAGGATCGCCCGGGCGACGCCCACCCGCTGCTTCTCGCCGCCGGAAAGCTTCAGCCCCCGCTCACCGACCCGGGTCTCAAGACCCTTGGGCAAGGAGCGGACGAAATCGCCCAGCCGCGCCCGCTCCACCGCATCCCAGAGCGCGTCCTCATCCGCTTCGGGATGACCATACAGGATGTTCTCGCGCAGGGTGTCGTTGAACAGGACCACATCCTGCGGCACCAGTCCCAAGGCGTTACGCAGGCTCGACTGGGTGACGCCGGCAATGTCCTGACCGTCGATCAGCACCCGGCCTTCATCCGGGTCATAGAAGCGGAAGAGCAAACGCAAGAGCGTGGACTTGCCCGCTCCGGAAGGACCAGCAAGTCCGACAAAGCTGCCCGGCGCGATCTCGAAGCTGACCTCGGAGACAGACCGATCGCGCCCGTCATGGGCGAAGCTGACGCCCTCGAACCTGACCCCGCCGCCCTTCAGGACGAGCGCGGGCGCATCAGGCTTGTCGGCGACTTCAGGCTTGAGCTTCAAGGTCTGGAACAGGCGCTCAAGGTCCACGCTCGCCTGTTTGATCTCGCGATAGGCCCAGCCCAGGATGTTCAGCGGCTGGTACACATTCATCAGCATAAGCGTCAGAGCCGCCACATCGCCCGCTTCCAGCTGACCATTGAGCACCTTGAAGGCGCCCGTCAGCGCCACCGCCAGCAAACCGCCATTCATGATCGCGGCCTGAGCCGCGTTCAGTCCGGCAAGACTTTGCTGGGACTTGGACGCCGCCTCGGCATAGCGCTTTTTCGCTGTATCAAAACGATCCGCTTCGCGCTGCTCGGCGGCAAACGCCTTCACCGTCTCGAAATTGGTCAGGGTATCGACGGCGCGGGCGTTCACCTCGGTGTCCGCCTCGTTCATCTGGCGACGCAGCTTCACCCGCCATTCGGTCATCAAACCGGTGATGACCGCATAGGCGATCACCGCCACCACGATGATCACCGAGAACGCCCAGCCATAGAGCACGGCCGCGACGATGGCGGCGAGCGACAGCTCGACCAGTGCGGGCAGGATGTTGAAGACCAGAAAGCGCAGCAGGAAATCGACGGCGTTTGCGCCGCGATCAATGATGCGGTTCATGGCGCCAGTGCGCTTGGTCTGGTGAAAGCTCAGCGATAGGGTCTGCACATGCGCAAACCCTTGCACGGCGGTCAGACGCTGAGCGTCCTGGGAGACCGGCGCAAAGATGGCGTCGCGCAATTGCGGCGCGCCCGTGGAGGCGAAGCGCAGCAAACCGTAGGCGAGAAACATGATCGCTGCGGACCAGAACAGCCCGCTCGCCATCGCGCCGTTTGAGACCCCGCGGGTCAGCACGTTCACGCCCTCGCCAAACGCGATCGGCGAGGCGACGGCGAAGCCCTTGGAGGCGAGCGTGATCAGGAAGGCGATCGCCATGCGCGGGCGCCAGCGCCGCATGTCTTCCGACGACAGAATGGCGAGCAGGCGTGAAATGGCCTCCCCCAGACGCCCTTCGGGTGCAGGGCCTTCTGTGGGATTGGCGGAATCATGATGTCGCATGGAGCCCTATTTAGGGCGAAGGACGGGGCGGCGCCATGCCGCCCCGGCGCTTATTGCTGGGGTTCGTCGTCAGACTGTTCATCCGGGGCGTTGAACACCTGGCCAGGATAGATCAGGTCCGGGTCGCGGATCTGGTCGCGATTGGCCTCGTAGATCACGGTGTATTGCAAGCCCTCGCCATAGAGACGACGGGCGATCCGCCAGAGCGAATTGCCGGGCTGGACAATGACGCGGCCCGATTGCTGAGCGGCGCGCGCGGCTTCGGGCTCAGCGCGTTCGAAAGGCAGAACGATGACGGCGGTCACCCGGCCATCGGCGTCCAGCTGGTCCACCTGCAGATCATAGACGCCCGGCGCGAACGCCGATCCGGCGCGGATCACCCAGCGCCCGGCGTCATCGGTGGTGGTGCGGCCCACCACTTCGCCATCGGCCAGAACGCGCACATCCGACCCCGGCTCGGCGCGGCCGGCGAAAATCACGGCGCCGCTTTCGTCATAATCCACCGTGGACAATGACAGCGGTCCGACCGTCAAACCGTCGAACGGGCCCTGCAGCACGCGACTGGCTTCACCCGGACGGCCCAGCACCACAAGCGGGGTCTCGTCCCGGCCCTCAGGCACGGAGACGACCACGACCTGATCGGAGCGGATTTCCTGTCCGGCGGGCGTAATCATCAGAAGCGACAATTCCACCGAACCGGCCGGCAGCGGACGGTCCACGATCATCACCCATTCGCCCGCATTATCGATGGCGACCCGCGCAATCTCCTCTTCGCCCACCATCAGCACGACCTGTGAGCCCGGCGCGCCCCGGCCAGCGACGACCGCGGTGCCGCGCGGATCCACGCGCACAATATCGAAGGTGGGCGGGATCAGGGCTGACGCTTCCTGGCTGGATTGAGCCTGGGCATCAGACGAGTCCGTCACCGCCGGCGTCTCCGGCGTGCTGATCACGCCAGGCCCTGGACGCATGACGATGAAGACCGCCGCCGCGGCGACGGCGATGATCAGAAGGGCTGTTGCAATCAGAAAGGACCGCGTTGCGGCCATGAGCGTGCTCCTCACGTTCTGACGGGTCGGCACTGCTATGCAAGCCTCGCGCCGGATGCGCCATCTTGGTAATGCTGGACGTCTCGTCTGTACGTTTCAATCCGCGTTTGCAGACTTTATCGAAAATTTGTGAGGCGAAAATGCGGAGCATCTGCGTATTTTGCGGGTCCAGCGACGGCAGCGACGCCCGGTTTGCGAAACTGGCTGAAGACACAGGCCGCGAACTCGCCCGCAAGGGGCTCCGACTGGTCTATGGCGGCGCGGAAGCCGGACTGATGGGCCGCATGGCCCGCGCTGCGCTGGATGAAGGCGGCGAGGTTCTGGGCGTGATCCCGGAATTCCTCATTCCCCTGGAAGGCCTTCAGGACGCGTCGAACCGCGCATCACCGCCACCCTCGCCTCCCGCAAGGCCATCATGGTCGAGGAGGCTGACGGCTTCCTGGTGCTGCCAGGCGGCGCTGGCACGCTGGAAGAGATCTTCGACATGATCATGCTGCGCCAGCTCGGCCGTCACCAGAAACCCGCCGCCTTTGTGGACGCCGATTTCTGGGGACGCTTGAAACCCTGCTGCTTCGCGTGGTCGACGCCGGCTTCGCTCAGGATGATGTGATCCGGACCATCAGCTTTCATCCCGAAGCCGGCGACGCCATTGAGCGGCTTCAATCGGAATGGGCCTCCTGACCCAGCTCTGCGAAGCAGATCAGCTCACCGCTGGCGTTCTCAAGACGCAGCGTGGCGAAGACCAGACCCTGACCCGATCCGCCAACGATGGTCTGGCCAGGCCGCAAACCGTCCAGCCCGGGGGCGGGCCCTGAAGCGGTGGCGAGCTGAAGGCGCGCCAGATCTGTCGCCCTCTCCGGGCGATCACGAAGATCGCCGGACTGCTGCATCATCATGGACGGACCGCCAGCCTCGAGCGTCCAGAAACCGGACAGGCCCGGCGCGGCCTCCGCCACCAGTTCGCGTCCGTACGGCGCTTGCACCAGGCTGAGCTGGCATAGCGGCATCGGTTCCAGCGCCACGACAGGGCGGTCCGGCTGAGCGTGCGCGCACGCGACGGCCAGTCCCAGAGAGCCCGTCAGTCCCAGAAGAAGGGGTATGATGCGCATGATGTCATCCTCATGTTCCGGCGTGGCGGTCGACGCAGCGCGCCGACCGTTTCACGCACCGATCCTCAACCCTAGAATCCGCCCTGGATGACCAGGGTCACATTGCCCGAACCGCTCTGATGCACATCGGTGAACTGGCCGCGGCCGATCTGGATGACGCCCAGCGCATTGTTGGAGCCTTCCTGATGGGTGATCGCCTGATGACCCTCCCCGATCTGGGCGACGCCCACGACATTGCCGTAGCCGGACTGGGAGCTGAAGGCGTCGTTGAGCCAGCTTCCTGACCGATCACGACGCGGTTGCGACGCCCCTGCTGACTGAGGCCGGCCTGATTGTCGCCGCCCTCCTGAGACACCTGGGCGCCGTTGCGCGTGCCGTCCTGCAGGGTCGAGATAAACTGGCGGACGCCGCGCTGCTCGAGGCTGAGCCGGTTGCGATGACCGTCCACGCGGGCGGCCAGCTCGTTGGCGTAGCCCGACTGGCGGATCTCGATGGAATTGCGCGACTGGGCGTGCGCGGTCGGCGCCAGCGCGAGGACGGCCAGGCCGAGACTTGCGGCGAGAAGCGAGCGTTTAAGCATGAAGGGTCTCCCTTGGGGTTAGGACATCAGCGTCCGTGACAAGGAGAGACTGGCAGGCTTGAGCTGAACCGGAACGGAAAAGCCCGTTCAGCTTCAATTGATTGAGCTGAACGGGCCATTCAGGGACAAGGCAGGATCAAGGCGAGGGTCAATCCGGCTCGCCGTGTGGATCGAAAACGTCTTCGATCTTCGCCTCGAAGGCCTCGGCGATCTTGAAGGCCAGCGAGAGTGACGGGTCGTGCTTGGAAGTCTCCACCGCATTGATCGCCTGGCGAGAAACCCCCACCCGTTCCCCGAGGTCCGCTTGGGACCAGCGCCGCTCCGCGCGAAGCACTCGGATACGGTTCTTCACTGGTAGCGCCTTTTCACGAAGATCTGCGCGATGCCCGATACGGCGATGAAGGCGGGCAGATACCAGACTTCGTAAATGCCCGGCCAATCGGTCACCCCGCGCAACATGCCGTAGGTGAAGCTGGCCACTGCGACCACGATGGCGCCGATCAGGGTGGATTCCAGCACGATGCGGGCCTGCACTTCATCCATGGCGCGCACGAAGGCGATGATGGTTCCGATGCAGGCGATCACCGGCAGGACAGGCAGGAGGCTGAGAATGATGCGGACAGGCTGGGCGAGATCGAGCTGGTTGTCAGCCCAGACGGCGCCGAACAGCAGGACCATATAGGCGCCCATCACGATCAGCATGCGTCGCAGATAGGTCTTTGCGGCCGGGGTCATGGTCATGCTCAGTCTCCTTCCACGACACGTTCGATTTCAGCATAGAAGCTTTCAGGCTGGTCGAGCATGATGAAATGGCGTGAGTCGCGACACCGCGCGCTTCAAGATCGACCTTGCCCTCATACTGACGGACGAACATGGAGCGGATCTGCTCGGGCGCATTTCAGGGAACTCGGCATAGAGCAGGGTGACCGGCGCTTCGACCTCGGCCAGCCAGGGCGCAAAATCGGTGGACATCAGCTCTGCGGTCGCGGTTGCGACAGTCGCCTGGTCCGCGCCTTCGATCCAGCGCATCACCTGCGCCTGACCGTCCTGGGTCATCGATTGAACGCGCAGCCCCTGCGCCATCATCCCGAGATAGGCGTCACGCGGCATGGCGCTCATCTGCTGGCGCATCGCGGCGCTTGCGGCGCCATCATGTCCGGGGTTACGCCCGGCTGCATCAGCCTGCGAAGAAGGGGCGGAATCCACGACCACCACATGAGACACCCGGTCTGCAGCGGCGCCCGCGGTCAGCAGCGCCACCTGTGCGCCCATGGAATGGCCCACCAGCACCACATCTTGCAGGTTTTCCGATTCCAGATACGCAGCGATGTCGAGCGCGGCGCCCTCAACCACATTGTCCAGTTCTTCCGGCGCCTGAGTGTCGCCGCCGAACCCTTTCAGCGTCACCACATGATTGTCCCAGTCCGAGTGACGCTCGACCGTGGGGCCGTAAACAGCGCCCGGCGTGGCGAGGCCGGGAATGTAGACCACGCTCGCGCCCTGTTCGGCGCCCGAGCGCTCAACCACGACCCGGTCTTCAGCGCGGGCCTGATTGGCGGAAATGATCGCCACGGCGACGCCGACAGCGATGGCGACAAAGGCGCCGATGCGATTGGAATTTTTCGAACACATGATGCGTCCTTTCAGGACTAGCTGACGATATGTCATGCTTACCTGACACCGACGGCGCGTGTCAACTACACCTGACAAAAATACCGACTTACTTGTCTTTTTGTCGGGTTTGCCCTTGTATAACACACAGAAAAAAGCCCTCCCGGCGAGTACCGGAAGGGCTGAAAAGCTCAACTAGAAAAGCGTATTAGCCGCGACCACGATAGGACGGCACGCCCTGATCGGGGATCCATAGCCCTTTCGGCGCCTCGCCCCATTGGGCGAACACATCGATCGGAATGCCGCCGCGCGGATACCAGTAGCCGCCAATGCGCAGCCATTTGGGATCGAGCTCATCCACCAGGCGCTGCCCGATCATGGTCGTGCAGGCTTCATGGAAGGCGCCATGATTGCGGAAGCTCTGCAGGTAGAGCTTCAGCGACTTGCTCTCCACGATCCATTTGGACGGGGCATAGTCGATCACGAGATGGGCGAAATCGGGCTGTCCGGTCACCGGGCAGATCGAGGTGAATTCCGGACAGGCGAAGCGGATCATGTAGTCGGCGTTCGGCGTGGGGTTTTCCACCCGCTCGAGACGCGCCTCTTCAGGGGTGTCGGCCGCTCTCGCGTCCGAGCCCAGCATGTCCAGCTTGGAATAGCGTTCATCGGTCATGGGCGCGCATTTAGCGCCGAAGCGCTCCGGCGGCAATGGGGCATGGCGATTGATCTACTGAACGCTCATCGCGCGGCGGGAGAAGACGGTGCGCATGGCGATGTTGGAGACCAGCCGCGCCACGCCCGGAAGACCGGACAGGCGCTCGCGGTGCACCCGCTCATAGTCACGCGCATCGCGCACCTGCAGCTGGAGAAAATAGTCCTCGGCCCCGGTGGTCAGATAACAATCGCTCACATGCTCGATCCCGGTCACGGCGGTCTCGAACGCCTCCATGGTCTCGCGTTTCTGGTTTTCCAGCGTCACCAGAACAATGACAGTCAGCCCACGCCCCACCTGATTGGCGTTCAGCAGCGCTATATAGCCCGCGATCACGCCTTCGCTCTCGAGGGTCTTCACCCGGCGATGGCAGGCCGAGGGCGACAAGCCGACCCGCTCGGCGAGGTCAGCGTTGGTCAGCCGGCCATCGCCCTGAAGCGCGCCGAGTATCGCCGCATCGATATCATCGAGTTTCATGCCCCCTCCACACTGTCGAAGCTTCTCGCGCTTTCCGACTGAACACATGCAATGACGCAGCGCATCATGGCGCTTTATGACAGCATAACGCAAAATAATTCGAACAACACAAATTTACTTGCAGGATGCTGCACACAATCCCTATTTTCCGCGCAAAATCACACCGTCGAGACCTCCCCTTTCGAGTCTCGACCAGCCGGGAGGCGGATTGATGCGCATTGGCGTTCCGACCGAGATCAAGAACCATGAATATCGGGTCGGCCTGACCCCCAATGGCGCGCGCGAGCTGATTGCGCATGGCCATGAGGTCTACATGCAGGACGGCGCCGGCAATGGCGCGGGCTTCTCCAACGAAGAATATGTCGAGGCCGGCGCCCAGATCCTGGCGGACGCCCAGTCGGTCTTCGACACCGCCGAGCTGATCGTGAAGGTGAAAGAACCCCAGCCGTCTGAAACGGCGATGCTGAAGCCGCACCACACCCTGTTCACCTATCTGCACATCGCGCCCGATCCCAAACAGGTCGAGGGCCTGCGCAAATCGGGCTGCATCGCCATCGCCTACGAGACGGTGACCGACGCCAATGGCCGCTTGCCGCTGCTGCGCCCGATGTCCGAGGTTGCAGGCCGCATGTCGGTGCATGTGGGCGCCAACGCGCTGCACAAGGCTGCGGGCGGTCGCGGCGTTCTCATGGGCGGCGTGCCGGGCGTGACCCCGGCGAAGGTGGTGATCCTGGGCGCGGGCGTGTCCGGTTCCCACGCAGCGGAAATGGCGCTGGGCCTGCGGGCGGACGTGACGGTGCTTGACCGCTCCCTGCCGAAACTCGCCGAGACCGACCAGTTCTTCCGCGGTCAGGTGAAACCCGCTTCTCCACCCAGGGCGCCATCGCCGAGGAAATCGCCGAAGCCGATCTCGTCATCGGCGCCGTTCTCGTGCCGGGCGCAGCCGCGCCCAAACTGGTCACCCGCGACATGCTGGGCACCATGAAGGAAGGCGCAGTGCTGGTGGATATCGCCATCGACCAGGGCGGCTGCTTTGAAACCTCCCACGCCACCACGCACCAGGATCCGACCTATGTGGTCGACGGCATCGTGCACTATTGCGTGGCGAACATGCCGGGCGCCGTGGCGCGCACCTCGACCCTGGCGCTGACCAACGCCACCCTGCCCTTCACGATCGCGCTGGCCAACAAGGGCGCGAAGAAGGCCCTGAATGACGACATCCATCTGGCGCGCGGCCTGAACGTCGCCGAGGGTGAAGTGACTTTCAGGGACGCGGCTGACGATCTGGGCGTGCCCTGCGTGAAGCCGGACTGGCTGACCGTGCTGTAACTCCTCTTGCAGCGCGACCCCTGAAACCCCGGCTCGGCGAGCCGGGGTTTTTTCTATTCGGGCTCGGGTGCGTCAGATTTTGCGTGCCCGGGATGGGCGCCAAACAGAGCGGGAACGAACAAGCCCTGAAGCGCCGCTGTAGCCGCGGCGAGCCCGGCGAGAACGTTCCGGGCGCCATCCGGTGAGCGATCAGCAACAGGCAGACCGGTGTAGATCGCGCCGGAATTGATCAGCAGGGTGAACCCCAGCATGCCCAGAATCAGCATGAGCGGCCCTGAGAGCGCCAGAAAGACGAACATGCCGCTGCGGATATCCTTGAGGTCGTCTGGCGTGGCCGGTCGCGCGCCGTCCATGACCACATAGGTGATGACCGCCACAGCGTATCCGGAGCTGAGCGGGATGAGAATTTCGGCCAGCTCATGGCGGCTGATCCCGCCATCCAGCTCCAGCCCGACCCAGATGCAGCCATAAACGACCAGATGGGCGAAGAGCGTCAGCAGGCCGACAATGATGGCCAGGTGCTTTCTCACCCTGAGCCAGGCAAGAGGGTTCATGGCGCAAGCCTCCGACAGGTTCGTGGATCATATTGCCGGCTCAGAAGGGCCTGACGCATCGGGTTTCTGGCGCTTTGCGGCGTTCCCGTCGGGCATCCGGTCACGAAGCGCCCCTCGATGAGGAAGTTGTTCAGACAGACCGTCAGGGCTTCGGCGTAGCGGGTGATGTTGAGATACATGTCATCGCCATAGGCGGTGTAACCCGAAGGTTCCGGGGATGGGACGAACCGGTTCAGAGCCGACACCAGCGGTCCCAGCAGGAACAGGTCCTCGCCCACATAATCACCGGGCTGGCGCTCCATCCAGACGGTATAGTTGACCGCCGCCTGCTGCGCCTTGAGCTCGGACAGATCAAGCTCAAGCGTGAGCTGCTCCCATTCCTCGTCTTCGCCGGATCGCACTTCGGCTCTCAGATTGGAGAGAACAGCGCGCACGGAGAACTTGCCGGCCCGGTGCGCGCCCCATTGCGGACGCCTGGGCTGCATGAGGTCGTCGGGATGCTCGGGATACCAGAGCCGGAAAAAGCAATCGAGCGGATCTTCAAAACTGCGTCCCAGCGCCTCATAGGGCAGAGACGGCTCGACAGGCTCCCAGACATAGCGCCGTGTGATCGGCGCTGTTTGCGGGGGCCTGGCCCGAACCCAGTCGCCCACCGGATAGGCCCTGCCCGCCAGATTGGTCACTTCCAGATGCACGCTGATGGGCGCGATGGTGCGGACGGGGCGGATCGCGCCGGACATCGAGCCTGCCTCGCGCGGCACTCTGACCTCACCGGCCAGGCGCCGGGACAGGTCGGCCGACCGCCTTGCGGGCTGATCATCACGCTGACCAGCAGAGCCAGACCTGAGGCGCTCGGGACCCCCGCCTCGATCCTGGACACCGCGTCGGACAGGATCGCCTGTTGATCCGCCGCGGTCAGTTGCGGGGCCGAGACCATGAGCGTTCCCGAATACGTTCCGATCAACGGCGGATGCGTCACGGCGCCGTCAACGAGTTCAAACAGCGGGTCGCCATTCTCGAAGCCAACGGCGTGAAACTGGTAAACCTCACAGGCCTGCCCGGTCGCCTCCCTGGGCGCGGCAAGCAACAATTCCTCGGCTTGCTCCAGATCGAGGGTCCGCCCTCTATAGGCATCGATCCAGAGCTGCGCCTGGGTGTCCGGCAGGGCGAGCTGGAACTCGGTTTTAAGAGACAACTCTTCAGGGGTGACCGATCGCGGACACGCCTGCCCGCTCCAGATTTCCGCCGGCTGAAGGGCGAGCCAGGCGCCAACAAGCAATGAGAGAGCTTCCAAGACCCGATACCCCCGTAGAGCGAATTTCACACTAGCGGCGCCCTACGGGAGTTTCAATCAGGGTTTGAATATCCTTATTCAGACCGGATCCGGAGCGATCCGGCTTACCGGGTCTCCGCCTGCCGCCATTCCGGCGCCAGCGGGGTATGGCGGGCGCTGTCATTGGCGGCCTCGACCGCATCGACCAGGGAGTCGAGTTCCTCACGGGACAGGATGTCGCCATGACTGACCACGGCCGCGATGCTGCGCGTGTTGCGAATGTCCTCGAGCGGATTGGCGTTGAGCAGGACCAGATTGGCGCGGAAACCCGGCAGGACGCGTCCCGTATTCCAGTCCATGAACCGACCGGGCGTCGCGGTCGCCGATTCCAGCGCCTGCGCCGGCGTCATGCCGGCCAGGACCAGGGCTTCCAGCTCCTGATGCAGCGAATAGCCTGGCGCCATGAGGGGCACATTGGCGTCGGTGCCCGCCACCATCGGCACGCCCGCCGCCAGCACGGCTTCGAACATCAGCTGCTGCGCCTCGGCATAGGTGGTCCAATAGGTCTCGTAACGTTCACGCCAGCCGTCATTGCGATACTGCTGAGGCACCGAATAGATGTTCACATCGGGCAGCCAGCCCATGGCGCGACCTTCGGCGACGCCCGGATTGACCAGCCCCACCGGCGCTGTTTCCAGAGCCGCTTCAGTTTCGGTCTTCTGCTGGGCGAAGCTTGAGACCAGCGCCAGCGTGGACGCCAGCACGATCTCGTTGTCGATCATGTGCTGGGCGACCGCGTCGCGATGCTGCATCACATAGTCGAGATACTCACCGGCATTGCTGACGCCGTAACCGCCAAAGTCGCGATCGAGGCCCTTGATCAGCTCCTCCACATGGGCGACCTCGCTCTGGTTGGACGCCCACAGATCATCGAGCCGCGCCGCCACCGGCACATGTCCCACCAGCGGAATGCCGGTGTCCTCGCTGGCCGCGCTGACCGCCTCATACCCGCTCAGGCTGAGATAACTGCTGGCCTTCACCGCATCATAGCCGTCAGCCGCCAGGTCCCGGACCAGCTGGTCCGCCGCCTCTGGCGTGCGGGCGACATTGCGCTTGGAGGTCAGGGACTGCCACAGCCTCGGCAAGTCATAGGTAGCGATTTGCGCCGCCACCACGAAGATGTCCGGGCCCAGAAGCTCGCCTTCACTGATCTGGTCGCGCCATTCGAGATGATGGGACTGGCCATGCATTTCACGGATCTGGGTCACCCCATAGGCGAGATACAGCGCCAGATCGTTCTGGCTGTTCCACAAATGCACGTGGGAATCGGTGAGGCCGGGCATCAGATAGCGCCCCTCGCCATCCATGGCCGGGGCATTGGCCCGCGCCGCCAGATCCAGCCCCATATCGGCGATGACGCCGTTCTCGATGACCACGTCCATGGGCTCCGAGAACTGCTCCGAGCCCGGCTCCAGCACACGCACATTCGCCAGGACATAGCGTTCAGGCGTCTCATCGGAGGGCTGCAGCGCGATGACCGGCGTGCGTCCGCCAAACATCTCAAAGACCGAGCGGTCGATCATCACATAGGCCCCAATTGCGCCCAGCACGTTCAGCAACACGAAGACGCCCAGAATCCGAAGGCCCCATTTCAACATCTCTATCTCCTCAAGGCGTCTGACCACGCCTGTATCTTTACATTGTCAAGATACGCTAGCCGCGCTATCTTGTCAGTGTCAAGTTTGAAATCGAGCCGGGTGACGAAAATGGCGATGACCGCGAAGCAGCCGTACCATAAAGGCGATCTGCCGGCCCTTCTGCTGAAGGCCGCCGAGGAGGAATTGTCGGAAAACGGGCTGGAACGCTTCTCGCTCCGCGCCGCGGCCAAGCGCGCCAATGTCAGCCATGCCGCCCCGGCGCACCATTTCAAGGACATGACCGGACTTCTGAGCGCGCTGGGCGCGGACGCTATCGACGCCTGATCGCGGCGCAGGAGCACCGTCAGGCGCAGGCGGCGCCAGACCGCGTGTCACAGTTTGTGGCGTTGGGGCTGGGCTATGTGGATTTCGCCGAAGCCCATCCGGCCCTGTTCCAGCTGATGTTCGCGTCAGAAAAGCCCGATCGCAGCCATCCCGATTTCGCCGAAGCCTCGCTCGCCGCCTTCGCCAAGCTGCAGGACCGGGTCAACGCGCTCTATCCAGACGAGACCGATCAGGCGCGGCGCACCACCATGCTGATGACCTCCTGGTCCGTGGTGCATGGCCTCGCCGAGTTGATCATTTCAGGCCGCGCCGCGGCGCCCATGCAGCTCGAGTTGCGCACGCCGGAAGAGCGGGACGCGATGATCCACGCCATCCTGATGCGCGTGCATGAGGTAAAGGGGTGAAGCTTTAGCCACCCCAAACAAACCTATCGCGAGAATCAAGCGAGCGACATACACTCAGAATATGACCGATAAGCCCCAGCCCCCCCACGAACCAGCCACCCTGACTGAGATCATCGAGGTTTGGAAAAAAGTCGTTGAAGTACAGATGCATTTCAACGACATGGGAATGAGGGCAAGGAATTTTGTAGTGCTTTTACTAGGCGCTTATCTTGCCGCCATAGGGATAGCTTTAGACGAGTCCGTAACCGCATCATTTTTCGGGATAGAAGCCCATTTAGGATTCTGGCTCTCACCACTCGCCATTTTAATTATAGCCTGTTTTGCAATTATAGACTTTTTCTGGTTTTCACGACTTCTCTCAGGGGCAGTCAGACACGGTGAGTATATAGAAAAGCGCGTTGAAGCGTCATTTCCAGAGCTATCCCTTGCAAGAAAAATTCGGGAAACCAATGAAGATGGTAAGTTTTTCTTTTTTGGAAGCCGACTTCCAAGAAAAACTAGCCACGTTTTATATGGTTCTAATTTTTGCTGTATTAATCTCAGCAATCATGTTCTGGAACATAACTCCTAGCGATATAGGAATTCAATAAAACCCACCTCAGACCGGTAGATGAAATTGTTCACCGGCCCGTCCACGGTCTGGGTCTGGCATAGTCCTTGAGCAGGAAATAGATGCGGCGGTCGAACTTGCTGTCCGATATGCTCACTTCGTGAATTTCCTCATTGGCATTGAAGACCTGCATGATCTCCTCCAGATCGACCCCCGGCTCCACATCCGCGAAGACCTTGAACTGGCTGCCCAGCCGCTTGTGAACCGGCACCTTGAAGGACAGATAGGCGCCGTCCTTCTTGCCGCGCACTTCAGCGGGATAGATCTTCAGCTGCAGCCGCCCCACCAGGCGCTCGCGATCACTGGCCATGGTGGAGATGTACTGGTCCGTGCCGAAACGGATGATCAGCACGCTGAACCTGATGCCCGGCGGAAACGCCTCAACGGGCCCCAGATAGATCACATGATGGGTAAGCGAGCGGGACAGAAGGAACACTGCCCGCTCGATCAACCAGCTCGACCCCGCCCAGACAATGCGGATCACCGCGGTCAGCACAGTCGCCAGAGCGCCCAGGATGAGCGACTCCAGCAACAGGCTGTCGGGCAGGTTGTTGATGATCCTGCCCAGAAGCGCGCCGATTTCCCCCATCGCCCCGATGTCCTGGTCTAGCCGCCGCAGATGCGCTGTTTGGCGGCTTCATACTGGGCTTGCAGCTCGGAGACATAGGCGCCCGCGCTCTGGACCTTCTTGATCGATCCGACGCCCTGACCCGAGCCCCAGATATCCTTCCAGGCCTTGGCGTCGGTATTGCCGCCGGAGCCGAAATTCATCGCGGACGGATCGCTTTCTGGCAGATTGTTCGGATCAAGCCCGGCATCCTCGATCGACTTGCGCAGATAATTGCCGTGCACGCCGGTGAAGAGGTTGGAATAGATGATGTCTTCCGCCGTGCTGTCGACGATGGACTGCTTGTAGGCCTCGCTAGCGCGCGCCTCTTCGGTGGCGATGAAGGCCGAGCCGATATAGGCGTAGTCCGCGCCCAGCGCCTGAGCGCCCAGAACGCCGGCGCCGGTGGAGATGGAGCCGGACAGCGCAATCGGGCCGTCAAAGAATTCGCGGATCTCGCTGACGAGACCAAAGGGCGACAGGGTGCCGGCATGGCCGCCCGCGCCGGCGCAGACCGGGATCAGGCCATCGGCGCCTTTTTCCAACGCCTTGTGCGCGAACTTGATGTTGATGATGTCGTGCATCGTCTCGCCGCCCCAGCCATGCACGGCCTGGTTCAGCTCTTCGCGGGCGCCCAGCGAGGTGATGACCAGCGGCACCTTGTATTTCTCACAGGTGGCGAGGTCGGCCTCGAGCCGGTCATTGGAGCGGTGCACGATCTGGTTCACCGCAAACGGCGCGGCAGGCGCGTCCGGATTGGCCTTGTTGTAGCTGTCGAGCTCGGACGTGATCTCGTCGAGCCATTCATCAAGCTGGCTCTGCGGGCGCGCATTCAGCGCCGGGAACGAGCCGACAATGCCCGCCTTGCACTGGGCGATGACCAGTTTGGGGTTGGAGATGATGAACAGCGGCGAGCCGATGACGGGCAGACGCAGCTTGCCTTTGAGGCATTTGAGTTCGGACACGCGGGCTTCCTCCCCTGCGGTTGGCATAACAGTGTTTTGCCCAAGGCTAGCGCAGATTTCGCGCAAGAAAAGCGCTCAGAGCGGTTTAACAAAATACACGGTGTCGATGCCGACGCCACGATCATCCTTAAGGCGTAATCTTTCTTCAAAGCCCAGCTGGGCGATGAGCGGCAAATGGGCGGCGTTGGTGCTCCAGGTGCGGGTCGCGACCGAGGGCTCTGCGGACCAGCTCTGCGCCAGTTCAAACAGTCGCGCATAAAGCTGTCGCGCCAGCCCCCGTCCCCGCGCCGATTCGGCGACGATCAGGGTGGACAGATAGGCCGCAACCGTCAGCTCCAGCGCATCAAGCGCTTGTCCCGCGCCACGCTCATCATGCCGAGCACGCGCCCGTCTTCCGCTGCCGAGATAAGGGCGTGCTGCTGGATCGAGGTCCAATAGGCGTCCGGCTTGGCGTCCAGCACCTCGCCGGCGCCCACCGACAGGCCTTGCTCCGGCGTGCGCGCCCGCAAGGGCGGCCAGAAGGCGTCATCGGCTTCAAGCACCAACGCCCACACATCCGCGCGAACAGCGTCTGGCGCCTCCGCCAGCGTGTCATGCACCGTAAACGTCACGCTCATGCCGGGCCGGTCTCAACCGGAAGGTCGCGGGCGCCCCAATCGGCCCAGCTGCCGTCATAGAGGCGCACATCGCGGAAACCGGCGCTCAGGAAGGCCGCGCTGAGGATCGCCGCGGTCACGCCCGACCCGCAGGTCGTGATGATGCGCGTGTCGCGCTGATGCGCGGCAGCGCCGCTTCCAGCGCGTCTTCGGTCTTGAGCTTGCCTTCTGGCGTCAGAAGCTGAGGGAAGGGCAGATTGATCGAACCGGGGATATGGCCTGACTTGAGCCCTTGCGCGGTTCGGGCTCCGTGCCCTCAAACCGCCCCTTGGAACGCGCATCCACAACCAACGCCTTGCCCGACCGGGTGGCGTGGGAGACATCCTCCCAGGTCACCGTGTCGTCCCAGATCATCCGCGGCGTGCGCTCAATGGCGGGATGGCGGCGGAAAATCTCGCCGCTTTCAATCGCTCCGCCCGATTTGCGCCAGGCGTTGAGCCCGCCATCCAGAATGCGCACATCGCAGCCAAAGCGGCGGAAGGTCCACCAGACCCTCGCAGCGCCCACCATCGAGGTCTGGTCATAGATGATGAATTTCTCTCCGCCGCTCAGCCCATGCCAGCTGAGCCAGCGGGCGAAGGCCGCCGCGCCGGGCGCCATGTGCGGCAGGGTGGAAGTGGCGTCGCAAACGCCATCGATATCGAAATAGACCGCGCGCGGCAGGCGGCGCTCCTCGAACACCTCCTCGCCCGTCATGCCCGATCCGGGCAGGAACCAGCTCGCTTCCACAAATACAGGGTCTGCTTCGGCCAGCGCCTGTATCGCGCTGATTGTCACCGTTTCCCGCATCAGGGCGATTCTCCCGAACTAATCGTATTCACCGTACCAGCTTGTCTTGTCCGCGCCATCTGGCTGGGCCAGTCTGGACGAAATGACGCGAAAAATCGCGCGCTTACGGGAGGAAAACATGACCCCAGCCACACCCCTGGCCGGGCTGAGAGTGCTTGACCTGACGACCGTCGTCGCCGGACCAATCGCCAGCCTGACCCTCGCCCAGCAGGGCGCCCATATCATCAAGGTCGAACCACCGGGCGGTGATCTTGTCCGCCGCCTGGGCTTCATCGCGAAAGACGGCTCGAGTTCCACGTTCCAGACGCTCAATCGCGGCAAGGCGCTGATCAGTCTTGATCTTTCCACCGAAGACGGCCGCGCCGCCCTGGCCCCGCTGGTCGAGCAATCTGATGTGGTCATGCACAATTACCGCCCGGCGGCGGCGAGGAAGCTGGGCCTCGACGCCGACAGCCTGCGCGCCCGACATGACGGGCTGATCGTCGCCGAAGTGACGGGCTTCGGCCCGTGGGATCCCTTGAGCGATGTGCGCGCCTATGACCCGGTGATCCAGGCCGAAAGCGGGCTCGCAGCCCGCCCGGACAAGCCCGAGCCCGAGCTGTACCCCCAGTATATCTGCGACAAGGTGGCGGGGCTCTATCTGTGCCAGGCGATCACCAGCGCCCTTGTGGGCCGCGAGCGTGATGGCGCGGGTCGTCATGTGGCCGTCTCCATGCTGGAAGCCGCCCTCGCCTTTTCCTGGATGGATGTGCACATGCCGCTGACGCTGAAGGACCCGCTTCAGCCCGGCCCCAACATCGCCAAGGTCTATCGCCCCTGGAAGGCGGCCGATGGCTGGTTCGTCGTGGTGATGTTGTCAGAAAAGGAATTCGGCGCTTGGTGCGAAGTGGTCGGGGCGCCTCAGCTGCTCGATGATCCGCGTTGTGCGGACATGGCCAGCCGCTTCATCAACTGGGATTTCATCCGCGAAACCTGCGCGCCGCTGGCCGAACACCAGTCCGCGGATGAGCTTCTGGACCGCCTGCGCGAGGCGGGCGTGCCGGCGGGCAAGGTGAATACCTCTGACGATATTCTGAATCATCCCCAGCTCGCCAATAGCGGTTTCATCTATGAGGGCGAAGCGGACGGGCCAGGCCCTGTGCGCCTGCCCGGCGCCGCGGCGCGCTTTGACGGCGAACGTCCCGGTCAGGGCGCGACCTGTTCGGGTCAGCTGGGCGCGGACACCCGCATGGTTCTTGAAAAAGCCGGGGTGGATGACGCCCTGATCGCACGTATTTGCGGAGACTGAGATGAGCGAGTTTTCCACGCTTCTGTACGCCGTCGAGGGTCGTGTCTGCACGATCACCCTGAACCGCCCCGAGCGCCTGAACGCCATCAATGACGCCATGCCCGGCGACATTTCCCGCGCCATCAAGACAGCCGAACGCGATCCGGCGGTGCATGTGATCGTCCTGCAGGGCGCGGGCAAGGGCTTCTGCGGCGGCTATGACCTCAAGGACTATGCCGAGCGCGAGGGCGAACTGCCGGGCAGTCAGGACATGCCCTGGGACCCGATGATCGATTATGCCTTCATGCACCAGAACACGCTCGACTTCATGAGCCTGTGGCGCTGTCACAAGCCCACCATCGCCCGCGTGCACGGCGCAGCGGCGGCGGGCGGCTCGGATATCGCGCTGTGCTGTGATTTCGTGATCATGGCCGAGGATGCGCGCATCGGTTATCCGCCGGCCCGCGTCTGGGGCGTGCCGACCCCGTCCATGTGGGTCTATCGCCTCGGCCCCCAGCAGGCCAAGCGCATGATGATGACCGGCGAGCTGATCGACGGCAAAGAGGCCGAGCGTATCGGGCTGGCGCTTGAAGCCGTGCCCGAAGCCGAGCTGGACGCCGCCGTCGAGCGGCTGGCCGGGCGGTTGCAGGGCGTGCCAAAGAACCAGCTGATGATGACCAAGATGGTGGTCAATCAGGCCTATGAGACCATGGGCATTTCCAACACCCAGATGCTGGCGACCGTCTTTGACGGCATTTCGCGCCACTCGCCCGAAGGCATGTGGTTCCGTCAGCGCGCCCAGGAGGTCGGATTCAAGCAGGCCGTCGCCGAGCGTGATGGCGGCGGCCCCATCGCGGCCGAGGTGGAGAAGACGCCCTATGACCGCATGGAATGACTGAGCCGAACGCCATGACGGCGTTGCAAGACGGGATGGGGGCGGCTAAGCCGAATGCCTGACTGTCCCTCCCGCCAAGAGAGCCACATGAGCGTTCGCCTCGCAGACCCCAAAGCCACGCCTTTCCTCGCTGATATGGAAGCCCGCGGTCTTCTCAACCAGAAGACCCCTGAGCTGACCGACGCTATATCACTGAGCATAGGCCGGCGATGTATGTGGGCTTTGATCCGAGCGCGCCGAGTCTGCATGCGGGCAATCTGATGCCGCTTCTGGGCATGGACCGCTACCGCCAGCGCGGCGGTCAGATCGTGGTGCTGCTGGGCGGCGCCACGGGCCTCATTGGCGACCCGTCCGGCAAGGACGCCGAGCGGAATCTGCAGACCGAGGACGTGGTGCTCGCCAATATCGAGGGCCAGCGCAAGCAGTTTGAGCGCCTGTTCGCGCTGACCGACGGGCCGAAGCCGATCTACGTCAACAACGCCGACTGGTGGCGCAAGATGGATGTGGTCAGCTTCCTGCGCGATGTGGGCAAGCACTTCTCGGTCAACGCCATGCTGACCAAGGATTCGGTGCGCAACCGCATCGAGAACCGCGATCAGGGCATCTCCTTCACCGAGTTCTCCTACCAGCTGCTGCAGGGCTATGACTTTGTGCACCTGCACCGCGCCCACAATGTCCAGATCCAGATGGGCGGCTCGGACCAGTGGGGCAATATCGTCGGCGGCGTCGACCTGATGCGCCGCATCGAGGGCGTGCAGGCCCATGCGGTCACCTACCCGCTGCTGACCAATTCCGAAGGCAAGAAATACGGCAAGTCCGAAAAGGGCGCGGTCTGGATCGATCCGGACCTCACGAGCCCTTACGAATTCTACCAGTTCTGGCTCAACAGCGCCGACGCCGATGCGCCGAAATTCCTCTCCTGGCTGACCGATGTGGATCTCGGCCAGCTTGAAGAGCTGACACGCGCCGAGCCGCATCTGCGCCTGCCGCAGAAGGCCCTCGCCGAGCTTCTGACCGCACGCGTGCATGGCCAGAAGGCCGCCGATCTCGCCATTGAAGCCTCCCAGGTGATCTTCAAGGGCCAGTCGGACAATCTCAGCAACGAACTGATCGACATGATCGCCCGCGCCGTGCCGACGCTGGACGCCCCGGCCGGAGAGGAGCTGAAGCTGATCGACGCCATGGTGGATGAAAGCGTGCAGGCCGCCGCATCCAAGGGCGAGGCGCGCCGCCTGCTCAAGCAGAATTCTGTCTCGCTCAATGGTCAGAAGGTGCAGGACGAAAACGCCGATGTGCGCGAGCACCGCACCGGCGCCGGCGCCGTGGTGATGAGCGTGGGCAAGGCCAAGCGCTTCCTCATTCGTTTTAACGGATAATCGACATGACGCCGCTTTCCGAGTTCGACGCCGTCTTCATCTGGGGCTTCGGCAAGGAAGGCCGCGCCGCGCTCAACCATGTGCGCACACGCTCTGAAGCCGCGCTCTATGTGATTGACGCCAAAGAGCCTTCCGACCTGCCCGAAGGCGTGGAATACGTTGCCCAGGACGATCTGACGCAATTGATCGAGAAAGCGGGCCAGTCCCTGATCGTCAAATCGCCGGGCGTGTCGCTCTATGATGCGCGGCTCGCTGAAGCGATGGATCTGGGCGCGGAGCTAACGAGCCAGACCAATCTGTGGTTCGCCTCCAAACCCGCCCATCAGACCGTGATCGGGGTGACAGGCACCAAGGGCAAGTCCACCACGTCGAGCCTGCTGCATCACATGCTCAAGGCGCTCGATGTGAACGCGGTTCTGGCAGGCAATATCGGTGAACCGGTGATCGACACGCCCGAGGACGCCGAGATCGTGGTGCTGGAGCTGTCGAGCTATCAGATCGCGGACCTCACCCATGCGCCAGACTGGTTCATCTTCCTCAACCTCCTCAATGATCACGCGCCCTGGCATCGCGGCGTCGAGCAATACCGCCGCGACAAGGCCCGACTCGCCCAGCTCGATCCCAATGCGCGCGGCGTTATGAGCGCCAGGGATTCCCGGCTCAACGCGCTGTTCGTCCATCGTCCCAACACCGTCTGGTATGACCAGAGCGAAGGCTTTCATGCGCCCGACGGCGTCATCCATCACGCGCCGAGGCCTGGGGGCGTATTCCCGCCCTGCCCGGCGCCCATAACGCGGCGAACGCCTGCGCCGCGCTGGCGGTGATCGAAGGATTGGGGCTGAGCGCCCATGAAGCCTTCGAGAGCCTTTCAAGCTTCAAGGGTCTGGCGCACCGGCTCGAGACCGTTCACACGCTCAATGGCGTCGATTTCATCGACGACACGCTGTGCACCACGCCGCAATCCTGCCTGCTCGCCCTGGCGGCGTTCCCGGACCGACCCATCAGCCTCATCCTGGGCGGGGAAGACCGCGAGCAGGACTATGCACCGCTCGCTGAAGGCCTGCGCGATGAGACCCGGATCAAGCCATTGTGACCATTCCGGAGAACGGTCCGGCCATCATTGATGCGCTGAAATCAGGTCCGCATGCGGATATAACCACTTACGAGCCTGACTTTGAGCTGGCCGTGAAGCGCGCTTACGAAGCCCTGCCCGAAGGCGGCATCGTGATGATGAGCCCGGCGGCCCCGCGGGGCGCAGCCTTTACCTATTTCGGCGCCCGCGGCGACGCCTTCACGCAAGCCGCGAAGAAGCTCGGGTAAAACGCGCTCACTGATTCAATTCAGGGTTTGAGCTTTCAGGCGCGCAACTTCATGCACAAGATCAGTTTGCGCCCATAAGTCCGGCGACCGGTCCCGGCATACGGTGCTCGGAGCGCGCATCCAGCGCCTGCGCCCAGGCCAGCTCCAGGTCTGCGCGATCCCACTGAGTGAACAATTCACCCTCAATCGACTGTATCAGCGGGGCTTTCGCCCACTCCGCATCACTCAGAAGGTGGGTTATCGCGGCGGCGACTTCGCGCCGCTCCCCGACGCACTCCCAGGGCTTGGCGTCGGTCAGACCGGCGATCTCGCGCAGGAAGTCGAGATTCCTGGGATCATGGAGGGGCTGGCTCTGGAAGACCCGCGCATGACGCTCCACCGGCAGAAAAGGCGCCAGCAGCACGGCGGTGTAGACGCACTTGGCGCACTTACCGCACCAGCGTCGATCCTTCGGCAGGGCATTGGGGCCGGCGAAGACGAAATTGCGGTTGCAGCTGGCGAAAATCTCGAGCGCATCCTCGCCTGCCGTGGCCAGATAATGCGCAGTCCACAATTCGCTGACCGGGCGCAGGATCGAGAAATAGGTCACTGGCACGGCGTTCGCGGCGAAGGCGTTGCGCAGCGCGTCCTCGAACTCGAGGGATTTGGAGAACTGGTGGTTCACCGGATGGCCGTTGCTCTCCATGGTCGGCTCGCTGGCCGCACGCTCATTGGCGAACACTACCCAATCCAGCCCCTTGGCGGCGGCGTAAAGCGTCATCAAACAAGAGTTTACGCCCGTGATCGGGATATGGCCGTTCAGCGCCCGACCTGACCGGCTGAGCTCAATCAGGTGCGGGTCAATCCGGCGCCGGATCAGCGTCACCGGCGCCTCGCTCATCGCCACAAGGCGTTCGCCCACGCTGTCAGACAGGATCAGGGAGACGCGTTCGACCTCGGCCCCCACCGCCTTGATGACGCTGGCGGCCACATGGCTGTCCTTGCCGCCGCCAAAGGCGACCGCGGCGCGCACATCCTCCGTCTTGCGTGCGGGCGTCTGGAGCGCGTCCATGCGAGGCTCAGCCTTGATGGTGAATTCAGGCGGATACGGCAGTTCGTTGCGTACATAGAACTCGCCCAGCCCCGGCCCGTACGCCAGCTCAAACAAATGACGTTCGCGTCGGTCAGCGCGAAATCGGGCTCGATCAGGTTGGCCGGCGCGGCCTTGTAATAGCTCGTCCCGATCAGGATGGCGCACATGCGCACCAGACCCGCAAGCACGCTGCGGTCCAGGCGATCAAAATCCGCCTCCTCGGGAAACACCACCGTCTCTGTAAACGCGCCAAGGCCGGGAACATCATATTCGAAGGCGTACCCGTTCTGCCCATCAAGGCGTCTGGGGAAGCAGAGGCGGAAGGAGGTCATGTCGGCTCGCGAAATTCGGTGTTGGACAGACCCTAGCGGGCCTTGCGCGCTTAAACCACCGCGTCGCGCTGCGCCGTGATGATCATGTGGCCGGGCTTGTGGAAAACCGCCAGCTCCGGCTTGGCGTCCAGAACCACCGCCTGCGGGGTGACGCCGCACGCCCAGAACACCGGCACATCGCCTTCTTCCAGTACGGGCGCGTCGCCAAAATCAGGCGTCATCAGGTCGGCGATGCCGATCTCCGCCGGATCGCCGGCATGGACGGGCGCGCCGTGGCTGCCCGGAAACCGTCCGGTAATTTCGCTGACCCGCTCCACAAGCTCGGCCGGATATCCCCGCATGGAGACGACCATGCCGCCCGCAAACGGCCCAACCGGCGTGCACTCAAGATTGGTGCGATACATGGGCACATTGCGGCCCGCATCGATATGGCGAACCGGCAGGCCTTCGGCCAGAAGCGCATGTTCGAAGGTGAAGGAACAGCCCAGCAGCAAAGCGACCAGGTCTTCGCGCCACAGCTCGGTCAGGTCCGTGCGCTCCTCGCTGAACTCGCCATTGCGGAACACCTCAAAGCGCGGCGCATCGGTGCGCACATCCACATCCAGCTTGGGGATGGTCGGATCGCCCGGCTCGCTCATGCCCAGAAGCGGACAAGGGCGCGGGTTGAGCTGAGTGAACAAGAGGAAGTCATACGCCATGGAGGCCGGCAGAATCACCAGATTGGCCTGGGCGAAGCCCGGGCACAGCCCGGTGGTGGGCTGGTCAAAGGCGCCGGATCGGACAGCGGCCATATGGGCGTCACGAAGTGAATGCGGGTCAGTCATTGCGAAGTCCTTGATCTGACGCCAGTTCACGTCAGTTCAGCGCAGCACGCAAGCCATGATTAACGACTCATTGCATCCCGGACCGCATCGACGCGAGAACGCCCCACCGGCGCCTCGGCGCCACCAACAAGGCTGAGCGCATAGCGACTGCCCGGACGGGTCAGCAACGCCTCCGCCTTGGCCATGTTCACCGAATAGGAGCGATGCACGCGCAGAAGTCCCGGCCCGGCCTCCTCCAGCACCGCCGCCAGACCGCGCTGATCGAGCAGCCAGTCGCCGCCGCAGCGATGCACCTCGGTGTAATTGCCTGCGGCCTTCAGATACAGCACGTCCTCAAGCGCGACCCGGTGCAGGCGCCCGGTGGATTGCACCGTCAGCGCTGCCTGTTGCGGCGTGGCGTCGGTCGCCTGTGGTGCAGCGGCGGGCGATAAGAGGTCCGGCGCCCGCACCATCCAAACCCCCAGCGCCACAGCGGTGATGGCGTAAACGCCCAGATCGATGAACCGCCCGGGCGCCACAAGGTTCAGGAACAGCAGCGCAATCCATACCCCCGCCATAGCCAGGGCATTGCGGTCGAGCCGAATGCCCGCGAGCAGAGTCCAGACCAGACTGCCCAGCAAGGCGCACATGTCAGTAGGATGATCTTGCCGTCATAGCCGTCATACAGGAGCACGCCCAAAAGGGCGCAAACGGTCGTGATCCCGATGGCGGCGCGGCTCCAGACCCGCCCCAGCACCCAGCGCTTGACCAGAAAGCCCAGACAGCCTGCTGAAAAGCCCGCAATGCCCAGCAAGATCACGGCCTGTCGGGCTGATGCCAGCTATAGGGATAATTGACATAGGCGCGCGAGATTTCCGCGAGCGCGGCGATGACCAGAGCGCCCAGACCCGCCGCCAGCCAATACAGGGCTTTGTCCGCGCGGTCCTGTCCCAGACGGATCAGCCCACGGCCAGAACGACCAGAATGCCCGCCAGCCCCAGCGTCGGCGCATAAAGGCGCAAAGACCGCCGTGCATCGGCGCGATAGGGCGTGATGCCCACGGTTTGCAGGATCACCGCCGGATCATAGCCCGCGCGCGTGCTGGAGACCTCAAGCTCGATGATATTACGGCTGGGACGGATCAGGTTCGGCGGCAATGCGATCAGGCTGTCGATCGGCCCGGCCCGCTCTGGCCCATCCGGACCGAGGGGACGGCCCTTGGCCCCCACCCTCTCGCCATTCAGAAAAGCCAGAGCGGAAAACGGTCCCGACAACTCGAGCGCAATGGGGGCGCCGGTCTCAAACGCTGCATCGGGCGCCGCCCAGCGCACACGCACGACGCCTTGCGCCGGATCGACGCGCCATAGCTGTGCGCTCGCCCAGTCTGAAGAGACCGAAGGATCGGCGCCCGGCGCCAGAACGCTGACCTCGCCCGCGCGCCAGATCAGCGTCTCATCGCCCGGCCAGGGAGCGATCAGGATCAGGGCGCAGACCAACGCCGCCAAGGCGGCTTCCCAGGGACGCAGGGCTTGCCCGATGCGGGCTGTCAAAGCCTTGAGCTGTTCACCCCGCATTTGAGCATTTCGTCCTTTTCAAGTTTCGCGGGCGCAAAACCGCCTGCAGACAGAGGGTGTTGGCGGTCACCGCCTCTCCCCACGCAAACGACAGCAAGGACGCCTTCAATGCAAACCCTCATTGCCGCACTCGGCGCCGCCGCGCTGATCTCTGTCCCGGCGCTGGCCCAGAGCCAGACCGAAACCGCCCAGGCGATCTTTGATCAGTTCGCCGCCGGTTATCCCGCCCTCAACGCCACGGTGATGGTGAATGGCGAGATCGTCTTTGAAGCCGAGGGCGGCACGATGCGCAGCGATCACGATGGCGTCGATACGGACTATAACGTCTATTCAACGGCGAAAATGTTCACCGGCCTCGCCTTCGCCCGGCTGGAAGCCCATCAGGGGCTCGATCTCGATCAGTCCGTTCGCAATATCGATCCCGCCCTGCCCGACCCTTATCAGGACGTGACCTTGCGCCAGCTCCTCAGCCATACCGCAGGCGTGCGCGGCTATACCGGTGATACCGACTGGATCGCGTTCAATGATCTGCGTTGCGAGCTGCCGTCAGACGCACTGGGCCATTTCATCAACGATCCGCTGATCCATGCACCCGGCGCACGCATGAGTACACCACTTATGGCTTTGTGCTGTTGAGCCATCTTCTGGTCGAACTGACGGGCGCGGACAGCTTTGACGCCGCCATGGAGCAAACGCTGGGCGACGCCTATCTGGCGCACAAGGATTCCCTGACTGCCGAAAAGGCCACGCCCTATTTTGACGCCGGTGAAGGTCTTGAACCCATGCCCCTGTCAGCAGAGTGCAAATTCGGCGGCGGCGGTCTGATCGCCTCCAGCCGGGATCTGGCGGCCATGGGGTCCGCTCTGGTGGAAGGCCAGCTCTTGAGCGCTGAAGAAATTGACGCCGCCTTCCAGCCGATCCAGACGACGGGTGGTGACGCCGTGAGCTATGTCTACGGCATGGAAGCGGGTTTTGAGCCGAGCCTGAACCTGCATTACGCCGCCCATTCCGGCGGCAGCCCGGGCGGCCGCAGCTTTGTGATGGCCTATGTGGAGCCGCAAGTGGTTGTCGCCACAACCGGAAACGCCGACGGCGACAATCATTACCCGCTCGCCCTGGCCCTGGCGGACCTGTTCGCAGGCTACGCCCGATAAAGTCATCGGGCGCCCGGCTTGCACCGGGCGCCCGATCCAGGCGGAAACCAATGCGGTCGCTGCAGGCCGACCGATTGGTCCGCCACGGATGCGATCCGGATCAGCCCCGCTCACATGGCGCTGATCAGGGACCAGCACCGCATAAGAAACGCGCGCCGAGGCTTTTCGTTCACCGATCGTGCAATCACAGATCTGGCGGCGCGTCGGCATGGCGCCACATATAGCGCGCCAGATAGGAGCGATAGGGCGCAAACCGCGTCGCCGTCCGGACGGTCTTGCGGCGCTTGCTCGTCAGCTTTTCCAGGGTCTTGCGCGCCGTCACATCCCCATCAGGCCAGATATCCGGTTCGCCGAAATAGAAGATGTTGGCCATGTCCGCCGTCCAGCGGCCCACGCCCCAGATTTCGACCAGCCGGTCAGATCGGTCCTCAGGCGGCATCTCCCTGAGAACATCGGCCTCGAGCGCGCCCTGCCGGTTCGCCTCGGCAATGGCGAGCAGGGTCTTCACCTTGGCGCCGGACAAACCGCAGGCGCGCATCCGGTCGGCTTGAGTCTCACAGAAGGTCTCAAGCAGGCTGTCCTGCGTCTCGCTCAACGCAGCAGCCCGCGCCCAAATGGAGGCCGCGGCCTTCAAGCTCAATTGCTGACCAGCCACAGAGCGGCACAGGGATAAAGGAAAGGCCAGGCTCGGAGCGCGCCAGGGCGCCAGCAGGCCCTGCCGCGCAATGGAGTGATGAAGCTCCGGGCTCAGATCCGCCGCAGCAGACAGGCAATGGTCGTGGGCATGCTGGGTCATGCCCCTATCGGGCCTGTTCGCGGAGAGACGGTCAACTGCGCGAGCCATATCGATTCTGCAATTCATTCTCATTTTATATTGATATTGAGAATGACACGCATTAAGCAGGCCGCAGATTTGATACGGGGTTTTCTCATGACTTTCCGCTCCTCCCTGCTGGGCGCCTGCGCGCTCATGACGCTGGCGACTTCCGCCCATGCGCAAACCGAGACGAACACGTCCGGTGAAACCGAAGATGTGATCGTGGTCACGGGCGCTCTGGGCGCGTTCGGCGCCACCAAGTCCAGCGCGCCGATCCTGGAGACCGCACGCTCTGTGTCGGTCGAGACGTCCTATGACTTCATCTCGCGCGGCGCGCTGAACCTCAGCGACACGCTCAATTACACCTCGGGCGTGCTGGGCCAGGCTTATGGCTTCGCCACCCGCGGCGATTTCTTCACCGTGCGCGGGCTCGACGTGCCGGAATATCGCGACAATCTTCAGGCGCTGTTCGGCAATTACAACAACACCCGTCCCGACCTTTACACCATCGACCAGGTGGAAGTGCTCAAAGGGCCGGCCTCTGTGCTCTATGGCCAGGGTTCTCCGGGCGGCATTGTTAACCTTGCTTCCAAGGTCGCAGGACCGGATCTCGGTCAGGAGATCGTGGCGAGCTATGGCACGCATGACCGCGCCGAACTCGCTGGCGATTTCAGCACCACGCTGATCGAGGACACGCTCCATGCCCGCTTGTCGGCGTGGTGCGCGACAGCGACACCCAGGTCGATTACGTCAATGACGACGCAATTGCGCTGGCGCCGTCCCTCACCTGGACACCGGGCGAGAACACCGAAATCAACCTGCTGTTCAACTATGATGACCGCGACGGCGACGCCGCCGGCCAGTTCATCCCGCTGACCGGCACCTATTATCCCGGCCCCAATGGCGAGACGATCGAGCCGAGCACCTATCTGGGCGAGCCTGGCTTCAACACCTATGAGACGGACTCCACCGCCCTCACAGTGATCGGCAGCCACCGCCTCAATGACATCTTCACGCTGGAAGGCACGGCGCGCTGGCGCGATTCCGGTTCCACCTATCGACAGACCTGGGTCGCCTTCGCTGGCGCAGGCGTTCCGCGCATCCTGCCCAATGGCGACAGCGGTATGGCCGCCGCTGGTATGACAGCGAAGCCAGCTCCAAACAGCTCGCCTTCGACACGCGCGTGCGCGCAGATTTCGTGACCGGCGCGTTCGAGCACGAGGTTCTGGGGGGCGTGAACTATCAGAATGTCGAGCTGGACAGCGAGTCCTCCTACCTCCTGCAAGGCACGATCAATGTCTTCAATCCGGTCTATGGCGACGGTCTGCCGACCAGGCCGAGATCGACGCCGTGCGCAGCTACACCTCCAGCGAGACCGACTATTGGGGCTTCTACCTGCACGACCAGATTTCCTGGGGGAACTGGATCTTCAATGCCGGACTGCGCGCTGATGAGGTGAGCAATGAAACCGGCGCCGTGAGCCAGGATGATGACGCGGTCACCTATTCGGTCGGGCTTCTGTACGCCTTCGATAACGGGTTCTCGCCCTATGTCAGCTATGCGGAATCCTTCGAGCCGGTGATCGGCATCGACAGCTTCACCAATCAGGCGCTCAACCCGCAGGAAGGCGAGCAGGTCGAGATCGGCGTGAAATACCAGCCCGCCGGGACCCGCACCTATCTGACGCTGGCCTGGTTCGACATCACCCAGACCAACCTGCCGAACCCGGTCGCCCTGCCGACCGCGCCGTCCCAGCAGGAGGGCGAAGCCAGCGTCACCGGTTTCGAGTTCGAAGGCGTGACCACGTTCGAGACCGGCTATGGCGACCTGAAGCTGGATGCGGCGCTGACGCTTCTCGACACCGAAGACGCAACGGCATTCCCTTCTCGGTGATCCCTGACGAGCAGGCCTCGCTGTGGGCCGAGTTCCGCCCCGCCGCGCTTGGCGCCCTGCGCATCGGCGCCGGCGTGCGCTATGTCGGCGAACGCGAGAGCAATGGGGTCAGCGTCGTCAATGGCGACATCGTGCGCATCGTGTCTGACAGCTACACCCTCGCCGACCTCCTCATCGGCTATGAGCTTGAGGACTGGAGCGTCGCTCTGAACGTCCGCAACCTCTTCGACGAAGCGTATTACGGCAGCTGCCTGGCGCGGGGCGATTGCTTCCCCGGCGAGGAGCGCACCGTCAATCTGCGCGTCACGAAACGCTTCTAGGATCGAGTGCTGAGATCGTGGCGACCTCTTCGATAGCAGCACTGATCGTCGGACTGGCGCTGGGCCTTCTGGGCCTGGCGCTGGTCCGTCAGTCCTGGCTCAGGCGTCAGACCCGGCATACGGGTCTGATGGCGACGGGCTGGAGCCTGATGATCCTTGCCACAGCCCCCTCGTGGTCGCGCTTGGCCCCGATCTGGGCGTTACCACTGCTTTCATGGCGCCCATGCTCGGCGCCATTGCGCTTTTGAGCCCGGGCATGATCCAGCCCGTCGGGGCAGCCTCAAACGCCGTCAGTCCGGCGAGCGCATCACGCACGCATTGGCTGGCGAGCTTGCGCACCCTCATCGTGTGCCTGCTGGCCGGTCCTGCCGCCCTGACCGTGACGCTGATTGCATCCATCGCCCTGCTTCGGATGACACAGGGCATTGGCTGGACCATGCCGGACAGCCTGTTGTTGGTCTTCCTGTTCGCGCCTCTCGCCTGGGCCGGGCTCGCCGTCATCAGCGCGCTCGACGCCCCCTTGCGCTGGCGCAGCGCCAGCCTCGCAGCCCTTGCCGCCGTGTTCGCCATCCTGGCGCTTCTACTTCCGCCTTCCATTTCGTGAGACGTCCCATGGCCGCCCCTGCCCGCCCTTCGATCTGGCCTGATCTGTCCGCCAAGCTGGTGGCGCGCATGCTGTCGGCCCATGCCGGCCTCGGCGTCATTCTGGGCGCTGCTCTACATCGTCTCGCTGAGCGGGGTTCTCGTGGTTTTCCACGCCGAGTTCGCCCGCTGGGAACAGCCGCATATCGTTGAGAGGCAGAGCGTGTCGCCCGAGCTGGCGCAGAGCGCAGCGCAGAGCGTGCTCGATCATGCGCGCGCCATGGACGATACCCCCGACGAAATCATGATCTTCATGCCGACCCCGGACTCACCGCGTCTGGCGGGCGGCTATGACGACAGCTACTGGTTCATCGATGATCAGGCCCGGCTGGGCGAGCGGATCGATCACGGCTTTTCCGAATTCCTGATCGACCTGCACTACTATCTGCACCTGCCCTCCACGCTCGGCCTGATCGTCGTGGGCCTGATGGGCGTGATGATGCTGGCGCTGGTGGTCTCGGGTTTTCTGGCCCATCCGCGCGTGTTCAGGGACGCCTTTCGCAGCCGCAAGCCCGGCAATGGCCAGCTCAGCCTGGCGGACCGCCACAACCGCCTCTCGGTCTGGGGCGCGCCCTTTCATGTCATGATCCCGCTGACGGGCGCCGCACTGGGGCTGGCCACGCTCGTGGCGCTGGTGCTGGCCCAGTCAGAGCCGGAAATGACTGTGACGGACATGTTCGACACGGTGTTCGGCCCGGGCGCCGAACAAACGGCGCCCGCCGGCCCCCTGCCGGACGCCGCGCAGGCCTTGCGGGTGGTGGCAAAAGACTTCGCCGAAGACGGGCTGATCCCGTGGATCATCCAGATCCACCATCCGGGCGAGGACGAGCAGACGCTGCAGATCCTGACCGCCGCGCCCGACCGCCTGATCTTCGGCGAATACCTTCAGTTCTCACCCGATGGCCGCTTCATCGGCCAGACCGGACTGGATGACGGGGAGTTCGGTCAACAGGCCATGGCGTCCGTCTACAACCTGCATTTCGGCAATTGGGGCGGCGCGCCGATCAAGCTGGTCTATGTCGCGCTCGGCCTCGCCCTGTGCGTGGTGTGCGTCAGCGGCGTTCAGCTCTGGCTCCACAAGCGCGCCCGCAAGAAAGGCCCGCAGCCCCGGCTTGAACGCGCCTGGATCGCCCTGGTCTGGGGACCGGTGGCGCTGATCGGACTGTGCCTGACGCTGGATCGGGTCTTCGGGATTGCAGATGCGCTGCTGGCGCCGGTCTTCTGGATCGGCCTGGTCGCCCTCGCCGGTCTCAGCCAATTCGCCCCCTCCAAGGCAGGACTGTCCTGCGGTCTCAAACTGACAGGATCAACGCTGCTCCTGATTGGCGCCAGTGCGCATTTCCTGGCCTATGGGGCCAGCGGCTATCAGAACCCGGCCGCCTGGGGCGTGTTCGCGGGCATCATCCTGAGCGCCCTGCTGCTGACAGGCGACGCACTGCGCCAACCTCGCGCCGAGGCGATGCCTGCCGTGGTCCCGGGAGACTAGATCAGGACCACGGAGTCTTCATCGTGATTAGGCAAGGGGTCCGAAATTGAGCCGTCGCATCCCAGCCAGCCCAGCACATCGCTCCAGTCGGCGAAAGAGCGCGCATCCACGGCGCGTTCTCGCAAGAGATCCACCATGAGCGCCGCTGGGCGGCTGTTTCGCCCGCTGCTGAGATAGCTGACCCGTAATCCGGGCGGCACATGGATGCTCATGCTCAAGGCCAGCTCTGAATACTCGTTGATCAAACGCCGCAGGACCGCCGCCCTGTAATCAATGATGAGACCGCTCAGAAACGGGCGAGCGAGCCGCCTTGCCAGATCCCGGATCAAAGCCGCAGACTGCTCGAGCGTACCCCTGCCCCCAGAGCGAGGTACCAAACCCTTGGCGCTTCACAGATCAGCTGACTGGCGTAGACGGGATGCTTCATCCTGCCGTCTTGCCCGATTATAATTTAATAACTTCTGAGCGATTTGAGCGACGAGGCGCATTCTTGCTAGAGCCAGACAGTCGAAGGAATGGGATCCACCGCATACGGACAGCCAAGCCATTTCGCCATGACCTCCCACTCCGCGAAACCTCGCACGAACAAACCGTTCTCAATCAGCAGTTTGATCATTAAAGCCGCTTGTGGCGCATTTCGACGATTGGTCAGATAGGCCACCTGAAAATAGGGCGGCAGAAAGAGACTGAACCGTTTCGCCAGTTCCGCGAATTCACCGGCCATCAAGTTCAAGCGCGCCGCACGATAATCAATGATCAGTCCGCTCAAACGCTCTTCGACTATTCGCCTTGAGAGTCTTTGAAGGTTTCTGACTGATTTGTCTATGGTGACTTCACCGCCTACAGCCGCATACCAGATATTTGGCGCCTCGTGCAGCAAGAAGCGCGCATATAGTGATCTATCCAAAGCCAGGACCCACTACAAATGACTACCTAAACTTCACTTGTTTGTAAATTTGGATTCGATAGATGCATATTGGCAATATGTATGATTATTTTTTACAGTTAATAATTTCTATTCCTATAGAGCCGAATAAGTCATGAAATTCCAGCAAGCTACAATTGCATAAAATCCAGATTGGGGATTCTTTGCATCCAATTACATCATTTTTATGGTAACTGCTCTTGATTGTCACGAAAACCTTCACATCAGGATTGTCAAAGGTCAGGCCTTACTCGCCATACGTGTAAAGCGCTTACTCCTGTGGCCGCAGCGTAGCGAGGAGCGAAAGTCCGGACGGTGTTAAGCATCGGGAAAAACTGGTGCGGGCGGCCGGAGTCGAACCGGCACGGGCGTTGCCGCCCAACGGATTTTAAGTCCGGTGCGTCTACCAATTCCGCCACGCCCGCCGCGTGTGTTGCGCGAACACCGTTCGTTCTGAATACGAAACGGGCCGACTTTCCAAGTCCGGCCCGCTGTCGTTTGGCAGAAAGATAAGGCGGTTAGCGCTTGATCTCGTCCTGGCTGGTGATGATCTTGCCGCACAGGCCATATTCAACCGCATCCTTGGCCGAAAGCCAGAAATCGCGGTCGGTGTCCTTCTCGATCTGATCGAGCGACTTGCCCGTGGCGTCAGCGAAAATCTGGTTCAGACGCTGACGCATGGAGCGCATCTCACGGACCTGGATCTCGATGTCGGACGCCATGCCGCCCGCGCCGCCGGACGGTTGGTGCAGCAAGAAGCGGGTGTTGGGAAGCGCGTAGCGGTCTTCCTTATTGGCGCCCACATAGATCAGCGCCCCGGCGCTCGCCACCCAGCCCGAGCCGAGCACGATCACGCGCGGTTTGATGAACTTCATGGTGTCGTGGATCATGTCGCCCGATTCCACATGACCGCCCGGAGAGGAGATGACCATCAGGATCGGGTCGTCGGACTTGGCCGCCAGCGCGAACAGCTGGGCGCAGACCTCACGCGCCGTCTTGTCCGAAATGCCCCCGGTGATCAGGATGGTCCGGCTCTCAAACAGCGCCTTGCCCACATAATCGGGGGTTTTCGGCGCGTTATTGTCTTCGCCGTCTTCGTCGTCATTGCGGATGATCGGGTCGGTATAGCCGTAAGACATCAGCGGCGGTCCTCAAATCAGGCTGGAAGCCTGAAGCTCAGGGCCGGTAAGGCAGGTTCAGGCCAAAACGTAAGATGGCCCGCGCGGGACGGCAAGCATGGCCTCCAGCGCGTTAAGGCGCGGTTGCTCCCCGCGCCTATTGCGCGAGCCGGTGCAGCGCCTGCTCCACCTCCGCCAGCGCCTCCGGATCCACGCCCCGGGCGACGAGCGCCACGCCGCGGGTGATGGAGCCGTCCTCGGTCTCCTGGAACCAGGGATAGGAGCCCAGCGACACTTCCGGATAATCGATCTGCAGCTGGCCCAGCGCTTCAGCCAGATCGCCTTCCCGCGCGCCCTCGAGCCGCACCGTGACAGACTGGGTGACAGCGCCCCGGGTCAGGCGCGGCGCGACATCCTCCAGCATGCCGCGGGCGATCTTGGGGACCCCGGCCAGGACGAAGACATTCTCGATCTGGAAGCCCGGCGCCCCGGTGACCGGATTATCGATCAGGATTGCGCCCTCGGGAATGCGCGCCATGCGCAATCGCGCGGTCGTGACCTCGGTCTTGGCGCGGGCGTACCAGTCTTCCAGGATGGCGAGCGCATCGGCGCGCACGTCTATGCTGCGTCCGAAGGCGGCGGCGACCGCGTCGGCGGTGATGTCGTCATGGGTGGGCCCGATGCCGCCCGTGGTGAAGACATAATCGCACCGCGCGGACAGCGCCTGAACCGCCTCGATGATGGCGTCCTGGTCATCGGAGACGATTCGCACTTCCTTGAGGCCGATACCCAGCGGCGCCAGGAATTCGGCGATCTGCTGCACATTGATGTCACGGGTGCGGCCCGACAGGATTTCATCGCCAATGACGACAATCCCCGCGCTGACGGTCTTGTTCCCGGTTTCACTCATGGCCGCCCCTCTCTTGCGTGCGTGGTCGGGCAGACTATGGTCCGCCCCTTCCCGCTCTCCAAGGTCTTGTGATGCGATTTCCCGCCCCGCTCCATCCCGGCGTCCTGATCAAGCGCTATAAACGCTTCCTGGCCGATGTGACGCTGGACACCGGAGACACCGTCACCGCGCACTGCCCCAATCCGGGCTCCATGCTGGGATTGAAGGAGCCGGGCAGTCGCTGCTGGCTCAGCCATGCCGACGACCCCAGACGCAAGCTCAAATACACTCTGGAGGTTCTTGAAGCCGACGGCGCCCTGGTGGGCATCAACACCCACCGCCCGAATGCGCTGGCGGAAGAGGCCATCCGGGAAGGACGCATTCCCGCCCTGTCCGGCTATGGCAGCCTCAGGCGCGAGGTGAGATACGGCGTCAATTCGCGCATCGACCTGTTGCTCGAGAGCGAAGACCGGCCGGCCTGCTATGTGGAGGTGAAGAACTGTCATCTCATGCGCACCCCGGGGCTGGCGGAGTTTCCGGACAGCGTGACGACACGCGGCGCCAAGCATCTGGCGAGCTCAGCGAGATGGTGCGTCAGGGCCATCGCGCGGTGCAGCTCTTCATCGTGCAGCGTCCCGATTGCGACGCGCTGTCCCCGGCGGAGGACCTGGATCCCGATTACGCCCAGGCTCTGCGTGACGCTGCGGCTGCAGGCGTCGAGGTCCTCGCCTGGGCGTGCGCAGTGACGCTGGACGGGATAGAGGTGATCCGCGAGATCGAGGTGAGACTGTGAGCGAGACCCACGTGCTGAACCCTGAAGACGCCGGCTGGGACCTGCCCCGGCCCTTCATCCTGCCCGTCACGGTGAAGACGGAAGATATCGACGACTTCGATCACGCCAACAATTCAGTCTATCTGCGCTGGGCGGACCAGACCGCCTGGGCGCACTGGGAGGCGGACGGCTACACCCGCCAGAATTGCCGCGATCTTGATCGCGGAATGGCGATCCTGCGCACCGAGGCGGACTATCTGGGGCATTGCCGCAAGGACGAGGACATCGCATGCGCCGTGTGGATCGCCCGGTCAGACGGCAGATTGCGCGCCGAGCGCTGGTACCAGTTCCGTCGCGTCTCGGACGGAGAGACCGTTTTCCGCGCCGTCACGAAACTGGTCTGCTTCCAGCTCAGCACAGGCAGGCCGGCGCGAATGGTGGACAGTTTCGCCCGCCATTACGGCAAGCCCGCCGAGGATCTCAGCCAGGCGGCGGACGCGCTGGACGCCCGCCTGAAACGCGGCTGAAAACCGGCCCATCTGCGCATTACAGACCGGAAAGTTTTCCCGCCGCCTGGACAGGCCTATAGTCCGCGCGTGATTAAGGGGAGACTTTCATGCGTTCCATTCTTGCTGCTGCGGCCAGCGCCCTTGTGCTGACCGCCTGCGCCACCGTCCCGGCGCCCGAACAGGCCCAGACCCAGACCGCTGCGCCGGTTGTGGCGGCGTCCTCCATCGAAGCCCATATCCGCTTCCTGGCTGACGACCTGCTTGAGGGCCGGGAAGCCGGTGAGCGCGGCTATGACATCGCCGCCGCCTACATGGAGAGCCAGTTCCGCCTGATCGGCCTCGAGCCGGGCGGCATGGACGGCTATCGCGCGCCGGTTCCGCTTCAGGTGATGTCCGCGAACCAGGACGAGGCGAGCTTCGTTCTCAACGGCGAATCCCTGACCCCGGGCCAGGACTTCGTCGTGTCCGCACATGCTGCGCTCGATGAAGCCAGCATCGAGGCGGGCGCCGTCTTCGTCGGCTATGGCCTCGACGCGCCGCAACTGGGGCTTGATGATTACGAGGGCCTCGATGTGGAGGGCAAGATCGTGGTGGTGCTGATGGGCACGCCGGGCGAGCTGCCGTCTGACATTTCCGCGCACCTCAATTCCAGCCGCACCAAGGCGCAGTACGCCGCCGACAATGGCGCGATCGGCATGATCGCCGTGATGCCTGAGGGTCTGTCGCGCTTCACCTTCGAGCGCATGGCGCCCTACGCCGCCGGCGAGAGCATGACCACCGAAGCCGCCTCCGCCGCCTCGGAGCTGCAGGTGCGCGCCGCCATTTCCGACGCGGTTGCAACGCGCATGTTCGAAGCGGCCGGTCAGGACTATGCCGCCATGGTCGAGGCCGCCATCAATGGCGAGACGCCCGAGGGCTTCGACTTCAACCAGACCCTCGCCCTGTCCGCCAGGACCGAGCGCGAAATGGTCTATTCCGACAACGTGGTCGGCGTTCTGCCGGGCTCTGATCCGGCCCTGGCCGACCAGCCGGTGATCGTGACCGCGCACCTCGACCATATCGGCATCTGCCGCCTGGAAGAGGATGTGGACCGGATCTGCAACGGCGCGCTCGACAATGCGTCGGGCTCGGCGATCATGATCGAGACCGCCCGCGCCATGGCCGAGATGGAGCGCCAGCGTCGCCCGGTGATCTTCGTCGGCCTGACCGCAGAAGAAAAAGGCCTGCTGGGTTCGGCGCATATCGCCGCCAACATCACCCCGGCCATGAACGGCATGGTCGCCAACGTCAATCTCGACATGCCGGTCATCCGCTACGAGTTCAACGACCTGATCGCCTTCGGCGCCGAGCATTCCAGCCTGGGCCCGATCGCGGAAGCCGCCGTGGCCAGCGCCGGCGCGACCCTGTCGCCCGATCCGCTCCCGCAACAGGCCCTGTTCGTGCGTTCGGACCACTACAACTTCGTGCGCCAGGGCGTGCCTTCGCTCTTCCTGATGACGGGCTTTTCCAGCCCCAATCCGGAGGATGATGAAGGCCAGGGCTTCCTGAACTTCCTGGGCGGCGACTATCACAGCCCGGGCGATGAAGCCGATGCCGGCGTGATGTTTGACCAGGGCGCCAAGTTCGCCAACATCAACCTCGCCATCATCGAGGCGATCGCCAATTCCGACGAGACCCCGCACTGGAACGAAGACAGCTTCTTCGCCCAGTAGACCCTCGGTACTGCGAACGAATGCGCGCCCGGGCCCGTGGAACATTCCATCAAGGCCCGGGCGCGTTTATATAGGGGTCAGGCAACGAACGGATGAGACGTGACTGACACCGGGCTAGAGATCGACGACGCGCCGACGCGCGATGGGCATATCAAGCGCCACAAGCCGGAAGATTTCGACGGCATGCGCAAGGCCGGGCAATTGTCCGCGCGTGCGCTGGACATGCTGGTCGATCATGTAAAGCCCGGCGTCACCACCCAGGAGCTCGACGACCTGGTTCGTGAATTCTATCTCGACCACGGCGCGGCTCCGGCCACGATCTTCTATCGCGGCTACACGAAATCGAGCTGCACCTCGATCAATCACGTCGTCTGTCACGGCATCCCCAACAAGAAGCCCCTGCGCGAAGGCGACATTGTCAACATCGACGTGACCTGCGTGCTGGACGGCTGGCATGGCGACACCTCGCGCATGTTCGGCGTGGGCGAGGTCAAGCGCAAGGCGTCCCGCCTTGTCGAAGTGACCTATGAAGCCATGATGCGCGGCATCGAGATGGTCAAGCCGGGCAATACGTTCGGCGATATCGGCGCCGCCATCCAGGAATATGCCGAATCCCAGCGCTATTCGGTGGTGCGTGATTTCTGCGGCCATGGTCTGGGGCGCCTGTTCCACGACGCGCCCAACGTGCTGCACTTTGGCGAGTACGGTACCGGGCCGGTGATCGAGGAAGGCATGTTCTTCACGATCGAACCCATGCTCAATATCGGCAAGCCCGGCGTGAAGATCCTCAATGACGGCTGGACCGCGGTGACCCGCGACAAATCCCTGTCGGCCCAGTTCGAGCATTCTGTGGGCGTGACGAAAGACGCGTCGAGATCTTCACCAAATCGCCCGCCGGTCTCGATCAGCCGCCCTGCGGCTAGGCGCGAACTTATCCGCCCCCTCTGAGAGTCGAGCCATACTGCTCCTCGTTCCTTCCATGACGGGCGGCCGGCGCGTTCAGGCTGGGAGGGGCGGGATGTCCCGAGGACAGAGGCCGTAACGCAGCCCCTGGCCGAAAGGGCGGGCCCTCACCGGGCGGTCCAGGGCAGCGGCGTCTGATGAGACGCTGACTGCACCGGCGGCGCGACAGCGCAGAAGTCTCCGGACGGTGAACCCGACAAATCATCTCAAGCGCGGGAGCCGGGTTGGCCTCCCTGACTGCATATCATCCAATCAAGACGCCCGCTCTCGCGCGACCCGTCTTTGGCTCTCCCCCTGCGTTGGCGCGCGGGGTTGTTGGTGCATGGGTCCCCGGGTCAAGCCCGAGGACCGAGATTTGGAGCTTTAACCTCTCCGCCTTCGGACGTGATCCGGAGGCCCATAAACAAAAAACCCCGGAGCCTGGCTCCGGGGTTTTGTCATTCACATGAAAGCCAGATCTAGACGGTCACGCCGTTGAGACGCGCCTTGGCTTTTTCTGCACCGATCAGCGGCAGGAGCTCGGCCATTTCCGGTCCGCGTTGCTGGCCGGTCAGCGCCATGCGCAGCGGCAGGAACAGGGTCTTGCCCTTGCGGCCCGTCGCCTCTTTCAGCGCGTTGGTCCAGACGCCCCAGCTGTCCGCGGTCAGCTCGCCTTCGGGCAGAAGCTCGGCGGCCTGGGCGGCGAAGTCGGCGTCTTCATCGGCGATGGCCGGAGTAACCGGGCCCTCGATCAGACGCGCCCATTCCACCACATCCTTGAGCACGGTCAGGTTCGGACGCACGGCCAGCCAGAAGGCTTCGCCGCCATCTGCATCCAGCCCGGCCAGGCGATCGCGCACATCCGCGTAATCCATGGCGTGCACCAGCTTGGCGTTCAAACGCTTGAGTTCTTCAGGATCAAAGCGGGCCGGGGTGCGCGAGAGCTTGCTAAAATCGAACTCGTCAGCGAGCTGTTGCAGCTCGGAGCGCGCATCCACGGCGTCAGAGGTGCCGATCTTGGCGAGCAGCGAGCAGACCGCCATCGGCTCATAGCCTTCGATATCGCGCAGGTCTTCGATGGACAGCGAGCCCAGACGCTTGGACAGCTTGTCGCCATCCGCGCCCACCAGCAGCGCCATATGGCCCATGGCGGGCGCCGACCCTTTGCCGCCCAGCGCCTCGAAGATCTCGATCTGCGCGGCGGAGTTGGTGACATGGTCCTCGCCGCGGATGATGTGGGTGACCTTTGAATCGAGGTCATCCACCACGCTCGGCAGGGTGTAGAGATAGCTGCCATCGGCGCGGATCAGGATCGGATCGGAGACAGAGCTGGTCTCGATATGGCTCGGCCCGCGCACCAGATCGGTCCATTCGATGCGCCCGCCCGACAATTTGAAGCGCCAGTGCGGCTTGCGGCCTTCGGCTTCCAGCTTGGCTTTCTCTTCATCGCTGAGGCTCAGCGCGGCGCGGTCATAGACCGGCGGCTTGCCCTGGGCGCGCTGGATCTTGCGTTTGCGATCAAGCTCGTCCTCGGTCTCGTAGCACGGATACAGCAGGCCCTTCTCGATCAGCGCAGCCTTGGCGGTCTCGTATTTGTCGAAGCGCTCGGACTGCTTGAACGTCTCGTCCCAGCTCAGACCCAGCCAGGTGAGGTCGGCGCGGATCGCATCCTCGAATTCAGCGGTGGAGCGCTCCAGGTCCGTGTCGTCGATGCGCAGCAGCACCTGCCCGCCCTGGCCCCGCGCGAACAGGACGTTCATCAAGGCGGTGCGCACATTGCCCACATGCAGCTTGCCGGTGGGGCTGGGGGCGAAACGGACTTTCACGGTCATGGATATCGACTCTGATTATGAGACAGGCGCGCGACGGGCGCGCGAACTAAAGCGCGGCTTTAGACCGCCGCCCTCGCGTCGTCAAACGGGTGAGTGCGGAGAAACGCTTGATGATTGAAGCGGACAAGGCGATCCTTGCCGCCTTCGCTGGGGGAAAGTGATGAGCCAAGAGCCGCAAACGCCGGTCGGTCCGGGACCCAAAGGGCCCCAGCTCGATGACATGCTCGACAGTCTGATGGGCTGGAACCGCAGCTTCATCCGGACGCTCAAGGACGGCTTTCTCAAGCCTGAAGAGGTCGCAGGCGCGATCCTGCAGCAGGAAAGCTCAAGTTACGCCAACCCCATTCGGCTGCTGGTCTTCCTGTTCGGAATCTACATGACCCTGACGGTCTTCATGGTCGGTCCGGATGCGCAGAATGTGGAAGCCTTCACGCCCGCCGCCCCCGAAGTCCTGAACGCCTGGCTGATCGCACAAGGCTCCAGCCTGGAAGAGGTCAATGAAGTCTGGAGCTTCTGGCTGCAGATCATGATCTGGCCGATCATGGTGATTTCCTCCCTGCCCTACGCGCTGCTGTTCAAGGCCTATGCGCCCGGGCGCACGCTCTACGGCGCGGTGCTGGTCTATCTGACCACGATCAACACGATGACAGCGGCCCAGATCCTCCTGACGCTGGTCCTTGCGATCTTCATGGACAATGCCGCGAGCGTCGCTCTGGGTCTGCTGATGGTCATGGTCCTGTATTTCTACATCACCGGACGCGTGATCTACGCTCACTACGCCCGGACGCTGACGGGCACGATACTGAAGCTCTTTTCCTTCGTCCTGTTGACCCCCGTCACCATAGTGATCACCTTGCTGCTTCAGGTCCTCACCTTCGATCAGGTTATGGAGCATCGCTTTGATCTGAACGTGTCGGACATCATCGAGCTGAGGGGAGACACAGCGCCATGAATTCTCGCGAAATCCGCCTGACCCAGCATTTCACGGGCCCCGTGAAATCGGACTATTTCGAGATGGCGGAGGTAGAGCTTCCCGAACCGGGCGAAGGCGAGGTTCTGGTCAGGAACGCCTGGCTGTCCGTCGACCCCTATATGCGCGGTCGCATGATCGGCGTGAAAACCTATATCGACCCTTTCGAGGTCGGCGCCCCGCTTGAGGCGGCGCGGTCGGACAGGTCGTTGCGTCCAATGCCGACGGCTTTGCCGAAGGCGACTGGGTCATGAGCATGAAGGCTGGCGCGAAGGTTATGTGGCGCCCGCCAACACCCTCACCAAGATCGACGCCAGCGTGCTTCCGCCTGAAGCCTATCTGGGCGTGGCCGGTCTGACCGGCATGACCGCCTATATCGGCCTCAAGCGCATCATCGAACTCAAGGCTGGCGAAACCCTGTGGATGAGCGCAGCGGCCGGCGCGGTCGGCTCGGCCGGCGTTCAGTTCGCCAAGGCCATGGGCGCCAATGTCATCGCCACCGCCGGCGGCGAGGAAAAGACGGCCTTCTGTTCTGAAATCGGCGCGGACGCCGTGGTCGATTACAAGGCCACGGACGATCTCGCCGGCGCCGTGCGCGCGGCGGCCGAGCCGTTCGGCGGCGTGGACGCCTATTTCGAGAATGTCGGCGGCGATCACCTGCAAGCCGCGCTCGATGTCATCAAGCCCCATGGCCGCATGGCCGTTTGCGGCATGATTGCCCGCTATAATGACGACCAGCCCCTGCCCGGCCCGACCAACCTCACCCAGATCATCGCCAAGAAGCTCAAGGTCCAGGGCTTCATCCTGTCAGACCATTTCGATCTGCAGGGCGAGTTCATCTCGGATCTGTCGGACTGGATGATGGCGGGCAAGGTGAAACCCGCGACACCGTCTATGAAGGCATCGAGCAGACCCCGGACGCCTTCATGGGGCTCTTCACAGGCGCCAATATCGGCAAGATGCTGGTCAAGCTCTGACGCTGCGCCGGTCCGGCGACGCCAACACAGTCGCGGACCGGACTTCAACACGGCCTTGATTCCAAGGTACATTCACAAGGCG
>LZQR01000026.1_pt1 | contig 42255 bp, 62 predicted proteins | sample 768601 | NCBI WGS metagenome assembly LZQR01 (sample SAMN05207299, study PRJNA324521) | oil field metagenome | isolation source: sample BH-FW-24 from oil reservoir | place: India: Bombay High | collected 2015-12-04
ACTGGATTATGTAAATAACCAGCAAATTGCCAATCAACTCGCCTTTTTTATCTCAGATTTTCAAGATGTGAATTTACATGAAATAAAACCTTTACTGTTGAAACTGCTAAGCATGCCCAAGTCAGATCATAGTTTTTAGGTAAACTGCTAGCGAAATTAGTATCAGCAGGCTTACTTGATGAGCAAACCCTGTGGAACTATATCGTTGACGATCTTCAACCAGAAGATGTGCTTGAATATAACTTTAAAGATAAGTTAAATTGCTCAGCTCATGAATTTGGAAGTAAAAATGATAATTTTCTTTCCGAGCAAATGAAGCAATCTACCGTTTTACTTGATCTAGCGATTAATGCCGTTGAACAATGGAGTGAGATACGAACCAGAAGCTACGATACAAATAACAAATTACGGCATGGCTTTTTAGATAAAACCTCTTATGAAAAGCGCACTCTCAGCGTGATATCTACCATCAAAGTAATCTTGATTTTCTGTTAGACAGCATTGAATTAGGAATACTTCATCAAGCTGCCCTTAATTCTAAATGGTGGCAGCAAAATAGAGAACGTCTGAGTTTTAATCAAGAAGGTGCACTTTGCTATTTTGCAATAAATACCTTAACCACCAATATTGAAAACAATACCGATATTATTGGAAAGATCTTATCCGATAATAGCCGCTTAGAATCTTCATTGTCATACGAGTTAAGCGAACTGATGAATAAAAGTTTTGTTCATCTTGACACACAAGCACAAGATGACATTATGGCGGTCATCGAAAATATATATGATGAACGTGAAAAAGATCCAGTTACCCAAGAATGGACGTTACGAGATCAAGTTGAATACATTTCCGCGATACCATGTCATCTTCGTTCAATAACGCTCATAAGTCTCATTGGGACTTATGAGAATAAATTTGGGCGATATATTAGGCAACCTGTGATACGTTCAATGGGTGGAGTCGTAAGTGCTCCATTCTCTCATGAAGTTTTTCTAAATACTGATGATCAAGGTGTACTTCGATTACTTGTTCATTACACAGACTATAAACCCGGTCACAGTGAGTTTATGATTGGTGGCTCAAGGGAAGTCGGCCATCAGCTTCAAGAAGCCTCTTCCAGGAATCCAGTTCGATTTCTGAATTTCCTCACCACTCATTGGCAAGAAATCTCTGAAAAATTTCGAGATGAAATTCTGGATGGCGTCGCGACCCATTTAGCTTATTTGTATGGAAACCTGAGTTCAAGTAATAACTGGGAGCCCATTGAAAAGCCCGATCCTTGTACTCTTACCAATCTTGCTCTTGAAGAGTTAGAAAGACATTCAGCCTATTGGCGCCACAGAAGGTCTGCTGCAAAAATCCTGCAAGCCGCTTCACATATCGTTCAAGATGAACAAAACACGCAGCGGCTCTCTTTTTGGCGATTGGCTTCGCAGACCTTAAAGCAGAAAGCACTATTAGTGGCGACGGTGTCGATCTATATGGCAAAGCCATCAATATGATTACAGGAAATGTAGCTGAAGCTTTAATCAATTTAGCAAATAAATTTCTGGAAAAAGAACAATCTTTACCAGAGCTTTTAAGCCCTGCTTTAATGAGATTTGCAAAGCATGAAAACCCAGCAGTCCGTGCGTTACTTCTGGAGCACCTGCCTTTTCTTCAAAGTAAAAATCCTGAGTTAGGCTGGAAACTTTTCGATGAATTAACCCAAGTATCGCAAGGCCTATGGAAACATGCAGAGCGCTGTCTGTATTATTCATACAGCAAAAACTTTTCAAAAGTTGAGTCTTATTTGCAACGAATATTGGATGAAGGTTATGCTGATGAAATGCAAACTTGGGGTCGAATTTCAACCTTATCGGTATTATCCGGTCATTTAAAACTTGATGATTTTTAGAACAGTTGCATTCTCTGGATTCGACTGAAGCCTGGGAAGGCGCGTCTAATGTTTTTACCCACAATGAAAATATTTTGAGTCACCGAGATCAATGCATGAAAGGAATGGAAGTTGGTCTGCAAGCAAGCACTCCAATTGCCATTATCATGGCTAAACAAATGGAAAATATTTTCAGAAGCGAAAAATCAATGTCGCAATTCCAATCGATTTAATCCAGTCATTCTTTGAGGTTTTAGGCTCTGATGACAATGACAAGCACAATAGAGTATATGCTTTGGTGAATGGCTAAATTGGCGTATTCAACGAAATATTGAAGAAACACTGGCTGCAACTGAGTTTTATGTTAACTACATCAAACAAACTGGCGTTCACTTTTATGACCATGACGATAACTTTATCCAACTAATGAACCGCTTATTTGCAGAAGCTGAAGAAAGAGAAGAAAGTGATTCTGGCGATATGCTTAAACGCGTTGTTGAGATACAAGATCAGCTATTAAGCATCGGTCTAAATTCAATCAATGACTGGCTAAAAGCAGCCGAGCGGCCTTAATATTTGGATTGTACTTTATGGCATCCACTTATTTTTATCGTCAACTTTTTTCTTAATTATTTCAATACCCTATGATTGCAATTTGCATTTGGCATATCATTGTTGCCAATATGCCAACAATGCATTTCTAAACATTTCCACTTCTAATTCCCTTTAAGCAAGACGCTTCGCTGCAACAACCAGCAAGCTGCTTGTTGGTACACACCACGCACGCCTGCGGCGATGTGTTCTAAATCCTCAATTTAGATAAAGGGAAAACCATGAAAAACCTAATCCGAACCTACGTTGATCCAGTGCTAGAAGACCGGCTAAAACTATTAGCCGAGTCTTCGGGAGTTTCTTTATCCTCTCTGACTGCTGAGCTTATTTATCAAGGTTTAGAGAATACAGCACCCAAAACCAGTGTCTCTGAAGCAGTGCCTTCTTGGCTAGAAGAAATCCTATATCTTCAATATTTGAATTTGAAAGTTTCTATTCAGCCCAACCGAAATTTAGATAAGGATGTCTTTGAAAAACTACGATTAGACTCACAAACCTGGGCGGCGGCGAAAGTCAAAACCTTCTCCCATCGAAATGAGGAGGATAAGCTATGACTAATCAATCTGTCCGTAAAAACTGGTTTCATGACCCAGTGGTGCATTTCTTTATCTTAATCGTTATTGTTGGTGCAATCTTTTTGGTAACTCTGCATCAATGGTATCGCTCAATATCGACACACGACTTTGCTTACCTAGTGTTGTATGGTAAAGCCTATTTTTGGGGCGTATTCGCATCTATGCCCCAACATTCAATTGCCTTTCACGATTCTTCTTCAACCACTTATATTAGCGCAGGAGATCTTCTCAACAATACATCACTGGTCGACTTTTCTAGAAAACATTTTCAATTATTCACCAATAAACTAAGAGTCTATTCTTTATGTGGGATTCCTGTATGGATTGGTGTTCTATATCTAATGAACAAAATTGAACAAAATCGCTCTCTTCATCACATCACCGAAGGTGTTCAACAAGTTAGCGTCAAACAGCATAATCAACTGCTAAAAACTCAAAAACTAAAAAGTCATATAAAAATTGGGGATGCTTTTTGGACAAAGAATGCAGAAGTCCAACACCTGTTAATCGCAGGAGATCCTGGAACTGGCAAAAGTCAACTCTTAGTCCAACTACTTAATGGCATTCGAAAATCTGGAGACTTGGCTATTGTTTACGATCCAAAGGGAGATATGGTACGAGACTTTTATCAACCTGATACTGATGTGCTCTATAGCCCTTTTGACAGCAGAAGCCTAAATGGGATGTCTGGAAAGATTTAAATTCAGTACAAGCCATTGAAACGTTTGCAGAAGCAGTAATAAAAGACTCTGTGGGAAAGGATGACTTTTGGGCTAAAACAGCGCGAATGGTGCTTGTAGCAGCTCTTAAAAAAGGTATTCAATCAGAATTAAGCTTTGAAAAACTATCGACAAGCTTGTCACTAGTGATTTGGATACATTAAAAATCTGGCTGGAAAATTCTGAAGTAGCCAGCGACTTTTCAAACCCTAAAACAGCGGCAACTATTTTATCCGAACTAAAAAGCCAAGTTCGAGCTTTAAAGTATCTCTCAGAAGGACACTCACTAAAAGAAAATTTATACTTTTCCATCAACCATTGGATGACTCAGCGTTTTAAGCTGATAAGTACTGACAATCCCCAAGCTCAACCATGGCTATTCTTACCTATAAATGAAAAATTTAAGGCCAGTGCTACACCGATAATGGCGGCTCAAATAGAGTTAATTTCAACTTTTATTTTGTCACAATCTACCAACCACAAAAGACGTATTTGGATAGTTATTGATGAACTTCCTTCCCTACCCAAATTACCGGCGTTAATGCGTTTGCTAGGGCAAGGACGAGGCTATGGTGTAGCTGGCATACTCGCAATCCAGAATTTTTCTCAGTTGCTCAATATTTACGGAAAAGATGAAGCTCATAATTTAACAGGTCTGTGCTCAAGCATCGTGTCTATGCGAACATCAGATACACAAACTGCGGAGTACCTTTCCAAACGTTTTGGAAAACACATTCGCAAAGAAACTCAAAATAGCCAATCTGTAACTAAAAGTAAACATGAAACATTTAATCAAGGACATACAGATCACATTGCTGAACGGTCAGCAGTAACAGAAACCGAATTGTATTCATTGCAAGATTTAAAGGGATTTTTAAAGCCAAAGATTGTCCGAACCCAATAAAAATTGAAATTTGCATAACACCTATGAAGGCACGAAACTCGCCACATTGTCCAATCAAAGAAAAAAGTCTTAAAAGCACAGCTAATAAATCAAGAGTTGCTTTCTTTAATGATTGGAACATATAAGGATAAGTAAAATGATGAACGTTACTGCCTTAACTTCTGCCAGTGGCGCGGCAGCCTATCTAACCGAGGACAATTACTATTTAGATAAAGGAGAAGCTTTAGCTCAATTTTATGGTCGAGGCGCTGAAAAACTCGGATTAACCAACCAAACTGTTAACAATGAAAATATCACAGACCTACTTAAAGGCGCGTTACCAGATGGCACGCAAGTAGGCGCTATTGATAAGCATCGTCCAGGATGGGACGCGACTTTTCAGCTCCAAAGTCAGTATCTTTTCAAGCATTGGTTGCTGGAGATCAACGTATCCTAACTGCACACGATCAAGCAGTAAAACCGCATTAGATCATTATGAAACCCGCCTCACCACCCGTCAACGAATTGATGGAAAAATTGAAAAGCACTTAACAAACTCTTTGGTGGCAGCTATCTTTCAACACCAAACGTCGCGCAACTTAGATCCTCAGCTTCACACCCATGCGGTGGTGATGAATATAACCAAAGGACAGAATGGCGATTGGCGTTCTGTTTCTAGCGAATCCCTATATAGAATGCAACGAGAACTGGATCAGGTTTATAAAGCTGAACTGGAAGCGCACTTGAATGAACTGGGTTATCTAACAGAAAAAACGAGCAAGGCTTTGAACTCAAATCTGTCCCAGAATCGGTTAGAACTGCTTTTTCTAGCCGTTCTGCACAAGTGGAGTCAGAACTGGCTAAGCACAATTTAACGCGACAAGACTCGACTGCAGAGCAACGTCAGACAGCGACGCTTAAAACCCGTCAAGCCAAACCTTCTGAACAAAACCGTGAAATATTACAACGAGGTTGGAAGCAACAGGCAAAAGATCTTAACTGGCAGCCCGAAGCTATTCCCAATCAAAGCCTATCTGGAACACAAAAGGATTTATCTGAAAGAGTAGCACACACAATTTCAGTTCTCACTGAAAAAGATGCTGTAATCAGTGAGCAATCAATTTATCGTCACCTTAATGGCTCGAACCAACCTGCCGTAAGTAAAGAGCGAATGATCGACTCGCTAAAACAACTCAAATCTGAAGGTAAGCTATACAGTCGGGAAGTCACTACGTTTGACCGTCACACACGCTTAAATATGATTCAGCCTGGTATTGTCACCCAACAAGGTCAACAACTGGAAAAACAGATGTTAGCAACTGCTGAACGCATGAATCACCCTCCTACTCCAAGCTGGTTAGGAAAGATTAGCCCTTCTTTAGAAAAGTTAGCATTAAATAGCGGATACTTTAAAGGTGGTGCTATTACCTCTCCAAAGGCTGCTGCAAAACAAGTTGATGCAAAAATTGCTATAGCGTCACAAAATGGATACACATGGACAGCGGAGCAAAGACAGGCAACAATTGGCATTCTAAGTCATCGGGGCAATCTGACCCAATTACAAGGGTTTGCGGGAACTGCAAAAACATCAAGTGTATTAAGTTCTATTCGAGATATTTCTAAGCGCGAAGGCTATATCGTTATAGCGATTGCTCCAAGCCATTCAGCAAGCCAACAACTTCAAAAAGATATTCAAGCTGACAAAGCGTTAACTACCAGTGGCTATTTGGCCCAAATGCAATCAGGAACACTGCAAAAAGACCTAAACGCAAGCAAAGTCTTAGTCATCCATGATGAAGCGGGCTTAGCCTCTGCACAACAAATGAAAGAGCTTCTAAATCAAGCCCATGAAAATGGACATCGTCTAGTTAACTCTGGAGATCGTTTTCAAAAGCCAGTATAGGAGCAGGAAGTGCTTTTGGTCAGCTATCTGATAATAAGGTTCCAACTTTTGAGCTAACGACGATATTCAGACAAAAAGATGCAGATCTCAAACAGACTGTTGAACATAGCTTACCAAGCAACCCCCAAATCCAGCATGCAATGCGTAAGCTTAATGAGAAAGGCCAGATACAACAAATTAAATCTCCTGAGGAGCGCATAAATACGTTAGCTCTTCACTACACCAGTCTGACAGCAGAAAAACGTCAAAACACCCTTTTAATTGATCCTACTCGAAAAGGTGTCGATGCCCTCAATACTTCCATACGAGAACAACTTCAGGCCAAGGGAGAATTACCAGAAAATCAAATTAACGTTACAACACTTCGCACACAAGATATTGCAAAAGCAGACCTTGAAAAGGGAGCGGTCGGATCTGTGTTTAAAGTTGGTCAGGTAATAGATTTGAATCGCCAAGCATTAAAAAATCAGGACAAAGCACTAGTCAAAGGCTCTCAGTGGCAAATAATTGGTCTGAACCAAGAAAGTAACAATCTGATACTACAATCTATAAACCAGCCTAATCTCGAAAAAACGCTTTCTGGTAAAGAACTGGTAAAAGCCCATGCTAGCGTTTCAGAGCCACAAGAAATGCAACTATCCGTAGGTGATGAAGTTCGTTTTACTGCCAATAACTCAATAAAAGGGGTTTTGACTAATGAAGTGGCAACCGTCATAGAAATAAATAACAAAACAATGGAGATAACGCTTTTAAAAGCCAACGGTGATACTGTTGCACAAGATGTTACAAAGATGCTAAATCTTGATTATAACTATGCCAAAACAACCTTTTCTGCACAAGGTCGAACAGCTGAAAGTGTTTTATATCATGCTCAAAGTACCAGCATCAACCTGATGAACCAACGTGATTTTTATGTAGGGCTAAGTCGAGCAGAAAGCGAAGTAACAGTCATTACCGACTCTATAAAAAATCTTTCAGATTTAATTGAAAAATCGACAGGGGAAAAAATAACTGCCCTCAAAATAGATGAAAAAGAACATCAGAACATAAAGAATACTGCAATAGAAAGAGAACGATAAAAAAATCATCACAGAGCCTATCTATAAAAAATAATATACTCCTATAGAAATATTTATATCATAAAAAATTAACCCTCAAATAGTGTAATTTTGATTTCACACTATATATAAACTTATTTTCTACAAAAAATCGTGTATTTACATTTATACACGAGCAATAAAAAAAACACACTAAACAAGCTGCTCTTGCCAACATCAACTATACAACGATATTCTTGAATCTCTTCAATAACGGCATTTATTATTTTAAAAAAGAGGTCTTATTTATGGTGTTTGGCGAAATACTTAATGAGTTAAATTATGTAAACAACATTCCCGGACGATGGAATAACAAACTTGAAAACATTGATTGCTCACGACTTTTATTAGACATGGTTTCTAAATTCAAAATCACTCAATATTTGGCTTTGAAAGAAAAGTGCATACTGGTTGACGTTGAAATTTTTGGTAGTGCATTTGATTACCTACATGTACTAGGATATGGAACAAATAAAGATTTCATTTCCGTATTGTTAAAAGGCGGTATAGAAAATCCTGATTTCTTGAATCAGTCTGTGAATGAATTAAGCATACCTTTAGGAATCAGAAAAGATCCAAAATACATTGAGACCATCAGCGTTTCAGTACCAATTGAAAATTCAGTTGAAATAAAAGTCTATGACAGCTCTGAATTGTTAACTCCGTCTATTTCTGACATGCCAAAAATTATCAAGATCAATCCAAAATACCCTTTAGCAGTTACACCCTACTCCTTTATAGAAGTGTCTGGTCGCCTTAACTTTACCGCTCCAAAGAACATCCATCTATTAAAGCGAGTTGATTTTTGCTACCAGACAATGAAATAGAAGCCTTACTGCATTTTTCATCTGTCATTAAATGGCAAGGAAAATTTTATTATTTGCTAAAGGAAAAATTAATTAAATTTAATAACATTGAATATTTTGGATACTCAATTTCAAACAATATAGAACGATCTTTTAAAGATAAGGAAGGAGTGGTTATTCTTAAAAAAGACTTAGAAAAGATTGAGGAAGCAATATCAAATGATGTCAATCAAAGTCGATTTCAATCAAAATCACTTCAAACTTCAGTCATGAAAAGCAAAAATACTGAACCTAATGAAAAACAAATAATGCTTTCTCAACCAAATTTAAAAATCGTCACAAAGTTTGGAGAATCAGATGTTTTCCTCAAGTATGGAAAACAAGTTCCACAAAACCTAATTAAAGACTGGCTAATCCAAAATTGTGAACATGAAGGAAACCGCAGGGTGTTAAAAGAAATAATAAATTTATGGTACAACATTTCAACCGGTAGAGTTAAAGATCGACTGTTGACTATTTGTTAACTTTATTAAAGCCAGTTAACAACCTCAAATAACCATAGTCACAACACATTGATTTTAAAGGGTTAATTGGTACGACCGAGTGGACTCGAACCACCGACCCCCACCATGTCAAGGTGGTGCTCTAACCAGCTGAGCTACGGTCGTATATAGAGAATATACGAAAAGTAAATGGTACCAGTGGGCGGACTCGAACCGCCACGGTGTTGCCACCAACGGATTTTGAATCCGTCATGTCTACCAATTTCATCACACTGGCGCTGTGAAAAGATGTGCGAATTATAGAGAGATTCCCTGGGCAAGTCAAACGTTTTCCACGAAAAAATCGACTTAAAAGCGCCTTTTTCGCGCATCAATCGAGTTTGTTGCTTAAGTCTTTGATTTTACGTACCCAAGGCGAAATGCCGAAATTTTGCTTGTAACGCTTAGCAGCTTTATCGGCTTCCGTGCGGGAGGCATAACTGCCGGTCAACAAAACGTAATAGGCTTCGCCTTTTCGTTCCAATGGAATGATTTTGGCCCCGTCCAGACCTTTTTCACGAATCATTTTTTCAACCGAGCTGCGCTCTTGCATACTGGCCAACTGCAAGGTGTAATTAAAAGCGGGTTCTTCCAACAACCATTTCACGTCAGCGGTGTAGTTTTTCACTGGGGTTTCAATGGTTGGTTCCGTTGGCTTTTCAACCTTTTTCACCAAACGCACCACCGGTTGATCCAACGGTTTCACTTTCGGTTGAGCCGGTTCCGCTACGGAAGGTTCATCAACGGTTTCTTCCTTAATAGACACATTCGCGGCTCCCTGCTCCTGAGCCCCCGCTTCCATCTCAGCCGGATTAATATGTAAGTGCTTCAGAATCACTTCAAGCTTTTTATCAATCCCCTGAGTATATTCTTGCAGCTTCTGCTCCAAAATATCCGTGGTCACCACATTCGGAGCTAAAGCGTCAGAGGATGGCACCGTCTCGGTCACGGTTTGACTTTCGACCGTTTCTGCCGTTACCAACGGTTGCTTCTTCAAGGCCGCCAATTCCTTTTCCAAAGTAGCGACACGCTGCTGTAATTGGTCGAATAATTCGCTTTTGCCTCCGGTGGCCGCCGACTTTTGCAATTCCGCAACCGACTCTTTTAATAAGGTGACTTCACGCATTGAGTCTTCTTTCACGGCCAACACTTTTTGCAGCTCATTATGAATGCTGGTGTAGGCGATGTACACCACGCCGAGAATTGTCAGCAACAGTGACAACATGATCACCACGCCAAAGAAAGAGGCTTTGCTGGATTTTGGTTTCGATGGTTTGGTGTTATTGGACGATGTCGGTCTTTTCGGGGTACTGGGCATAACTTCCTCTGCGGCATTGAGCCAATCGTTCAAGGTATGTTCGGAGCTGTGGGTATCGCGGCTTTGGCGCGATGAAGACATTTGCTGAGCCTGGCTTTCGATTGCTTTCAGCAACTCGGCTCTTTCTTTTTCCAATTCTGAGATGGTTTGGGCCATTCGACAAACACTTCGTAACGGATTAATGGGAGCGATTTAAATTTCACTATCAATCGCTTCTGTATTGTAGAATGTTACATGACCTTTGCAAAGGGAAATTTTACGGATTCCTGCTGACGCTGGCGGGAACGAACGAGGATAGAAAAAAGTCTATGCACAGTATCGGTTTGGATGATGTCGGTTCCGCTCTTTTGATTACCCTGATAATGCTGATTGTCAGCCTGACCGTGGTCGGTTTGGCCATGTGGTGGCTGTACCGAGTCTTCAAAAACAAGGATGACAAAACCGCTCAGACCGACCAAAATACGGGTTCGAAGGGGCAGACCTCCGATCACTGAATTAAAAAGCCTTAGGACACATCGCCACTGACATACACCCAGTGTCCCTCATCGTCACGCCGGAATTGGCTTTTTCGGTCATCACGCCTTTTTCAACACCGGATTCGGTATCTAATTCATATTCGGCACGAAACGCAACCATGCCCTTCCCGTCTTGCGCACCGCCTTGCTTGGTTTTCACGATTCGCAACTTACGCCATTTAAGGCCGGATTCAAATGAAAAATCACCAGGCCTGGTGGTTTTATCCCAAGTTCGCAAAACATAATCTTTCAGGTGTAATGCATAAGCCGTATAACGTGAGCGCATTAACTGCTCAGCCGTGGCCGGGAAAGCCACCCCGGAATGAAACGGCTCGCAGCATTCGGCATACGACTTTTTCGACCCACACAGACAAAGCGCTTCACTCATTGCAACTCCCCTGCTTTCACCAAATGACGAACCCGCTGACGCAAATTAAGTGACAAAAGCACCGCGGCCAGCATCAGCCCCAGCAAAATACCAATCCAAAAACCCATCACCCTTGCGGCGCCCAAAACCAATCTCCGAAGGCCAGCGCATAACCTAAACCAAGACCAATCAGCCAATAACTGATAAAGGTGACCACCATGATAATACGCGTACTGTGTAAACCGCGTAAGGCACCGGCACAGCCAACTTGAACCGCATCAAAGAGCTGATACATCGCCGCCAGCCATAGCAAGCTGCCCGCCAGTGTAATCACGTCGGCATCCGGCGAATAAAGTGCGGCAATCGGGTAAGCCAGCCAGTACGTCAGTCCGGCCGTCACCAAACTGACCAGGCCTGAAAAACCGATTCCCGTTGCCAACGACTGTTTCACAGCCTGTAAACGCCCTTGCCCGTAGGCCAACCCCGTGCGGACGGTAATCGCCATCGCCATGCTCAACGGAATCATAAAGACCATGGAGGTATAACTGATGGCAACCTGGTGCGCGGCAATCACCACCGCTCCGAGCTGGGCGATGAACAGCGCGATAAAGCTGAACAGACTGACCTCAAACAGCAACGCCAGCGTATTGGGTACTCCCAGTGCCAACAGGTCACGAATGCCGTTTCGCCAACTGGGCAAGCCGAACAGGTCCAATGCAAGGAGACCAAATGCGAAGTATGACGCGATGCCAGTACATACAGCACTGCCATCAATAACATCGTCCACATCACAATGGCCGAGGCGATGCCACACCCCGCAGCGCCATAAGCTTCGATTGGCCCCCAGCCATAAATAAACACCGCATTCAACGGAATATTCATCACCAACGCCAATCCGCTGATAATCATGGTTGGAACGGTCAGCCCCAGCCCTTCCCAGAAAAAACGGAACGCCTGATAGAGCGCAATGCCAGGCAAACCGAAAGCAATGTAAAATAGATAATCGTCGGTCAGACGGTACACCGCTTGCGGTAAAGCGAGCCAGTCCAAGACCCATTGCAGATGCATTAGAACGAATAAAGACACCAGCCCCAGCGGCAGAGCCAACCAAATCGCCTGATGAAGGAATTGCGTGACATCGCCCCAGCTTCACGCCCTTTTTGGCGAGCCACAATCGGCGTCAACGCCAAGAGAACACCGGTGGAAATCATGAATACCGGCAATAACAAACTTGAACCCAAACCGATGGCCGCCAAATCATCGGTGCCGACTTGGCCGGACATCACCGTATCCACTACCCCCAGCCCGGTCAACGCCAACTGTGCCAGCAAAATCGGAATCGCCAATCGAACCAGCTGCTTCAGTTCCAACCAATAAGCGGCTCCAGCCGGAGCTTTGGCGTTACTTGTCATGCGACGTCGATTTGTCGGAATCGGATGCGATTTAGCTCCTCGGAATCCACATCGGCAGGAGCATTTTTTGAGAACCATTCGACTCGGACGCTTCCTGTTCCCAATAACCGTCTTCCAAAGCCGGATCCAACTCATCACTCAATTCGGAGGCATCACTTGGCAACTGAATGATTTTATCCGACCAGAACAGAATGATTAAAACCTTCAGCCCCCAGAAAATCATGCATACACCACCAGTGCAAACACCAGCACCACCGGTAGCCCCAGCAACAAATCGACAAACAAAGCCTGCCCGGCAAAGACTTTCTGCAAAAAGGCTTTTTCGATGAAGGCAAAGTACAGCCAATAAAGAGTTCCGCCCAAACTGGCCAACCACACCAGCCAGTTCAGCGGATAAGCGATACGGGAATTTTTAAATAAACAAAACATCAGACAACGTTATCCTCAGAGCGTTTAGAGCTTTTGAAAAAACAGCCATTGTAAGGCAATAATGGTGCTGGCAACATTGAATTCCGCGTGCATCAATTTGCCTTTTGCGGTTTCGAAATCCATTTTCACCAAACGGATGTCCTCCACCTCGTGAGCTTGCCCGGCATGATCGGGCAAGGCCGCGGAATCGACTTCTGCGGCATACAAATGCAAAATCTCATCACTGCCGCCGGGACTGGGGTAAAACTCGCAGATAAACTCAAATTCGGCGTCGGCAACACCGGCTTCTTCATAGGCTTCCCGCACACAAGCCTCAAGTTTGGTTTCGCCTTCATCGATCATACCCGCGACCGGCTCAATCAGCCAGGCCTGGTCGTTTTGTACCATCGCATGCGTCAAAGCGCCCGCCCGACATTGTTCGACCAGCACCACTTTTCCCGCCGCCAAATCGTACAACAGCACCACCACCGCTTGGCCACGGCCAAACAATTCCCGATCAATCCAAGGTGTCCAGCCACCTCGAAACAGGGTATGGCGAAAAGTCAGACGGTCGATTTGAAAAGCCATCGTACCCTCGCTGTTTCTGCTTAAGCTCAATGCGCTTATCGTCGGCCATCAGTCCTTCACCTCAACTCTCGGTACGCGTTGAGTCACATCACACAACAATTCATAACCAATGGTGCCGCACGCCTGAGCAATCACGTCCACCGGTAAACCTTGCCCCCAGAGGATCACTTCATCGCCCAGCGCGACATGGTCGGCCATATCGGTCACATCCACCGTCAGCATATCCATCGACACCCGCCCCGCCATCGGTAAACGCTGCCCATGAATCAGCACAGGGTGCCGGCCGGGGCACATCGCGGATAACCATCGCCATAACCGGCCGCCACCACCGCAATCAGACTGCGACGTTCCGCCCGCCAGGTTTGGCCGTATCCGACGGTTTCACCCGCTTCAATCCATTTTAAACTGGTGATTTCCGATGCCAACGTCATGGCCGGTTGTAAGCCCGGCACCATTTCGTCGGTTGCGCAAGCGCCATACAGCATAATGCCGGGACGCACCCAGTCGAAATGGCTTTGTGGGTAACGCTGAACACCAGCCGAATTGGCCAGGCTTTTCGGACAGTTCAGTGTCTGTGCAACACGATTGAACGTGGTCAGCTGCTGCTGAGTGAAATCGTCGGACGTATCCGCGGAGGCGAAATGCGACATCAGGTTCAAATGGATCGACATCGGCAAACGATCGATGGCAGTCAACACCCGTTCCATATCTCGTTCGTCAAAGCCCAAGCGATGCATGCCGGTATCCAGCTTCAGCCAGATCGTTAACGGAGTGGTTACATGGCTGGTTTTCAGCCAATTCAATTGTTCCCAGTTGTGCACGGCGAATTCCAACCGATGCTGAATCGCTAAGTCCAGTTCCGCTTCGGAAAACAGCCCTTCCAAAATCACAATCGGGTGTAAAAAACCTTTTGGCGCAAAAAATCGCTTCATCAATCGAGGCCACGCCATAACCATCGGCCTCGGCCAACTCGCGTGCTACACGTTCGGCACCATGTCCATAACCGTTGGATTTGATGATGGCCAGCACCTTGGATTTCGGTGCAAAGGTTTTTACCACCTTCAAATTATTGCGAAGCGCATTTAAGTGAATTCGGGCTTGAATCGGACGGTACGCGGTCATGGCATCGTCACCCGGCGTATCGAGAAAGGTTGTTGAGACATCCTGTGATTACCTTTTTGCAGGCGATTTACGGTTACGTTAATAAGGGTCGTCGGGCACATCGAAGCCGGCATGATTTTCGAATTTGGTGTATTGCCCCATAAAGGTCAGGCGAATATTGGCCAAGGCACCGTTACGGTGTTTGCCGAGAATGATTTCCGCCGTACCTTTGTCATCGGTATCCGGATTATACACTTCGTCACGATAGATGAAGATAATCAAATCGGCATCCTGCTCAATCGCCCCGGATTCACGCAAATCCGCCATTTTCGGGCGCTTATCCGGACGCTGTTCCAGGTTACGACTCAACTGAGACAGCGCAATGACCGGCACATTCAATTCCTTGGCAATCGCTTTCAAGCCACGGGAAATTTCCGAGATTTCATTGACCCGGTTATCGGTATTGGTGGAACCCCGCATCAACTGCAGATAATCGATCACAATCAACCCAAGCCCCGTGACCTTTTCTTCGGGATTTTCTTCTCCGGCTTCAACTGCTTTTTTGTATTGGGCGTCACGAATGTCTTTGTCGATACGGCGTGCCCTGGCACGCAGATCCGTAATCATCAATGCGGGTGTATCATCAATGAAAAACTGGGTTTGCGACAGCATACTGACGGCCTTGTTCAGGCTTGGCCAGTCTTCCTGTTGCAGTTTACCGGTTCGAATGCGCTCGGCATCGATTTTGCCGATGGAACTGATCATTCTCAAGACCAGCTGCTCACCTGGCATTTCCATACTGAAAACCGCCACCGGACTGCCTTGCATGGCGACATTCTCCGCCAGGTTCATCGAAAAGGTAGTTTTCCCCATCGACGGTCGCCCGGCCACGATAATCAGGTCGCCGTTCTGCAACCCGGATGTCACCTCATCGAATTCCGTCAGCTTGGTCGCCAAACCGGTAATGGAACCATCGGAATTAAAACGCTCGTCGATGGTGCTAACCGCACGGTTCAACAAGGTTTCCATGGTTTCGTATTCGCGTTGTTTACCGGAGCCGTGTTCGGCAATGCCCATGACACGCGATTCCGCCAAATCCAATACTTCGCGAATGTCTTTTCCCTGCGGGAAATAACTTGTTTCGGAAATTTCATTGGACACCGCTATCAGCGATCGTAAAATCGACTTTTCACGAACGGTTTCGGCGTAGAACTCGATATTCACCGACCCCGGTGTATTGGAGACCAGGTCAATCAAATACTGTTTGTCACCGACATCTTCCAACTTTCCGGTGGATTCCAACATTTCAATGACTGTGACCAAATCGAACGGCTTATTGCGTTCACTGAGCTGGCTGATCGCTCCGTAAATCAATTGATGTTGATGAGTATAGAAATCCTCTACTTTCAGCACCACGGAAATATCGGAAAACTTTTCATTGTCCAACAGCAAGCCACCGATAACGGACTGTTCGGATTCGATCGAGTGCGGCGGAGTTTTGAATAAGGCTTCTTGAGTCATTCGGCGGTCAAACCATTCCATCATTATCGTGTCGGAAGAAGGTTACTATTATACGGGGAATTACCCGATTTTGGACTCAATTTCATATTGGATTCGAAGCTGGACAAACAGTGCGGCTTGCAGCGTGTTTTCATGAAAAAAACACAAAAAAAAGCGAGGATAAACCTCGCTTTCAAGCTGACAAAACGTCAGGAATTTCAGGACAATTTATTATTGCTCTGTTGGTTTAACATCCACCGTGATGGATGCAACGACATCAGAGTGCAACTCAACGTCGAATTCAAATGTACCAACGAAACGGATTGCCCCTTCTGGCATGCGAACGTTTTTACGCTCGACTTCAAAACCGGCATTTGACAAAGCGTCTGCAATGTCCGCCGTACCGATGGAACCGAACAGTTTCCCTTCGTCACCGGCAACGGATTCAATCGTGACAACCACGCCGTTCATTTTTTCATAAACCGCTTGAGCCGCTGCCAATGCTTCGGCCGCTTGTTTTTCCAACTCAGCACGACGCGCTTCAAACTCAGCGATGTTTTCTTTGGTCGCTGGCTTGGCTTTTCCTTGCGGAATCAAGAAATTACGTGCAAAACCTGATTTAACAGTAACCTGATCACCCAAGGATCCTAGGTTCTGTACTTTTTCAAGTAAAATAACATTCATGGCTAAAACCTCTAAAGTTAAATTCTTTAAGACCTTATTCGGCCTCTGTCCATCGGTTTCGGATATCCACCCAAATGTCTATCAAACCGATGGTTGCTAAAATTAAAACTGCCTGCGGAAACAAAACAAAGCACATACAAGCCACCCAACCACATTGAGCTCATCTGCCGCTTGTTGACAGTGTGATGCGCCACGGCCAAGCCTTGGAACATCAACCCCGCCATCAATACGCCGGACAAATCCTGAATCAAACCGTTTTGGGTAAACAACCCGACCAGCGCCACAAAGACCGCCAGCGCGGCGATTCCTTTCGGCAACCGAATTTCATAAAAATCGGTGCGGAATTGTCCCGGCACATACAAGGCACTTTGCCACCAACGCCCCAACAACACGATTGAGAACCACAGTACCACCACAAACATGGCGAGCAACATGGTTGCGACCTGAGTCAGGTCTTCAAACATGGCTTGCGGGAACGGTGTTCCGGTTTGCTCGAAAACCGGTTGCACAAATTCCTTGAACACTTGCTGCCACCAAGCCGCGGTATCCCCGACGGCCAGGTGAAAGGCGATAACACCCGCTCCAACAATCAGCATGTTCAGGCTCAAACTCAACGCCATGGAACTGGTGTTGCGTAAGACCCAGCTTAACAGCCAAATCGGGAGCATATACTCGATGACACCGACCACGCCCGGCCAAATCGAACCGGACATAAACAGCGTCAGCCCCAGTGTCGTCGCCACCGCAGCGGCTAAAACTTCAATCCTTCAATTTCACCGATTCTGAGCGTCACCAGTGAAATAATCGCGCCAACCAGAATTCCCAGCGGTGCGATCCAGACAGTCAGTGCGGATAACAACAGTATTGCGATAAAGGCCTGCATCGGCCCTTTCATCACATAGTTGGCAACACCTAGCATTGTCTGTCCTTTGCTTGCTTCCTAATACAAATACGAATTACTTATGTTGATCCGTATAAGGCAATAGCGCCAAGTAACGAGCGCGCTTGATAGCCGTAGCTAGCTGACGCTGGTATTTAGCACTGGTTCCAGTGATACGACTCGGAACGATTTTACCTGTTTCAGTAATGTAGCTTTTCAAGGTATCCAGATCTTTGTAATCGATCTCTTTAACACCCTCTACCGTGAAACGACAGAATTTTTTTCTTCCAAAACCTCTAGCCATGATTACTCTCCTCTACGCTTATCTTCTTTCTGAGAAGCCATAACGGACGGCTCAGTAACAGCTTCTTTACGCTTGATGAACATGTTGCGCAAAACCGCGTCGTTGTAGTAGAACAAATTATCCAACTCGTCCAGTGTTTCCTGGTCGCATTCGATGTTCATCAAAACATAGTGTGCTTTGTGGACTTTGTTGATTAGATAAGCCAGTTGACGACGCCCCCAGTCTTCAAGACGGTGAACCGCTCCACCTTTCTCTTCGATCAGACCACGGTAACGTTCAATCATTGCAGGAACCTGTTCGCTTTGATCAGGGTGCACTAAAAATACGACTTCATAATGACGCATTTATTGATCTCCTTATGGATTAAAACTAAGCTTCCCAAGCCCGATTCGGACCGGTGAAGCAAGGAAATTCAGAATTTAAACAAACTGAAAGCGCAGTATTATAAACACTTTTCTGCCGTTTTCAAACAGAAAATCATTCACTTATGTGAAAAACAACGGCTTTTTGAAAGTTTGATGGCAGGCTAAATGCAAAAAACCACCAGGCCTGGTGGTTTTGATGGAAAACTCGAATTCGGAAACCCCGTTCAAACCGGGGTTTCCTCTCAAAGAAAATGGCTTACAGTCCCATTTCTTCTTTGACTTGATCAACCCACTGGTCAACGCGTTCGGCCGTCATTTCCGGTTGTTGATCTTCGTCGATAGCCAAACCGACGAAGAAGTCACCGTCTTCGGTCACGGCTTTGGATTCGTCGAATTCATAACCGTCCGTGGACCAATAACCGGCCGGCGTGGCACCGTTTTCCAAGGCGATGTCATGCATCATGCCCATCGCATCCAAAAAATACTCCGCATAATCCGCCTGGTCACCCAAACCAAAACACGCCACGGTTTTGCCGGTAAAATCAATGGCTTTGAAGTCTTCCCAGAAATCATCAACTGCTTTGCAGCTCGCCGTAATACCAAGTCGGTTGCCCCAGAATGATCTTATCGTATTTGGCAAAATCTTCCGGACTGGCCGTGGCGACATCATGAACATCCACCAGATCACTTCCGATCTTGTCTTTAATCATATCCGCAACACGCTCGGTGTTTCCTGTATCCGTTCCATAGAATAGGCCGACTTGACTCATGTTTAAACCCTTTTAAAAGTTATCCATTTCTTGTAAAATGCGTGATTAGGCGTTGAATCCCGCGCCTCACAAGACCGACGATGTGAATTTAAGTATACGAAAAACCATCCGGGGAAACCACCCGTCACGCGAGTTATTTCGTGTCGGGCATCATAACATAAATTTTAACTATCGCATTTCAAAAAAAACATTATTTGCCAACAATGAAGAAAACTAATTCCGACAACCCGCACATCGACTGCTTTCAATGCGAACATTTCTTTGTGACCTGGGATGCCAACCAACCGCGTGGTTGCAAAGCCTTTGGCTTCAAAACCAAACAGTTGCCGAGTGTCGTCGTTTTCGAATCGTCCGGTCAGCCCTGTATGAAATTCAGGCCTAAACGCCGCCCGCCGCCATCCGATTCCGGAGGCAACGGTTGGATTGCATAATCCGGTTCCTTAACCCGATTTCAGCGACTCGATAAATTCCCACATAAAATAAGGTCCCGGATCGGTCTTGCGACCTGGCGCAATATCACTGTGGCCGCGAATGCGATCCAACGAAAGCGACGGATAGGTTTCCGTCATCGCTTGAATCACCTGTTTCAAAGTTTCATATTGCGATGCGGTATAAGGCGTTTCATCCGTGCCTTCCAGCTCGATACCGATGGAAAAGTCGTTACACGCCGTACGACCTTCAAACTGCGACACCCCGGCATGCCATGCCCGCTTGTTGAGCGGCACGAATTGAAACAACTCGCCTGCGCGGTTAATAAACAAATGTGATGACACTTTAAGTGATTGAATTTGTTTATAGTATTCATCTTCGTCAGGATTCAGCGAATTGGTAAATAACTGTTCCACGCCCTTCCCCCCGAAACGGCCGGGCGGCAAGCTAATGCCGTGAATCACAATCAATTGCAAATCGGACTCTTCCGGACGGTCGTCGGCATTCGGGCTTGGGATGTAGCGTGCGCCTTGAAAAAGATGACTATTCGGGTCAAGTGTTAATGGGCTTTTCATATGCCAGATAGTATAATCCAAAAGAATCGGCCATGAGAACTCACATGGATAAGAATCGAACCGTTTAGACTAAATACACCGAACATCAGGCCTATGTCAGAAATAAACTATTTTAATGATTTGCACACCAACGTCGAAAACGCGCTGAACGAAGACATCGGCGACGGCGACCTCAGCGCCAGCTTCCTACCCGAACACCAAATGGCGAAAGCAGCGTCATTGCGAAAGAAGACGCAATCGTCTGCGGACGTCCCTGGTTTGACGAGGTCATGCGACAGGTTGATGAACGCATTAAACCCACTGGCATTGCAATGAAGGCCAAGCCGCCACCAACGGCACGCTTGTGTGTGAGCTCACAGGTCCGGCCGCGGCTATTTTATCCGGTGAACGCAGTGCTTTGAATTTTCTGCAAACCTTATCGGCCACCGCCACCATCACCCGTCAATACGTCGAACAACTCCAGGGCACTCAAACGCGCTTGCTGGACACCCGTAAAACTCTACCGGGCTTACGCTTAGCGCAAAAATACGCGGTTCACTGCGGCGGTGGCACCAATCATCGCATCGGCCTGTACGACGCTATTTTACTGAAAGAAAACCACATCATGGCCGCAGGCGGCATTGACGCCGCTGTTCAGAAAGCGCGCCAGCATCACCCCGGAAAAACCGTTGAAGTGGAAACCGAAAACCTCAACGAGGTCAAGCAAGCACTCGAAGCCGGCGCGGACATTATTATGCTGGATAATTTTTCGCTGACGGACATGCATGAAGCGGTTAGAATGGTAAATCATCAGGCAAAGCTGGAAGTCTCCGGCAATGTCGAACTGCCCCATTTGGCGGAGTTGGCAACAACGGGCGTTGACTTTATCTCCACAGGCGCGATCACCAAACACATTCGAGCGATTGATTACTCCATGCGCTTTAATTTAGAGACAGGTTAACCCGGACACTATGTTTGATCACATCCTTTTAAATATCGTCTTACTGCTCATCATCACTGTCGGCCTGGTTTCGATTTCCCGACGGCTGCATTTGCCGGCCATCCTGAACTACATTCTGGTCGGGGTCATTGTCGGGCCTTTCGGTTTTGGCCTCATCCAAAGCGAAAAGAGCATCAGTTTCCTCGCCGAATTCGGCATCGTGTTTCTGTTGTTCTCAATCGGTTTGGAGTTCTCGCTAACGCAAATGATGTCCATGCGCCGCATGGTATTCGGCTTCGGCGGGTTACAGGTTCTCATGACAGGCCTGGTCGTTTTCGGCGTCTCTTATCTGTTGGGCTTTGGCGTGGAAACCAGCGTCGTGATCGCCAGTGCTTTCGCTTTGTCCTCAACCGCCATCGTCATCAAACAATTGACGGAACAGTCCGAAATCCAAACCCGGCATGGCCGCGCCACCGTCGGCATCCTGATTTTCCAGGACATCATGGCCATTCCATTATTGATTTTGATCCCCGCACTCGGCACGGCCGCCGGTCAATCGCTGCCGACCGAACTGGGCATGGCCTTTTTAAAAGGGGCCATCGTAGTTGTGGTCATGCTGTTTGCCGGGCGCTATATCCTGCGACCTTTGTTCCACGAAGTCGCCTCGTCAAAATCCCAAGAGCTGTTCACCTTAACCGTCCTCACCGTCGTATTAAGCGCGGCCGCCTTTACCGAAGAAATGGAAATTTCCATGACATTGGGTGCCTTCCTGGCCGGGATGATGCTCGGCGAAACCGAATACCGTCACCAGATCGAAGCCGATATTCGTCCCTTCCAGGACATTTTGCTGGGGCTGTTTTTCATCACCGTCGGGATGATGATTTCACCGGAGTTGATTCAAACCCACTTTTTTAACCATTATGGCCATTACCCTCAGCATTATGCTGGTCAAAACCATTGTCATTTTCGGTATTATGCGCCTGTTTCAAAAACCGGACGGCGTCAGCTGCGCACGGCCGTTTCCCTGTCTCAAGTCGGCGAATTCGGTTTGGTCTTAATCACTCTGGCGCTCACTTACGAATTGCTGCCACACCAGCTCGGCCAAATCTTGTTAACATCCGCCGTCTTCAGCATGGTTGCCACACCTTTCCTCATTAAATACAACGGTCGCATCGCCAACCGTTTTTGCCGTAAAAGTTATCAAAACGACTTTGCCGAAATGGAAAGTGTCATCAAAGAAGACACCAAATTCCTTTCCGACCACGTGGTTCTGCTCGGCTTCGGTCGTGTCGGACAAATCACCGCCAAATTCCTCGAACAAGCGCATGTACCGTTTGTGGCATTGGACATGGACATCAAGCGGGTTCACGAAGCGCAACAAAGTGGTGAACCGGTTTATTTCGGTGATTCCGCCAAACACAGCATCATTCACGCTACCAATATCAGCAAGGCGAAGGTCGCCATCATTACGTTCCACGACTACCACGCGGCCATCAAGACATTGAAAACCTTGCAGGATGTGGCGCCGGAACTGCCGGTTTTGGTCCGTTCCCTTGACGACAGCCACATCAACGAGCTCACCCAAGCCGGTGCGACCGAAGTCATCCCGGACACCTTCGAGTCCAGCATCATGCTGGCATCGCACCTGTTGTTGATGATTGGTCACCCGCCTAGCCAGGTTTTGAAACAAACCCGTGCCGCCCGTCGCGGTCGCTACAATCTGCTGAACGGTCTTTACCCGGGTGAATCCGACCATGTGCCGTTTGATCATGCGCAAATGGGGCAAATCATCCAACCGATTACCATCAACGAATCCGCATTTGCCGTTGGAAAGCGCCTGGAAGCCTTCCCGATGGAAACATTGGATCTTTACATCAAGTCGGTACGTCGTGGCTCGGTGCGTGGCGACAACCCGGATTTGAAGACCCGAATCCGCGTCAATGACATTTTGATTGTGCAAGGCTTACCGGAAAACATCGATAAATTCGAACACTACTTGAATACCGGTAAGATTTAACGAAAGCGGTCATCAGAATCAAGATGACCGAATAATCAACCGAATGGTTTTAAAACGGCACGACTGAGCGACTTTAATCTTCCAGCCAGATTAAAGTCGCCATCCGACCGGTTTGGCCGTCGCGTCGGTAAGAATAGAATAAACTTTCATCGTGATAGCTGCACAAACCGCTTTGCACAACTTCCGACACCCCTAAAGCCCGTAACTCGAATTCCGCCAGGCCTGGTAAATCCGCATACCATTTACCGTCTTCGGAAGCGTGCATAAAATACGCCGCATGTTCATGGTTTCGCTGGAGAAACCCGTCATACACATCGGAACCGACTTCAAAATAACGTTGACTGATGGCTGGACCAATCCAGGCCAATAGATTTTTCGGATCATCGGGCAATTGTTGTATGGCATTCGCCACCACTCCGTTCAACAGCCCCCGCCAACCGGCGTGAACCGCTGCCGCCACTGAACCGCTTCGACTAGTGACCAACACCGGCAAACAGTCTGCCGTCATCACACAACACACCTGCCCCGATTGATTTGTCCAACTGGCATCGGCCACGGGCGGCCGGGGATACGTTTGACCCTGCCAATGAATCGCATCCACCGTGTGTTCCTGTGCCAGCCAAAGCGGTTCGTTCGGCAAATTTAAAGCCGTTCCCAGCGCTTGTCGATTGGCCGCCACTTGGTTCGGATTGTCACCGACATGCCCTGCCAAATTGAATGCATCATAAGGCGGTTGACTGCCCCCACCCATCCGCGTGGTGACAAAAGCCCGAACCTTCTCAGGTGCCGGCCATTGCGGTCGGAGAAACTGCAAATTATTCTTGAGGAATATCTGCATCGGTGACCCACTCCACTTCGACGCCGTCATCATAATCGTAGTCGTCGTAACCCAAATCGTCCTGCATGGCGTGGAAATCATCCATATCGTCACGCAATACATCAATCAACGCCAACATATCGTCCGGCATCAGTGCCTTCCATTTCATGACTTTTCCGCTGACAGGATGCGTCAGACTCAATTGACCGGCATGCAACGCCTGACGTTTAAAACCGCGCAAGAAGTCGGCAAATTCCGGCAACATCTGCTGTGGAATCCGTAAACGCCCGCCATAGACCGGGTCGCCAACCAGCGGGAACCCAAGGTACGACATATGCACCCGAATCTGATGCGTCCGACCGGTTTCAAGTTGCACCCGCACATGCGTATGCTCCCGGAACCGCTCCAAGACCCGATAATGCGATACGGCCGGTTTGCCGCCGCCGGTGGCAATCACCGCCATACGCTTACGGTCGGTCGGGTGACGCCCAATCGGTTTATTAATGGTGCCGCCGGAAATCATGCGTCCAACCACAATGGCATCGTAGACACGCTCCACCGCATGGCGCTGCAACTGTTCGACCAAATGGGTCTGTGCCGGCACCGTTTTCGCCACCACCATCAAACCGGTGGTTTCTTTGTCCAACCGATGCACAATGCCCGCGCGGGGTACTTCACGCAAACGCTCGTCGTGGTAGAGCAACGCATTCAGCAAGGTTCCGTCCGGATTCCCGGCCCCGGATGCACGACCAAACCGGCCGGTTTGTTGATGACCAGAATGTCCGCATCCTCATAGACAATGTCCAGTGGAATGTCTTGCGCCTGATACTCGATTTCTTCTTCGATTTCCGCCTGAAGAACAACCTTTTCGCCGCCCAGCACCTTCATATTGGGCTTGCTTTGCGACTGACCATCCAGCGCGACCTTCCCCGCCTTGATCCAGTTCTGAATGCGACTGCGTGAATAATCCGAAAACAACTCGGCCAAGACTGCATCGAGGCGTTGCCCCAACTTGTCGGCCGGAATGCGCGCTTCCAATTGTTGACTGCTCAAAACCGCTCCTAAAAACCTGATGGCCGACGGATTTTAAGTATCCATTTCTTATACTCACGTCGGCACATATGGTATGATTAATTTTTATACGAAACGCTATTTTACCAAAATATGAAGCACTCGCTGTTATCCCTGATTGTTTTATTGGCCCTCGCTCTCCAAGCCTGCTCACTGGTCGAAAAGGACGAGTCCGAGTGGACGGTCAAAGATTTTTACGAACACGCAAAAGACGCCTACAACAGCGAACAATGGGAATCCGCCATCGAGTATTACGAGAAACTCAAGGCCTATTACCCTTACGGCAAATACGCCGAACAATCCTATCTGGAGCTGGCTTACTCTTATTACCGCTATGACGAGCCCGAATCGGCCCAGCGTGAACTGGAAGAGTTCATCCGCCTTTACCCGAAACACAGCGCTTTGCCTTATGCTTATTACCTGCGGGCCTTATCGGCGGATTCCATCAACAAAAGCTGGTTCGACAGCTGGTTGACCGACCCGGCCTCGCGGGACATGGACTCCACCCAGGAAGCTTACAACGCCTACTTAGAGCTCTTGAGCCGCTTTCCGACTTCAAAATATTCGGCCAAAGCGCGTGAACGCTTAATTGTATTGCGCAACCGTATGGCGCGTCACGAATACCAGGTAGCCGAATACTATTTCAAACGTAAAGCCTATCTGGCGTCGGCCAACCGCGCCAAGTTCATTGTCGAAGCTTACCCGCGTTCCATGGTCAATATTTACGCATTGCAGTTAATGCGCGATGCCTATCAAAAACTGGGCATGACACAAAATGCCGAAGATGCACAAGCGGTCATCGACCTCAACCTGGCGCGTATTGAAGCTCAGGAAAAAGAAGACGAAAACTGATTGATCGAAGACGGTTAATAAAAAAAGCAGATATAAAAAAACCGCCAGGCCTGGCGGTTTTTTATTTGGGGCGCGGTACAACTCAAAACATCGGCTTCACTCGCTGTAACGGCTGGTAATTGGATAACGTCGGTCTCGACCAAAGGCGCGCGGTGAAATTTTCACTCCCGGTGCGGCCTGACGGCGCTTGTATTCGTTGCGGGTAATCATTCCCACCACACGCCGGACTTCCGCCTCGTCATAACCAAACGCTTCGACAATCTGGGCGGGGCTTTTGTCTTCTTCCACAAACGCCTGAATCACATTATCCAACACTTCGTAATCCGGTAACGAATCCTGATCCTTCTGGTCCGGTCGCAGTTCGGCCGATGGCGCGCGCGTAATGACGCGTTCCGGGATGACTTCGCCATCACGATTACGGTAAGTCGCCAAACGATACACCAAGTTTTCGGCACGTCTTTCAACGGCGAGAAGCCACCGACCATATCGCCATACAAGGTGGAATAGCCCACGGCCACTTCGGATTTATTACTCGTCGCCAACACCAGTTTATGGGTCTTATTGGAAATCGACATCAATAATATCCCTCGAATGCGCGCCTGCATATTCTCTTCGGTCACGTCTTCTTCATAACCTTGAAAACGATCTGCCAGAGCGGACTCACTCGCCGCATACACCGATTCAATCGGAATGGAATGGTATTTTACGCCGAGGGTATTGGCCTCTTTTTCGGCGTCTTCAATGCTGATATCCGCCGTGTAGCGGAACGGCATCATCACCGCTTCGACTTTATCCGCGCCCAAAGCATCCACTGCCAAAGCCAGCGTCAAGGCCGAGTCGATCCCGCCGGACAGCCCCAGCACCACACCACCGAAACCGTTTTTTCAACGTAGTCCTTCACACCGGTCACGAGGGCCTGATAAATACGCGCTTCGTCCTGATACAACGGCTGTTTTTCTCCCGGTAGAATCACCACCGAATCGGCTTGTTTCAATACCTGAACCGGAATCAACTCCGAACCGAATTCGCCGCCTTGTACCTGAACATCCCCTTCGGCGCAGGTCGCAAACGAACCGCCGTCAAACACCAGTTCATCCTGGCCACCGACCTGGTTAACATAAATCACCGGCCGCTTCACTTCGCTGACACGACGATTGACCACCTGAATGCGATCCTGATGTTTTTCCTGCGAAAACGGCGAGGCATTCAGGCTCAACAGAATGTCAGCCCCGGCTTTCACCGATTGGCTGGCCGGTGACGGTTTCCAGATGTCTTCACAAATCAACAAACCGAAACGCACACCTTTGTATTCGACCACACACGGCTGCTCACTGGCGGCAAAATAACGCTTCTCGTCAAACACACTGTAATTCGGAAGGTTCTGCTTGATGTAACTGGCTTGAATCTGACCGTTTTCGATCCAGGCCGCCATATTGAAGCGTTCACCCAGCTCGTCCATCATCGGATAACCCAACACCAGCACCACGTCTTGAACCTGTTCGCAAATACTCGATAAGGCTTTTTTAACCTGCTCGTATAAGGCTTCGCGAAACAACAGATCTTCCGGCGGATAACCGGTCAGTGTCATCTCCGGAAACACCACGATATCGGCTTGCTGCTCGCTTTTCGCCCGTCGGCCGAATCGATGATCAGATCGACGTTACCGTCGATATCCCCGACCACCGGATTGATTTGCGCCATGACGACCGTGAGTTGTTCTGACATAGTTCGATTCCGTTAGACTTTATCCGATGAGCTTGAACATGGCGTCGCCCAGCTCCGCCGGGGAACGTACTACCGTGACGCCCGCCGCTTCCAGGGCTTCAAATTTGGCTTCCGCCGTCCCTTGCCGCCGCTGACAATCGCGCCGGCATGGCCCATGCGCTTACCGGCCGGTGCCGTGACACCGGCAATGTAGGCCACCACCGGTTTAGAGACGTTTTCCTGAATGTACTGCGCGGCGTCTTCTTCGGCTTGACCGCCGATTTCGCCGACCAGAATAATCCCTTCCGTTTGCGGATCTTGTTCAAACAACGCCAAACAATCAATGAAATTCATGCCTTGAATCGGGTCGCCGCCGATGCCGACGCACGTCGACTGCCCCAAACCGTTTTGTGTGGTTTGGTGAACCGCTTCATAGGTCAGGGTGCCGGAACGCGAGACGATGCCGATTTTGCCGGGCAAATGAATGTGCCCCGGCATAATACCGATTTACAACCTTGCTTGTCATCGCCCGGCGTAATCAGGCCTGGGCAATTCGGCCCAATCAGGTATGCATCGGATTTATCCAATACGGCGCGAACTTTCAACATATCATTGACCGGAATGCCTTCGGTAATACAGGTAATCACCTTAATGCCCGCATCGATGGCTTCGATAATCGAATCGGCAGCAAAGGCCGGCGGCACATAAATCATCGAAGCATCCGCGCCGGTTTCGGCCACGGCTTCTTTTACGGTATTGAACACCGGCAACCCCAAGTGTTCGCTACCACCTTTGCCCGGCGTGACACCGCCGACCATTTGCGTGCCATACGCCATGGCTTGCTCGGAATGGAATGTCCCTTGTTTGCCGGTGAAGCCCTGACAAATCACTTTGGTCTGATGATTGATTAAAATGCTCATGCCTGCCCCTCCATCGCCGCTTTCACCGCTTTTTGGGCCGCATCGGCCAAGCCGTCCGCCGTAATGATACTCAAGCCACTGCTGGCGAGTTTTTCTTTCCCTAACGTCACATTGGTTCCTTCTAAACGCACCACCACCGGAATCTGTAAGCCCACTTCCTGAACCGCTTGGATAATCCCGTCGGCAATCAGATCACAGCGCACAATTCCGCCGAAGATATTGACCAGAATCGATTTCACTTCGGAAGACGACAGAATCAATTTAAAGGCTTCTGCCACACGCTCCGGCGTGGCACCGCCGCCGACATCCAAAAAGTTGGCCGGTTCCCCACCGTTCAGCTTGATTAAATCCATGGTCGCCATCGCCAAACCGGCGCCATTGACCATACAGCCGATATTGCCGTCCAACGCGATGTAATTCAACTGATGATCCGCTGCTTTGGCTTCACGCTCATCTTCCTGGGTGGCATCACGCATTTCCACCAGGCCTGGCTGACGGTACAACGCATTGGAATCGATGTTCAATTTGGCATCCAACGCCACCAACTCATTTTCGGTCGTCAACACCAGTGGGTTGATTTCCAGCAGGGAAACGTCTTTGTCCAGCGCCATCTGATACAGGCCTTGCATAATGGCTGTCATTTGTTTGAAAGCCGTGCCGGTCAAGCCCAATGCAAAACCGATTTCACGGCATTGATACGGCATCAAGCCCACGGCGCCATCGACATGCACCGACAAGATTTTTTCCGGCGACGCTTCCGCCACCAGTTCGATGTCCATGCCACCGGCTTCGGAAATCACAAAAGTGTGGGTTCTGGTGACACGATCCACCAGCAAACTCAGGTAAAACTCCAGCTGAATGTCCAGCGTTTGCTCAATTAACAGCGCATTGATCGGTAACGCTTTACCCTCGGTTTGAATCGTCGCCAAAGACCCGCCCAACAAACTACTGGCCGCCTCTTTCGCCTCATCGGCGGTTTTCACCAACTTGACCCCGCCTGCCTTGCCACGCGCACCGGCATGGATTTGTGCTTTAACAACCCAGCATCGGAATCGATTTGTGCCAAGCGTCGGGTAACTGATTCAAATCATCAATCATAACGCCGCTCGGCGTCGGGATACCATACTGCTGGAACAGTGATTTTGCTTGATACTCGTGTAAGTTCATGAATTGCCTTTTAACGGATTTGCCGCACCAACCTTGATACGATGTTCGGCGGTAAATTAAATTGCAATTATTTTATGTTTTTTAGACAATAAATGCATTAAAACAACCGCTGAAATCACTGAATTCCTATGAGAGCCCTGCTTTTTTTCGTATTTATCCTAGTCGTTTACCTGGCAATCCGCTTTACGTTAAAACGTGTGCGAGAATTGCGCGCCGCTTCAGCAGAGGCTGAAACCCTTAAAAACAAACCCGAACCGGAAGAAATGGTGGCCTGCGCGACCTGCGGATTACACCTGCCAAAACACGAAGCGATTTGCGAAGTTTCCGAAGCCGGCGAACGCTGCTTTTGTTCGGACACCCACCAACAACAGGCACATAAAGAAAATTAAGCTGAAACGAAATCAGGACAGAATGTTTTCGATCTTCGCTTCAAACACAACGACCTGACCGGTCAACGGGTGATTAAAATCCACCACCACGTCATCCCCGTTCACTTCATAAATCGTGCCGGGAATTTCATCGCCGGACGGCGTATCAAAGCCGATCACATAGCCCTCTTCCAACACCATCGTATCGGGGAATTCATTGCGCGACATGGTTTTGAAGTTCTCCGGGTCCGGCAAACCGAACGCCTGTTCCGGCATTAAGGTGAATTTTCCGGTCGTTCCGACTTCAAGCCCAATCAACAACTCATCCAACCGGTTTAACAGCTGGCCGTCGCCGATTTGAAAAGCAAAGACTTCCCCGTCTTCGGTTTGGTCCACCACCGTACCATCCAAAAGGGAAAGCTTGAAGGAAATTTCAATATCGCTGTTTTCTTGTACGGTTTTAACAGTATCTTGACTCATATTTTTCGTCTTCTCATTCATCTTGTTTGTTTAAAGCGACTTTAAAGCGGTTCACACGTCATGACCGTCACGCCTTACGTTTACGACCGGCGGTTTGGCGCTTTTGGCCAGGCCTGGCGGTTTTAGATTTTGTATTGGTTCTTGTGTTCGATTTCGTTTTAGGCTTGGTCGCTTTAACCGATTCCCCGGCAATGACGATACGGTTTCGCCCGGCTTCTTTCGCCTGATACAAAGCATCGTCGGCGTATTTCATGACCTCGTGCGGCTTCTTGTGCTGGGCATCGCGTGCGGCCAAGCCGAAACTGACGGTGACGTGCGTTTCCACCTCTTGGCCATTCAGCGGCACATTCAACACTCGCGACTCAATCGCCTTGCGCACCGTTTCCAACGCCGGCATCACCTGCTCAGGCGTCTTCCCTTTAAACACTACGGTAAATTCTTCACCGCCATAACGGTACACCTGACCGGTGACAATCATGTCCAGTTCCTGTGCGACGGTTCGTAACACCAGGTCACCGACGTCATGACCGTACGTATCGTTAAAGGATTTGAAGTGGTCGATGTCCATCATGGCGATGCTGTACTTCCGTCCCAGCCCCAGGAAAGACTCCAACAAGGCGCGTCGCCCTTTCAATCCGGTCAATTGATCGGTGTAAGCGATGTGATGGGCATCGAAAATCAGCGACAACAGAATCATCACCGCGGCAAACGCGCTGGTCCACGCCAAAGCGCCGTACTGATAAAAGGCATTCAAGCCGAACGCCATTAAAATCAACACAAAGACCACCGTCTGGTCCAACACTTTGGCATGACTGAGAAGCGCATTGCGGAACATCATCAGGAACCAGACCGCCACCATCGTCAACATCGCCACAAACGGTAATCGCACCGAATCGTAACCGCTCGGCGAGGCAATCCAGCGCCAGTATTCCAGCGGTAGATTCACCATCACCCAATAGACGAAATAGGCTTGTGCCGCCAACAACACCAATTGAAACAGAACATAAAGCTTATCCTGAACCCCTCTTTCCGGAAACAGCAACCAGAACAACAGGTTCAGCGGCAGCAGCAAGGCCAGCACCGGATAAAGCGTAATGGCCGACAAACTGACGTCGGCTTGCGGCACGAAGTACTGCATGCCGGCATTGAACAATACCAGACTGGCAAGAATCAGAATCGGTTGCAGGCGGTTCAGAAAACACTGACGAAAATCCCCAGCCCGGCAATCAGATACGGTAACCAAGGCAATAACTTTGCAGCGCCAGCGGCCAATTCGGGATGTTCGGCATTTGCCAAATGGCGAATACCGTTAATCCCAGTAACCAAATGATGTGTTTCAATGGCCCCATTTAACGCGCCTCAAACCGCCGATCAGGTTTTACCGAAAACAGAGAAGTCCGGCTTGGCTCTTTCTTCGCAATGAATACGCCATTCAAGCACGTAATCACAGTTTTGCCCGGCGGCACAACTGAAATCGTTATATCCGAATTCGGCCGCTTTGCCGGCATTTTTGGTCAACACCAAATAGCCCAGCGGGCAGAGTTCGTCCGCTTCACTTTCAATGGTAAAACTGTCGAAATCGCGTGGCGGTTCACTGTAAAAATTCACCAGCTGATAAGTATCATCGCCGATTTCTTTGGTTTGAACACCGGAACAGCCCACCAACAAAATCGCCAGGCCTGACAATAAAAAGAGTTTGAAAGGAAATTGTTTGAACACGTAGATGTTTCTCATAACAAGGGTTCTAAAAGGGTCGGTTAAGCTAACGACCGGGTTTGAAAAAGATAAAAATATGGCAAACGCTTAAGGCGCTGACTCGACCGACGACTCTTCTTTAATACCGATTTCAGTCACCACATAACACATATTGGTGTGCAGTTTCTTACCGTCAACCAAAAACGAGGTGGCACCGCCGATTTTATCGTCCGGGTTCAGGCGCACACTGCCTTTATAGGTCTTCAACACCTTACCGGTGTAACAACTGTAAATCTCGATTTTCCGATCCAACCCAATCCAATCGGACTGGATATTTTCGCCGTGTTCGAGACCTTTTCACAGGCCGTCACCGCAAACAAAACCGGCAAAATCAACAGCAATTTCAAATAAGGTTTCATAGCTTTCATCGACTCTTCCATCACGCGCCGTTTTGGCACACGTCTTATCTTGAATTGAGGGTTATTTTACACGTTTTGCCCGCCCAAAAACAAGAAAGCCGACAATTGTCGGCTTTCCAAATCAAAACACAATGCCTCAATGGATATCAGTCCACCGGAATACCGGCTTCATCCTCTTTCGGCTTGACCGGCATGGCGCCCTGCTCTTTGATTTCTTCCTTGATTTCCTTAAGCGAAGTATCCTTACCTTCATCATAGGCTTCCTCACCGTCATCGGCCACTTTGGAGGCGTTTTCTTTCGTGCCATCCCAAGCCTTGGCGGCGTCTTCCTTGACATTGCCCCACAGCCCCGCTTGTGCACTCATGCTGGCGCCCAACAAAACGGCCAATCCAAATAATTTCACTAACTGCTTCATAAAACACTCTCCGTTTAAACGTTAATGGATTTGTTATATTTTTTTAATTATCGCCTGAGCGTTCCATTCCAGCCGGCTATTGCCGCTATTCCGTAAGGTGGATTCAAGTATACGTCAATACCCATAAGGTTGACTAGGTTAAATAAGTGTACTTTAATGAAATCTTAAAACTTCAAAACTCATAACGTCACGCATTTCGCGTGCTGAAATCTGCAACACTCGGAAACATAATTATTTTTTATCACAACAGTAGATAAAATTTTATTTTACCCATATAGATTTTTTCTATACCATTTTTGTCCAACCTTAAACAAAAGGATTAAACCAAGATGAACATTACCATTCTCGGCACAGGATTTGCCGCCCTTACCGCCATCAAGAAAACACGCAAGCTGGCTCCAGACGCACGAATCACGGTGATCGCGCCGTCCAAAGAATTGGTTTATCTTCCAAGTTTAATCTGGATTCCGTCCAACCTTCGAAAAGGCGACGACCTACGCATCAACCTGACCAACTACTTCAATCGCCAAACGGTGGAATACATTCAGGCCAACGTCACCGACGTTTCCAACAATGGTCGCACCGTACACACCGACCAAGGCGATTTTGAAAACGACGGTCTGATCATTGCCTCCGGCGGGCGCTTTATTAAAAAACTGCCGGGCATCGAACACGCCATCACCCCCTGCGAAGGTATTCCGGCGGCCGAGAAAATCAAAGAACGTTTGGATAATATGTCCGGCGGCACCATCGCCATTGGTTTCGGCGGCAATCCGAAAGAACCGTCCGCGATGCGCGGCGGCCCAATGTTCGAATTCCTGTTCGGCATCGACACCTTGCTACGCAAACAAGGCCGCCGAGACCAATTTGAGTTGATTTTCTTCAACCCGGCACCGAAACCTGGGAAACGCTTAGGCGACAAGGTACCGGATGCCGTCATGAAGATGATGGCCAAAAAAGGCATTCAAACCCGCCTCGGCCACAAAATGAAAGCCTTCGAACCCAATAAAGTCATCACCGAAGGCGACGAATTCGAAGCGGATTTGATTTTGTTCATGCCAGGCATGACCGGACCGGCCTGGTCACAAAATTCAGACATCGCGAAATCCGAAGGCGGTTTGATCAAAGCCAACGAATTCTGCCAAGTGGACGGGTTGGAAAAAACCTATGTCGCCGGTGACTCCGGCAGCTACCCGGGACCAGACTGGCAAGCCAAACAAGCTCATATGGCCGACTTGCAAGCCGAAGCCGCGGCTCACAACCTGGTGGCGGAAATGCAAGGCCAAACGAACTTTAAAACCTTTAAGCACGAGCTGTTATGCATTATCGACACTCTCTCCCACGGCGTTCTCATCAAGCGGACCGAAAAGGAACATTGATGCTACCGCCGTGTCGTCTGATGCATTTAGCCAAACGCTTTTTCGAACTCTTGTACCTCAGACAGTACAAGTAATTTTTCATCATTACTTAGGAACCACACATGGAACAATCGCTTTTTCATGACAAATACCCGGTTTTCTCGAAAACCATTGCTAAATCCGACACCCAATATCAAAGTGTCGATGCCATCTTAGATTACTTGGAAGACTGTATTAACGACAATGAAAAAGCGGGATACATCGCCCGTTTCGACCACGCCGCTCATACTCAAAACATTAACGGTGAAGTGGCGCCGGATATTTTGGAAGCCAAGCACATCATCTTTTGCTTTGGCATGCAATTACCGGTGCCTCAAGCGATGGCGGTTCGCCCTCGCTCGTTCGGCGTAACCGATATGGGAGATAACTTTGTCGTGAGTTTCATGGAAGCGCCAAACCCAAAAGCACAAGACTGGATGACGGAATGGGTGGAAGCCATTTAAGATTCAAGTCATAACCCATAAAAAAGGGGCTTTTAAGCCCCTTTTTTTATGCCTAAGCTGAACGTTTGCAATCAGTGGATTTCGTTCAGCCCGACTTTCAACAAACCGATATGACTGGCATAATTCACCAACTCCGCAGACGCGGTCATCCCCAGCTTGGTCATAATGTTCTCGCGGTGTTTGGATACCGTTCGGTCACTGATCTCCAACATTTCGGCAATGTCTTTGGTCTTATAACTTCGGCTACCAGTTTAATGACCTGTTTTTCACGCACCGACAACTTTTCGGGCGCTTGGGCTTATCGTCCAGCTCCACGTCGTCGGTTTGTTGTGCAGCCAATTCCGCTTTATATTCTTCCAGACCTGGCTGAATATCGGAATGTACAAAACCCTCACCGGCAATCACATTTTTGATACCGCCAATCAGCTCTTCTTTCGACACCGATTTTAGCGCAATCCCTTCTACCCCCAAATCCAGTACTTCTTTCCAGACATTCGGCGCTTCGGCCGCCGTCAAGACGATGACTTTGGTATCGTATTTTTTCTTTTTCAGGTGCGTGATCACCGCCATGCCGCTCAACTTAGGCATCGACAGGTCAATAATCAAAATATCCGGCTGTTTTTCGTCAATCAAAGCAAGTGTGGATTCACCATCTTGAGCTTCGGCTACCACCTTGACCGTACCGTCGGAATCCAAGATGGACTTAAAACCGGCACGAACCAAATCATGATCTTCTGCCAAGAGAACTTTAGGTTTTGCTTTTGCCATGCGAAAATCCTTCTGTAGTTTTGGGAGTAAAAGTTCGTAGTAAAATTTCTTTATTTGAGTCATTATAGACCGTTTCAAAAAAATTTCATTGAAAATTACCCCAGTTGCCGTAATTGATTTTCCAATTGAACCAGCCGTGCTTCAACATCTTCACGGTTTTGATAGGAGGCCATCCGTTCCATCTCTCGCACCGCTTCCAGCAGTTCGCCCACATTAAACAGCATCAGATTCCCTTTCATCCGATGCAATACCTTGCGAATCGCCGCCTCATCCACTTCATATAACAGTTTACGGACCTCGGCGATTTCCTGATGTGTGTTTTCCAGTAATTGCGGTACCAAATGCTGCAAATGCTCCGGTATTTGCGAAGCCAAAGACTCCGTCTCCTGCAACTCATCTGTCGAAGCCATTTCTTTCGGCTCCGGCTCGGCCGCCGGATGCTCCTTGCAATGCAACAAATGGATGATCTTATCCTGTGAAATGGGTTTTTCCACCCATTCGTCAAACATGCTTTGGTCGATTTCAATTCCCATTTGTTCGACTTCGTTGACGGTATGGGCCGCGGTCAACGCAAAACCCCCTGCAAACCGGTTTTCGCCTCGGCCGGCAGTTCACGAATCTTCTGACACACTTCCGCCCCGCTCATGCCCGGCATCTGGATATCCAGAAACACGAAGTCATAAGGTTTTTGTTGGAATTTCGCCCAGGCCTGGTTGCCGTCATGGGCTTGGTCGACCCGGCAGCCTAGCTGCTCCAAAAAGGTTTCCAGCACTTTTTGATTGATTTTGGAATCATCGGCAATCAACACATCGAAATCACACTGAAAATTGTCGCTCAGCGCCAGCTCGGAACAGGTGTCACATTCATCGCCTCTTGCCAATTCCGTCGTCGGGCAGGATTTGACTTCCATCGGCAAGTTCACGGTAAACAAGCTGCCAACCCCTTTGGTGGATTCGACATACGTCCGACCGCCCATCAAGTCCACCAGCGTCTTCACAATCGCCAACCCCAACCCGGAGCCGACATAACGCGGCCCGGCATCGGAATCCAACTGTTTAAACGGTTTGAAAATATTTTTCAGGTCCTTCTCATCCATCCCCACACCGGAGTCGGATACCTGAATTTCCAACTCATTGTCCAGTTCGCGAATTTCGACAAACACCCCGCCGATGTCGGTGAACTTGATGGCATTAACAATCAGGTTCACCAGAATCTGAGACACCCGCACCAAATCCCCGTAAAAACAATTGTTACGACTGCTGATGGCGAACGAAACGAAAATGCCTTTCTCCGACGCGATGGACTTGGTCAAGTGACTGACGTACTCCCCGAGTTGGTCCAGCTCGAAAACCGTCGGCTTCAATTGAATCGAGCCGAATTCGGTCTGGGCGAACGTCAAAATATCATTGATGAGGAAATTGAGCTGCTCGATGGTCAAACGCATGGTTTTCAAGTCGTCGGAGGCGTCTTCATTGGCAAGTTGCTTTTTCTTGACCACCGACACCAAGCTGTTCATGCCCATCAGCGGCGAGCGCAACTCATGGCTGAGCATCGCCAAAACTGGTTTGGTCGTCGTATTGCTGCTGCAAATCTGGGCTTCTTTTTCGCCATCTCTTCTTTGGCGCGAAGCTGCTCAATCATCAGGCGACTGTGGGATTCAATCAACTGCTCTTCCAGCGCATACATTTCTGAGACTTCGACACAGGTCGAATACAGTACGCGGCAGTCACCCGGCCCTTGGTTTGCCAAATGAAGTTTATTAATCAACCAGGTGATCTTTTCACCCACTTTAAAGCCGACCAAAAAACGCTCATCCACTTCCGGCCGCGCCATAAACTCACGGGACTTATACTCCAACAAATGAGCACTTTCCGGCATCAGGTAAGATAGAAACGTGGCGTAATCCAGAATCTCCGCCCCGACCATTTCCTGCAAGGCGGGCGAAGCTTTAAATTGAACCCCGTCTCCTTCCTGGGTCAGACACCACCAAAGGGTTTTATTGAGCAGCATTTCGCCCAGAAAATTTTTATCCAAATCCATTCACGACACTTTCTATAATTTTTGAGATGAATACGATAGAATAGCAACAAATTTAACCAGATACCAGCAAAGGGCGCCAAAGCGCCCCAGCCCCCGAAAATAGGCCAAAGACGCTTCCTATGACACAAAACTATCGCATTGAAAAAGACAGTATGGGAACCTTGGAAGTTCCCGAATCCGCCCTTTACGGCGCCCAAACCCAAAGAGCCATCGACAACTTCCCGATCAGCGGCCAACCGATGCCCGCCAGCTTCATTCAAGCCCTGGCTTACGTCAAGTTCGCCTGCTCGGAAAGCAACCTCGAACTGGGCTTGATTTCAGACGAAAAAGCCAGCGCCATCCAAACCGCCGCTAAAGAAATCATTCAAGGCAAACATCTGGAACACTTCCCGATCGATGTGTTCCAGACCGGTTCCGGCACCAGCACCAACATGAACATGAATGAAGTGATTGCCACCCTGGCCAAGCAATTGACCGGCGTCGACATTCACCCGAACGACGACGTCAACATGAGCCAAAGCTCCAACGACGTCATCCCGACCAGCATTCACGTCGCGGCCGCCATTGCCCTCGAAGAGCAATTATTGCCAGGCCTGGAAGAATTGGTTCAAGCACTAGAAGCCAAAGAACAGGAACTGACCGGTGTCGTCAAAACCGGACGCACCCACTTGATGGATGCCACGCCGATTCGATTCGACCAGGAATTCCGCTTGGCGCCACCTGATTTTGGACAATATCGAACGTTTGAAGCACACTCAAAGCCGCTTACACCGTTTACCGCAAGGCGGCACGGCGGTCGGCACCGGCATTAACGCCGACCCGGAATTCAGCCGCTTGGTGAGCGCCAACCTGTCCACCATCACCGCCGTGCATTTCGAACCGATGGAAAATCTGTTCATCGGCCTCAGCTCGCAAGACACCGCCGTGGAACTCAGCGGACAACTGAACGTGCTGGCCACCAGCCTGATGAAAATCGCCAATGACTTGCGCTGGATGAACTCCGGCCCCTTGGCAGGCCTGGGCGAAATTCAACTGCCGGCCCTGCAACCGGGCAGCTCCATCATGCCCGGCAAGGTCAATCCGGTTATTCCGGAAGCCGTTTGCATGGTCGCGGCGCAAATCATGGGTAACCACACCGCCATCACCGTGGGCGGGCAAGCCGGCAATTTCCAACTGAACGTCATGTTGCCGATGATTGCCCGCAACCTGTTGGAAAGTATTGAAATCGCCGCCAATGCCGGTAACGTTCTGGCGGAAAAAGCCATTGCCGGCTTTACCGTCAACCCGCAAAACATTCAAGAAGCCTTGGAAGTCAATCCGATTCTGGTCACCGCTTTGAACCGCGTTGTCGGTTACGAGACCGGGGCCGCCATCGCGAAAAAAGCCTACGAAACAGGCCAACCTGTTTTGGACGTGGCCAAATCCATGACGGAGCTCGACGAAGAGACTCTGCGCAAGTACCTGAATCCCGCCCTGCTCACGCAAGGCGGCAATCCCAATCCGGATGCCTAATCCGCTCAACCAACCAGCTCAAGGAGACTAGAATGGCTGTAACCAACCTGAAAATCGAAGACTTTGAATCCACTATCGAAAACAATGACATTGTCATTCTGGACTTCTGGGCGGAATGGTGTGGTCCGTGTAAGCAGTTTTCACCGATTTTCGAAGCCGTATCCGAAAAACACCCTGACATCGTTTTCGCCAAGGTCAACGTGAGGAACAACAAGAACTGGCCGGGATGTTCCAAGTGCGCTCCATTCCAACGCTGGTGTTCATGCGTGAAAAATCGTCGTTTTCTCCAACCCGGGCATGATTCCGGAAAGCAACCTGGAAGAAGGCATCCAACAATTGTGCGATTTGGACATGGAAAAAGTCCGTCAGGATTTGGAAAAAGCCCAGCAGGAAAATTCTTAAATTTCCACCCGCGCAATTTGTGCTAAATTAAACGAAATGTTCTGGACAATCCAAGGAGGCCTTTATGGCGGATAAGACATTTCGTTTAGTAACACGCAGTGATTTCGACGGTTTGGTGTGTGCCGTCCTACTCAAAGAACTCGATTTGATTGATGATATTTTGTTCGTCCATCCAAAGGACATGCAAGATGGTAAGATTGAAATCACCGAGAACGACATCACCACCAACCTTCCCTATGTCAAAGGCTGTCATCTAGCGTTTGACCATCATTTAAGTGAAAGCGTCCGCAACGCCCAGACCGACAACCATATCATCGACGCCAGTGCGCCTTCCGCGGCACGCGTAGTGTACGATTATTACGGTGGTAAAAAGGCCTTTCCGCGTGTCTCCGACGACATTATGGAGGCCGTCGACAAAAGCGATGCCGCGCAATTCAGCCGCGAAGAAGTTCTCAACCCGACCGGCTGGCCGCTTTTGAACTATTTAATGGATGCCCGTACCGGCTGGGCCGTTTCCGAGATTTCCGCATTTCCAACTATCAGTTGATGATGGAATTGATTGATTACTGTCGTGACCATACCATCGAGGAAATTCTGAATTTGCCGGATGTCAAAGAGCGCGTTGACCTCTACTTTGAGCACGAATCGCAAGCCAAGGAACAGATCCAGCGTTGTTCAACCGTTCATGACAACTTGGTGGTCTTGGATTTACGCAATGAAGACATTATTCATCCCACCAACCGTTTTATGATTTACGCTCTCTATCCACAGTGTAATATTTCCATTCACATACTTTGGGGATTTCAAAAACAAAATACGGTATTCGCCATCGGCAAATCGATTCTGGACCGCAGTTCCAAAACCAATGTGGGAGAATTGTGTCTGAAATACAATGGGGGTGGTCACCGAGCGGCCGGCACCTGTCAGGTCGACAGCGATCAGGCCGGAATCGTATTGGATGAATTGATCAGCGCCATCAACCAGGACGGTTAAACATAAATTTCCAGCGGCGGGGATTCCGACAACCGCCGCACAATATCCGACAGTGTGACAATCCCGCGAATCGACTCGGCGTCGGACATAATGACAATACACCCTAAATTGTATTCGCTCATCACTTGCGCCACACGTCGAATATCCGTCTCGGCCTTGGTGGTCACCACCTGCTCGGTCATGACTTCCGTCACCAGTCCCTCGCCGCCAATATCCAACTGGCCGTTATCGCCCACCACGGCACGCATCAAAATATCGTGACTGGAGACCAGCCCGACCAATTCGCCGACCTCATCCACCACCGGCAAATGATGCACGTGCGACTCGACCATTTTTGCCAAGCCTGCCCCAAAGAAGTCTCTTCACCAATCGTAATCACCGGTTGCGTCATGATTTCATAGACCTTGACCACCGGCTTCCGTTCGCTTTTATTTTGAATCGACTGGTATTCCTTGACCGCCGGTTGAGTCTTCTCATGCACCTGAGCCATCGCCTCTTCGAAGTGCATCTGATCCATTTCCGATTGGCCGACCGGATTGACACGTTTGGTCTGCGCCACTTTCAACTGCGGCGCTAATTCTCCGGGTTGAATGCGGTTGCGTCCTTCGGGTGTATAGACGATAAACATAGCCGGATTTCCTTTTAAAAGACTTTAATACAGTAGTTATCGACCTTGTTTTTAAAAGGATTAAACAAATCTTACCCAAACGATTCAAAACAAGCCGAATGCCAAAACAGACGTTTCGATTGTAAAGCAGTTTTCAAGCCGTCACAAATTGACTATACTATTTGCACTTCAAAATTGAAACTTTAAAAAGGACACTCAAACATGTCAGTACTCGTTACAAAACAAGCGCCCGATTTCACAGCTGCTGCGGTTTTGGCCGACGGCACCATCGTTGACGACTTCAATCTGAAAAGTCACATCGAAGGCAAATACGCCGTGGTTTTCTTCTACCCGCTGGATTTCACTTTTGTTTGTCCATCCGAAATCCTGGCTTTCGACCACCGTGTTGAAAAGTTCAAAGAACTGGGCACGGAAGTCATCGGTGTTTCCATCGACTCGCAATTCACGCACAACGCCTGGCGTAACACGCCGGTGAACGAAGGTGGCCTAGGGCCGGTGAAATTCCCATTGGTTGCCGATGTAGGCGGTTCCATCATGGACGCTTACGGTATCGTTCACCCAGGCAATGTCGCCCTTCGCGGTGCTTTCCTGATCGACAAAGACGGCGTCGTGCGTCACCAAGTGGTCAACGACCTGCCATTGGGCCGTAACGTTGACGAAATGGTTCGTATGGTTGAAGCCCTGCAATTCCACGAAGAACACGGTGAAGTTTGCCCAGCCGGTTGGAACAAAGGTGACGATGGCATGAAAGATTCACCGGAAGGTGTGGCGGATTACCTGTCCAAGCACGGTGAAGAACTGTAATCGATTTCATACGGAATCTGAAAAGGCTGCTCGAGTCAGCCTTTTTTCTTCTGCCGACTGATATTCAATATTGACCTGCAATTCCACGAAGAACACGGTGAAGTTTGCCCAGCCGGTTGGAACAAAGGTGACGATGGCATGAAAGATTCACCGGAAGGTGTGGCGGATTACCT
>LZQR01000027.1_pt1 | contig 42073 bp, 53 predicted proteins | sample 768601 | NCBI WGS metagenome assembly LZQR01 (sample SAMN05207299, study PRJNA324521) | oil field metagenome | isolation source: sample BH-FW-24 from oil reservoir | place: India: Bombay High | collected 2015-12-04
CTTCTTGATCTCCCCCCCCCGGATCAAGCCCGGGGCAGGTTCCACCGCGCCGCAACACTTTGTGCAGGCCGGGGGCGCAAAGGCCCCCGGCGCCTCACTCAGCGTCCGCGACACCCTCAACCGTCATGGCAAGACATAGGTCTTGCATCTCTGGCTTTGGACCAGACCCCAAGACCAGGTCTTGGGGTGACGAAGGCGGGGTGGATGGCGGGGTGCGAGCCTGTGACAGGGCAGGCCTAGTCCGCCCCCTCCAGCTTCTTGATCTCATCGCGTAACCGCGCCGCTTCCTCAAACTCCAGATCCGCAGCCGCCTCACGCATCCGCTTCTCCAGATCCGCGATCGCAGCCTTGAGATTGTTGGGTTCGAAGCGGGCCTGATCCTCGGCCACCGCGCGGTCGCGCTTCTTGTCGCGTTTCTTGCCGCGGCCCTTGGCGGTTTCTTCCATCACGCCTTGCAGGATATCGCTGACGCCGCGGGTGACGGTGCGCGGGGTGATGCCGTGCTCGAGATTGTGGGCGATCTGTTTCTCGCGGCGGCGCTCGGTCTCCTCCATCGCCCGCTCCATGGAGCCGGTGATGCGGTCGGCGTAAAGGATCACCCGCGCATCGGCGTTCCGCGCCGCGCGGCCGATGGTCTGGACGAGGCTGGTTTCAGAACGCAGGAAGCCTTCCTTGTCCGCATCAAGAATGCCCACAAGGCCGCATTCGGGGATGTCGAGGCCTTCGCGCAACAGGTTGATGCCCACAAGGACGTCGTATTCCCCGAGGCGCAGATCGCGGATCAGCTCGATCCGCTCCACCGTGTCGATGTCCGAGTGCATGTAGCGGACCTTCAGGCCCTGCTCGTGCATGTATTCGGTCAGATCCTCGGCCATCTTCTTGGTGAGGGTGGTGATGAGGGTGCGATAGCCCTTCTCGGCGGTCTTCCTCGCCTCCTCGATGATGTCATCGACCTGGCTGGAGGTGTCGGTCTGCACCGGGCGCACTTCGACGGGCGGGTCGATCAGGCCGGTGGGGCGGATCACCTGTTCGGTGAAGACGCCGCCGGTCTGGTTCAGCTCCCACTTGCCGGGCGTCGCGGAGACGTGGAGGGTTTGCGGGCGCATGGCCTCCCATTCCTCGAATTTGAGGGGGCGGTTATCCATGCAGCTGGGCAGGCGGAAGCCGTGCTCGGCCAGGGTGCGCTTGCGGTTGAAGTCGCCTTTGTACATCGCGCCCAGCTGGGGCACGGTGACATGGCTTTCATCGATGAAGACCAGCGCATTGTCGGGCAGGTATTCAAACATGGTGGGGGGCGGCTCGCCGGGCTTGCGGCCGGTGAGATAGCGCGAATAGTTCTCGATCCCCATGCACGAGCCCGTGGCCTCGAGCATTTCGAGATCGAACTCGGTGCGCTGTTGCAGGCGTTGGGCTTCCAGCAGTTTGCCGTTGGCTTCCATCCAGGTCAGGCGCTCAGCGAGCTCTTTTTTGATGCTGGCGATGGCCTGATTGAGCGTCGGGCGCGGGGTGACATAGTGGGAGTTGGCGTAGACGCGGACTTTCTCGAGATCGCCAATGGGGCGCCGGTGAGGACCTCGAACTCCTGGATGCGCTCGATCTCATCGCCAAAGAAGCTGATCCGCCAGGCGCGGGCGTCATAGTGGGCCGGGAAGATTTCCAGCACATCGCCGCGCAGGCGGAACGTGCCGCGCTGGAAGGCGGCGTCGTTGCGGGTGTATTGCAGCGAGACGAGGTCGCGCATGACCTCGCGCGGATCCTTTTCCGCCCCCACCTCCAGATCGAATACCATGGCGGTGTAGGTCTCGACCGAGCCGATGCCGTAAATGCAGCTCACAGAGGCGACGATGATGACGTCGTCGCGCTCAAGGATCGCGCGGGTGGCGGCGTGGCGCATCCGGTCGATGGCCTCGTTGATGGTGGATTCTTTCTCTATGTAGGTGTCGGTGCGCGGCACATAGGCTTCGGGCTGGTAGTAGTCGTAGTAGGAGACGAAATACTCCACCGCATTATGGGGAAAGAAGTCCTTGAATTCGCCGTACAACTGCGCCGCCAGCGTCTTGTTCGGCGCCAGGATCAGAGCCGGACGCTGAACCTTTTCAATGACTTTCGCCATGGTGAAGGTCTTGCCCGACCCGGTGACGCCGAGGAGAACCTGGTCTCTCTCCTGCTGGGAAATCCCCTCCACCAGCTCGGCGATCGCATGGGGCTGGTCGCCGGCGGGTTCGTAGTCGGAGACCATGCGGAATTTCTGACCGCCTTCGGATTTGTCCGGGCGGTCGGGGCGGTGCGGGGTCCAGTTGGCGGGCAGGCTCAGCGGATCCCTGATGGAGCCCGAAACGGGCTTGTCCATCACGAAATCGGCCTGGGCCATGTCCTCGACGCCTTGGGGGTGAGGGCGCTGTCGTCTCGGGTCAGTTTGGGCATGGGGGCAATATGGGGGCGTGGAAACGGAATGAACAGGGGGCGCGGAACGACTTGTGAAGCTTGAAATTCCCCGCTAAATTGTTTTTGTAATCACAAAACAACCTGATGGAGATTTGAGAATGAATCATGCATTCAGCCCGCTACAGATCGGCATGGCGTCTTCGGTCGCGCTGGCGCTCAGTGTCGTCCTGTCAGGCTTCGGCATGCAGGCTGTCGCATCCAGTGCGACTTGCTCGCCAGTGCTCGATGCGCAAGGAAACTGCATCTATCTGATTTGTGACGAAAGCCCACGTCTTCGGACTTGCGACCAGGATCCGGAGTAGCGCTCGCTCCGGGATTATCCTGCGGAGTGAGCCTGACAGGGCCGATGGCGCAAGCTGTCGGCCTTGCTTACGTTGGGGCAAGTCTTGTTTAACCGTTTCTGAGGCAAGGTGCGCCTGACAGACTTCAATCAGCAGGGTCGCTAAAGCGCCATGTCCCAAGGCAGTTTCGAACGCATCCGGGTGCTTATCGTCGAGGATAACGCCCACATGTCCTCGATCTTGCGCACCATCCTGCAAGGGTTTGGCGTGCGTTCGGTGATCGAGACGCGTGATGCGGCGGACGCGTTCGAGCTGATGCGCAACGCCAATCCGGACCTGGCGCTGGTGGACTACATGCTGGGCGATGTGGACGGGCTGGAATTCACCCGGCTGATCCGCACCGCGTCCGACAGCCCGAACAAGTATCTGCCGATCGTCATGGTGTCGGGCCATACCGACCGCTCCAAGGTGCTTGAGGCGATCAATGCGGGGGTGAACGAATACCTCGCCAAGCCGGTGCGTCCGGTGGATCTGTATAACCGTCTCGTCACCCTGATCGAGAAGCCGCGGCGCTTCGTGAAGACGCCGGGTTATTTCGGCCCCGACCGCCGGCGTCGTCAGGACCCGCGCTACTCCGGCCCCATGCGCCGGATCAGCGACAAGGATGGCGAAAAGTCCTAGGTTGCAAAATTCCCCTTTGGGGTTCTTTTGTCGCGTATTGCGTGCCAGTATTCCCCCGTTGATTGAAACGGGGAGTATCGAACATGCTTTCGCTTATCATGGTTTCCGTGGCGCTGGCCTTCAGCGCGCCTGACGCAGAGATCAAGCCCGAGGCTAACGCCTCACCCGCTCAGACTGAACACTCGGAGTCAAAGCGCCTGAGTTCTGCGGACCTCGCCAGTCTGCGCGCCGGGCGCGGCGTGCCGGACTATTGTGAAGTCTATTATCTGCCCGACCCGGTCACCGGCGAACTGCAATGCAGCGCCGTGGTATGCCGTCCGATCGGCGTGCCCTGGTCCATTCACGACTGCTCTGAATTCGGGCTGTAGCCTTGACCGAGACCGGGGCGGCGTTTGGCGCGGCCCCGGTCTCACATTCGCCATCAGGATGGTGTGACGCGCGATTTCGCTCAGAGGGACTAGCCAGCGGCGTCGAGCAGGGCGCTGATGTCCGCATCCGTTGTGCACCAGCTGGCGACAAACCGGGCCGAACCGTCCGGCCAGCTGTAAAACCCGGCGCCCGCCTCTCGCAGACGCGCCGCAAGCGCGTCCTCAAGGCGGATGAAGACCTCATTTCCATGTGTGGGATGAACCAGCTCGGCCCCGTCCACTGCGGACAGTCCCTCTGACAGGCGCTTGGCGGCGGCGTTGGCGGTCCGTGCCAGATCAAGCCAGAGATCATCCTTGAGCCAGGCGGCCATCTGCGCCGAGACATACCGCATCTTGGGCAGCATGAGCCCTGCGCGCTTCTGGTTCGCCAGCAATTGCGGCAACCGGTCCCGCGCACTCGGAAACAGGATGACGGCCTCGCTGGCCATCGCGCCATTCTTGGTGGCGCCAAGGCTGAGAATATCGACGCCGGCTTTCCAGGTCATCTCGGCCGGTGTGCAGCCAAGAGAGACCAGTGCGTTGGAGAAGCGCGCGCCGTCCATGTGAATGTTCAGATCCCGGGCCTTCGCCAGTCCGATCAGGCTTTCCAACTCATCGAGCGTATAGGCGCAGCCAGACTCATTGAGCTGGGACAGGCTGAGCACTGCGGGCGGCGTGGCGTGCACGAAATCGCTCGGCCATTGCTTCAGCGCGTCCGACAACGCCTCAGGGGCGATCTTGGCATGTGACCCGGCCAAGGGCAGCAGCTTGGCGCCGCGCGTGAAAAATTCCGGCGCGCCGCGTTCGTCTCGATGAATATGCGCTTCGTCATGGCACAGCACCATGGCGTCAGGCGGGCAGAGGACGGATAACGCCAGGGCGTTTGAGGCTGTGCCCGAAACGGTGAAGACCACCTCGAGGTCGGTTTCGAAGATCTCGCAGAGCTGGGTTTTCACTCCAGCGCTGACCGGGTCCGCGCCATAACTGGACGCAAAACCCTGATTGGCGTGGGTGAGCGCGTCCAGAATTGCAGGATGGGCGGGGGCGGTGGTGTCGGACAGGAAGTTCATGCCGCCAATGAGCCGCAATCATCCAGCCGCGTCAATGGTCTGGAAGTGGGTCAGGGGGCGCATAGAAAAGCCGGGGGCGGCGTGTTGCGCGTCCATTCCTGGGGCTGGCTCAACACATCGCGGCCCAGACCGGCGCGAGCGGCGTAATAGGCCAGGTCAAACGGATCCGGCGCACTGCCAAGCAGGGCGGACACCGCCATGCTGACGCCTTCAGTCATGTCCGCCCCGTCAAACAGCAACACATCCAGCGTGTCAGGTCCGGTCTGGATCAGTTCCGCGTCGAGGATTTGTCCATCTTCTCGCCAGTAGACGTGACCGCGCCAGACGCCGGCGTGCATATCAAGCTCTGCCGCTTCAAGGACCGATGCGCCGCACAGCCGTTCGCCCCAGGCCCAAAGATCAGGATGAGCGTAGTCGCGCGCGTTGTGATCGCCTTGGAATGCGACAAGGACGCCGCACAGCTGGTCCGCGCGCTCAGGGCAGGGCCCCAGCTCCAACCAGCCTTGGTCATCGGGCAGGCGCCAGAGGCCGGAAATGTGCTCCAGTGCAGGATTGGGCGTCGTAAGGGATGCCGAGCTGGCGCAACCGGTCAGGGCTGCACAAGCAAGGATCAAGATGGAAACACTCTGTTTCATCAGCGGCACGCCTTGAACGGGGAGCGGGGCGCCCGCCATACGTGACCCGGCGCAACAGGATTTCGAGAGGCCCCCGTCCCATGAGCCGGGCGAAGAGACCAACCATCACCATGGCGGTCAGGGCCAGCGCTATGCTGATTGGAACCAGCCAAGCCTGACCGAACTGTCCGAACAGACCCAGCCCGTAGCCGCTGAAAACCAGTCCGGCCAATACGCCCTGAAGCACATAGCTGGAGAGCGAATTGCGCCCGGCCAGCACCAGTATGGATGGCAGCTTGAACAAATCGATCAACAGGCGGATAGCGCAGATATAGGCGAGGGTCAGAACCGGGCCGCCCACTGCGATTGAGAGGAAGCCCAGAAGGTCAGCAATCTGACCCCATCCCAGACCCGGACCGCTCGCGACCAGGGCATAAGCGATGTTCAAGGGCAGCCCGATCAGCACAAGCGCGGGCAGGGCGATCGCGCACCGCCGTCGCCAGCGCGTCGCTTGCGGATCGAGCATGTCGAGCTTTGCCGTGGCGAGACCTGAGAGGAAGGCGCTGGCGGCCAAGGGGCCCTGGAACAGGATCAGGAAGACGAAGGTCTCCGGCCAGGCGGCTGCACGCGCCCTGATCGTGTCGAGATAGCCGCGGACAGTCCGGGGTCGGGTCTGCTGGTGCGGTCGGGGACAGGGCGATCACAAGGCTGATGAGGAACAGGCAAAGCAGGCTCAGCGCGATCATGCCGAGCGCAAAGCCGAGGAGCCGTTTCGGGGAGGCGCGTCGCAAGGGCCAGATAAGGCTGCCGACCAGGCTGTAGAGCAGCAGAATGTCGCCTGAGAACACCAGCACGGCGTGCAGCACGCCGAACACCGCCAGCATGATCATGCGTCGCCAATGTCTGCGGCTGGCATCCACGCCCGCGCGTTCCGCGGCGCAGTACTGGACCTGCATGCCCCAGCCGAACAGGAAAGAGAACAGGATGAAGAACTTGGCTTCAAAGAAGACGGCTGTGACTATGGCGGCGAACTGATCCGGCCCGGTCGGCGTCTGAGTGAGGGTCTGCGATGCGGGCAGCGCCATATAGGGCAGGTTCACGACACAGATGCCGATCAACGCTGCGGTGCGTAAGGTGTCGACGATGGCGTTGCGATCCGGCGTGGTCATGAAGAACTCCAATTGAGCAGTGGCTCAACTTTATTGAGCCGCTGCTCAATGGTCAATGAGGTCTGTATGAACGATACGAAAACTTCACGTGGCGGAGGCCGTGACCGGATTTTCCAGGCGGCTGCAGAAGTCATCTATGAAAAGGGATTGGCGGAGGCGCAGACGCGCATGGTCACCGACCGCGCCAAGGTGGGGACGGGGCTGCTCAACCATTATTTCAAATGGCCAGAGCTGCGCGCCGCCGCCTGGGAACTGATCTTTCAGGCCGTGGTCCGTGATCTGTGGCGTTCGCAGGAAACGCCGCGCGACGCTCTAGACCGGTTTCTGGAGGAAGCGTTTGCCGCCGAAGCCCGGCTGTTCTGGAAGCTCTGGCTAGAGGCGGAGCGTCTGGCCCCAGGCGATAAGCCCATCGCCAAGGCGCTGGGGCGCATTCGCGCTCAGATGCGCGACAGGCTGACGGCGTTATTGCAAGAGGGGATGACGAATGAAGACTGGTCCCTGCCAGACCCCGCCGCCACTGCCGTACGGCTGGAGGCCATGAGAGACGGACTGGCTGGCATGATCCTCAGTGACGATCCCGATCTGGATGCATCTCTGGCGGTTCATCACTTGAAGCGTGTCTTCGATATGGAGACTGTTGGCGCGAAGCAGACGTAAACCGGTTTTACGCGGCGACTTCCCTTGCGCCAGCTTCCAGCAATGCGCGCAGGCTTTTCTGGCTGATCGCGGTCTCAAACTTCAATCCGGCCTCGTCTTCGCTGGTCCAGATCACGGTCGCCTTCTCATTCAGCGCCGGACTGATGATCTTGACGGTCTGGCCTTCTTGCAGGCCCTTTGCGGCGATCCGCACACCCAGTGAAGAGGCATCGACCAGACTCACTTTCCGGGCCTGGCCATTGACCGAAATCTCGGCGTTGTGCTGAGAGGCGTGTCTGGGCTCCTGGCGGCTTTCTGCGGCCGCTACGGCCTGCTGGACGATTTTCGGAATCGAGGAATTGGCGTCATTCGCAGTCGCTGCCATGGTCCGGACGAGACCGGCCATGCTCTCAGCGTCCCGAGCCGAGCGTGTGGTCATCTCAACCAGTTCGGAAATGTCTGAGCTGACCCGGGCAAGGGCCTCCCGGTTCTGCTCGACAAAACTCGAGAGTGATCCGGTGGAGGCGCTCTGCTCTTCCATGGCGGCCGCGACCGAGGCCGTAACCTCGCCGATATTCTCGATGGACTGGGTGATGGCGTTCATCGCCTCCACCGTGGACTGGGTGCGGCTCTGGATATGGGCGACGCGTTCGGCAATCTGGGTCGTGGACTGATTGGTCTGTGCGGCCAGGGCCTTCACTTCGCTCGCGACAACGGCGAATCCCTTGCCGGCTATGGGCGACGCGTTCGGCAATCTGGGTCGTGGACTGATTGGTCTGTGCGGCCAGGGCCTTCACTTCGCTCGCGACAACGGCGAATCCCTTGCCGGCGTCACCGGCGCGCGCGGCCTCGATGGTGGCGTTAAGCGCCAGCAGATTGGTCTGCTCGGCGATATCGGTGATCAGGCCAATGAAGTCACTGATCTGTTGGGCGGCCTCATTGAGCTCTTCAACGCTCTGCCGGGACCGTTCAGCTTCGCTGATGGCGTCGCGAGCCAGGGTGTCGCCACGTGTGATTTGCTGGGTGACCTCGCCAATCGCGGAGGAGAGTTCAGACGCCAGTTCGGCCGCGCGCCCGGTATGCTTGACGTTCTGCTCCGTCGCATTCGTGACCTGGGTGGCGGTCTGACCCGCCGCTTCCAGCGTTGTGCGGATCGTATCGCTGCTGGCGCTCAGCGATTGTGCGGCGTCCGCCACGGAGCCGACGGAGTCCAGGGTGGCCTTTTCAACATTGGCCGCCATATCGCTGAGCACCTTGCGGCGCTCTCGCATGGCGTTCTGTTCCGCCTTTGCGCGATCGCGGATCGCGGCCTCACGCTCCTGCGTGGCCTGTCTGAAGGATTGCGCGGTCTTGGCCAGAACGCCGATCTCGTCCCCGCGATCCGCGCCCTGAACCTCGACATCGGTTTCTCCGGCCGCCAGCCTGCGCAGGCAATCGGTGATGTTGGCGAGCGGGCGGACCACGGACCACATCAGGGTGATGGTCGCCGCCAGGGTCAGCAGGATCAGAGCCAGGGTCATGCCCAGCATCACAAGGACAGTGTTGCGCGCCTCAGTCCGTCGAGCAGACGTGTTCATGACAATGTCGCGCGCCAGCGTCTCTTCGAGCTCCATCAGCAATTCGATGCGCCGGGTCGTGAGTTCAAACCATTCAACCCCGGTCATGTCCGCCAGCGGAGCGCCGTAGCCGGCTTCGGCAATGTTCTGTCGAGCGGCGTCAACCGCCAGGGAATCCGATTGCGCCAGAACGGCGTCCAGCCGCTCTGCCCAGGGTTCGCCCAGGATTTCGCGGAATTCCTGGAAATAAGCCCGCTGCCGCGCCGCCAGATTCAGGGCGTTCTGATGCAACGCCGGCGAGATGGATCCGGAAGCGTAGATGTTCGATCCCACAGCCCGCTCTATGCCGGCGTTTTCCTTGGCGGACATCAGGTTCAACAGGCCGATCAACTGCGCCGAGACGTCGCTTGAAGCGCCCAGATGAGACAGATCAGCCACGCTGTTCAGCATTGCCGAGATCGTCTGTGTATAGGGGCCGACGGTTTGTCCCATGTTCAGGTTCAGCGAGTCGATCTGCCTGCGGTGCTCGGGAAGCGCCGCCAGAAAATCGTCCACTTGAGACAGGGACTGATCCAGATCCGGATCCTCTAGCGCTTCGCCTGCTTGCAGACGCGCTGCGGCGTACCGGGACATGGCCGTGTCGGTGGCCTGTCGCTGATCCTGCATGAAACCCTGATAGCTGGCGTCGCCGCCGCTGCCGACAAATCCTGCGGATCGGCCGCGCTCGCGTTGTAGCTCATGGACAAGCTGGCTGATGTCCCGGGAGAACTCTGTCGCCTGCTCAGCGTCGCGCATATTGCCCGCAATGCGCCATTCCTGGAGCACCAGGCTGGAAGAGAAGTACAAGAGGGCAAGCGTCGGCAACAGGGCGGACACGATCATCCGCCAGGTGACGGGGATGTTGGACGGCATGGCGAGAGTCTCCCGGAGTGCTTGCAGAAGCCTTGCCTGCTTGGGTTGACGGGCTCTTAATCACTCGCGCAGGGCGGGTGTGGATTCCGAGCGGGGGCGCCTTCACTCGGGATCAGGAATGTAGTTTCCGAGATTGTCGGTGCGCGTTTGGCGATCGCGACGCATGGCGCGGTTCACGCCCGGCGTGTTGATGGCGTCGCGCCGGGACTCGCGCAAGGCGAGCATGATGCGTTCAACTTGCGAGGGATTTGCGCCGAGCTGCCTGAGCTGGAACTCCATCCGGTCCAGATCCTCAAGAAATTCCGGCGGTTTCTCTCCAAGACCTTGCAGGCCAAATCGCGCCAGATTGGGGGCGTTGGGATTGGGACCTTCCGGACAGTCGCCGGCTTCCAGATTGGCGTCTGAGGATGACAGGCAGAAACTCTCTCGCACCATCTCCCGGACGCCCCCAGTGACAGAACCACCCGGAAGTCATCCGGATCCAGCCGGGTTTCCGCGCGGGCCAGAATATCGGCGAAGCTGGGCGGCGGAGCGGAAGCGCTCCCGTCAACAGGGCGTTGCTGGGTCGTGGCCACGGGGGCGTCCGGACGGGAGGCGCTGGCCGCGGCGGGGCTGGGCGCGCCGGGTGAAGGCCGCAAAGCGTCTGAAGACTCATCGGACGCGATTCCGAGACCGTCCGAAGAGAGGGCGGGCTCCGGTTCGGACTGACCGACAGGCTCTGTGTCCGGGGTTTCGGGCGCGGCGGGCGGAGCCGCGATTTCGGCGGTCTGATCCTCGGTCACAGGCGCCGGGGTCTCACGCACAGGCTCGCGCGTCTCTTCACTGAGCGGGGGTTCGACCAGCTGGGCGTCGCTCTGAGCATCAGGCTCGCTGATAGTGTAAAAGCGCACATCCAGCCGCTCCACATCCCCATGGATACGCAGCAACTCACCCGGCGGGGTGCTGAGAAGCAGCACGATCAGTCCCGCATGCAGTCCCAGGGCCAGACCGTAGGGCAGGCTGCGCCGTGTCGCATCGCTGAGCCGGTCGCGGCTGAGGGCGGGAGACATGAGGGAAGACCGGCTCACGACCCAACAGATGAGGCCATTGCGCCGGGCTTTCAATCGTCAATCAGTCAGACACTGTGCTCTGGACGACGCTCTGGTAACTGTCGCTTGAGACGTAAAGCGATTCCGCGCTGGCCGGTCCGGCGTGGAAGGTCCAGCCAATGGCGAGCAGACACAGGGCGGCAAGGCATAATCCCATGAGGCCTGCGCTGGATGTGTCGTGCTTCATGGTGCGGCCTCCCTGCTGTCGGTTTGATGAACCGGCGATGAATCAACTCTCACGCGATGTCGGGGCGCGTCTGGGGCTCAAATCGGGCGCTGGCGTGATCAAATGTGTTGATTTGCGGGCAAGGCGGTTGTCCGCCGCGAAGAGGGGCGTAGGGTGTCGGCGAGACAGCCGAGGACGCCAACATGTTGACCGCCTATCTGGGACCTGAAGGCAGTTTCACCCACCAGGCGGCTCTGGCCCTGGCGCCTCAACCCACCCATCTCGATCCGAAACCCGATCTCGTGTCCGTGCTGGACGCCTTGCGCTCTGGCGCGGCGCGCTATGCCGTCGCCGCCATTGACAGCGCTGCAGGGCCCATTGCCGAGACCGTCGCTGCGATCGAGGCGGGGTGGGCCGAGCGCCTGGGCGAGCATGCGATCGCCGTGAGTTTCGACCTGTATCGCAGACTGGATGACGACACGCCGCTGATCGGTCTGGCTGGACATGAAAAAGCCCTGGCGCAGCTGAGCGCCTATATCGACAACAAGCGCTTGCTTACGCGGGTGTTTGCTTCGAATACTGCCGGCCTGGCGGGGATCGCGGCTGAGTCCGAGCCGGGCTGGGGCGCCGTGGGGCCGGCCGGGCTGGGATCGGCCTATGGATTGCGGGTGGCCGAGCGCGCCCTTGAGGCGCCGACGCAGCTGGTGACTCGCTTTGTTTTATTGCAGCGTAAGTCGGCATGATGCGCCGCAGCGAAGATTTTGATCGAGGAGATTTCCATGTCCGCTTCCGCCTCTGACCTGTTCCGGTCTTCTGAAGCGCTTGCACGCGTACAGCCGTCTGCGACCATTGCGGTCAGCCAGAAGGCGCGCCAGCTGAAAGCGGAAGGCAAGGACGTCATTGGCCTGGGCGCGGGCGAGCCCGATTTCGATACGCCTGATCATATCAAGGAAGCGGCGATCAACGCCATTCGCACTGGCCAGACCAAATACACCAATGTGGACGGCATTCCGGAGCTCAAGGACGCGATCTGCGCCAAGTTCAAGCGCGATAACGGCCTGGACTACAAACCGTCCCAGGTGAACGTGTCGCCGGGCGCAAGCCGGTTATCTATAACGCTTTCCTCGCCACGCTCGATCCGGGCGACGAGGTGGTGATCCCCGCGCCGTACTGGGTGAGCTATCCTGAAATGGCGGTGATGTGCGGCGGTACGCCCGTCTTCGCGTCCGCCGGCGTCGAGGACGGTTTCAAGCTGACGCCGGAAGCCCTGGAAAACGCCATCACGCCGAAGACGCGCTGGGTGCTGCTCAACTCGCCCTCCAACCCCACCGGCGCCGCCTACACGGCGGACGATCTCAAAGGGCTGGCAGAGGTGCTGGAGCGCCATCCTCATGTGCTCATCCTGACCGACGACATGTATGAGCACCTTGTCTATGACGACTTTGAATTCGCCACCATCGCTCAGGTCGCGCCGAACCTTTATGACCGCACCCTGACGATGAACGGCGTGTCGAAAGCCTACGCCATGACCGGTTGGCGCATTGGTTACGCCGCCGGGCCGGAGAAGCTCATCAAGCCATGGCCAAGGTGATGAGCCAGACCACCTCCAACCCCTGCTCGATCAGCCAGTGGGCCTCGGTTGCGGCGCTCAACGGCGATCACAGCTTCCTCAAGCCGCGCAACGCCGCGTTCAAGGCGCGCCGGGATTCCATGCTCAGCAAGTTCGAGACGGCGCCGGGTCTGATCGCGCCGACGCCGGAGGGCGCCTTCTATATCTTCGCCGATTGCGGCGGGCTTATCGGCAAGACCTCCCAGGGCGGGCATTTCCTGAAGACCGATCTTGATGTCTGCGAGGCGCTGCTGACCGAAGAGGGCGTGGCCGTGGTGCCGGGCACCGCTTTTGGCGCATCGGCCGGGTTCCGCTTGTCTTACGCCACCGATGATGCCGCGCTGGAAGAAGCCGGAAAGCGTATTGTCCGCTTCTGTCAGGCCGCCGTTGGCGAATAGAGAAAATCTATAGCTCTGTTCGAGAAACTCAGTTGGCGTTTGTGAGGCTTCATCCCCACATTCCCCTTATGGGTTTTTACCGCAAAGGAGGCGGCAATGGACATCAATATGGGCCTGAGCAAGGAGCAGCGCGAAACCATGGCCAAAGCGGTCACGGCTTTGCTGGCTGACACCTATGCGCTCTATTTCAAGACGCACGCCTATCACTGGAACGTCACCGGCCCGCGCTTCCACGATCTTCACGCCATGTTTGAAGAGCAATACACCGCGCTCTGGACCGCGACCGACGAGATCGCCGAGCGAATTCGGGCGCTGGGCGTTCTGGCCCCGATCTCCTATGACGAGATGGCGGCATCGGCGAAGATCAAGCATGACGGCTCGACCCCGGACGCCAACACCATGGTCGCCAATCTGGTGGCGGGCCACGAACAGGTCGTCCGTACAGCGCGCGAGGCGCTGAAGCTGGCTGAAGAGCATGGGGACGAGGCGACGGCCGATCTGGTCGCGCCGCGCATCACCGAGCATGAGAAGACCGCTTGGATGCTGCGCGCCACCCTGGGCTAGGCGCTGCTCATTGCAATCAAGAAAAACCCCGCCAGCGCTTGCACTGGGCGGGGTTCTTTGTGACGTGCGCTCGAGGGGGAGGGTGCGCACGTCCATGACGTTCGGAGCGGCTGAAAAAGCCTTATATAAAAAGAAAAGAGCTGGCCCCGCGTCGGCGGTGACCAGCTCAGTTTAGCATACCTAATCGGGGAGGAGACGGTATGCGCTAAAAGGGGAAAGCAGATGAAGCACCCGCTGTCGGGGGGCTATATGCCTCCTTCGCGCATGCCGCACAACAGCCCCTTCGCCATAGCCGTTATGCGTTTTTGCGGACCTGCAACAATTGCGTCAGGTCATTGCCGCATTGCTGTCGCAATTGGCTCAAAACGTCTCGAAATGGGACGAAAATCCTACTCTCGCCAGAGTTTGACCTCTTCCATGATGAAATCGCGGAAGGCTTTCACCCGGCGCGAGGCGCGCAATTCTTCAGGAAAAATGAGATAGACCTCGAAGGGCGGGCCCTCGATCTCATCAAACAGGCGTTTGAGCCGGTCATTCTCGCGCGCCACATAATCGGGCAGGCCCACAAGTCCCAGCCCGGCTTCGGCCAGACGCATCATGCCGTGAATGGTGCTGGCTTCGGCGAGCGCTTCGCGCGGCTTCTGCCCGGGCTCCCGCCCCAGATCCAGATGCCAGTTCAGATTGGGGATGGGCGCCAGATTGCGCGGCCCGTAGCCGACAAAGTCATGCCGGTCGAGATCCTCAAAGCTGTCCGGCGCGCCCTTGCGCTCGAGATAGGCGTCAGATGCGTAAAGATGCTGGTCCACGACCATCAGCTTGCGCTGGATCAGATCGTTCTGGGTCGCGGCCCAGGGACGAAGGGCGACATCGGCTTCGAGGTTTGAAATATCGAGCTCGTGATCGACCAGGAGCAGGCGCACGCGGATTTGCGGGAAGAGCGCATTGAAGCGCGCCAGACGCGGCGCCAGCCAGGTCGCCCCCATGGCGGTCGGCGCGGTGACGCGCAACAGGCCGCTGGGCTCGTCCCGGCAGTCCAGCACATTGGCTTCAGCCAGCGCGATCTTGCCCGCCACGTCCTTGCTGGCTTCAAACAGCACCCGGCCCGGCTCGGTCAGCAGAAGGCCGCGGGTATGGCGGTGAAACAGCTTCACCCCCAGCTCGCCTTCCAGCGCCGAAATCTGGCGACTGACCGCCGATTGCGACAGGGCCAGCGATTCCGCCGCGCCCGTCAGTGACCCCACCTCCGCCGCGGCGTGGAAGGTTTTGAGCTTGTCCCAGTCCATGTCGGGCCTTCTACAATCTGATGGTCATGCCGTCGGCGAGCGAGTTGCGATATGCGCGCCAAGCGGGGAAAAAGCCCAGCACGGCGGCTGCGCCTGTAACAGCGCCGATAATGCCCAGATCGTAAAGTCCCGGCGTCAGCCCCGGCAAGACAAGACCGAAGCGCGCTTCGAGAAGCGGGGCGAGGGCGTTGAGCGCGCCATAGGTGGCGATTGTCCCCACCCGGCCCCCGCCAGCGCGATCAGCGCTGCTTCGGCGACCAGAAGCAGGAAGACGTGGTGGGGCGGGCGCCGAGGGCGCGCAGGATCGCCATTTCCCGCCGCCGTTCATTCAGGCTGGTCAGGATGGCCGTGAGGATGGAGACCAGCCCCGTGAGGACCACAAACGCCGCCACAGCGGCCAGGGTGCGCTCGGCCACGCCGACAATGCTCCACAATTGGGCCAGCGCCACGCCGGGGATCACCGCCTGAAGCGGCTCCTCGGGATAGGTATTGATCGCGCGCTGCAGACGCAGAGCGGCGACAGGGCTGTCGAGACCCACATAGAAGGCCGTCAGCTGATCCGGTGTCAGGTCTTGCGCCCGCAGCTCTTCTGCGGACAGGGTCGAGCCCGACCCGGTGGCGCCGCCAAGATGGATGGCCTCGATGGCGTCCAGCGTCACCATGACCGACTGGTCGAGCGGCGTGCCGGTGGGCTCAAGCACGCCCACCACGGTGAAGGGGTTGCTGTCATGCTCGATGAAGCCGACCTCGCCCATGCCATGGGCGACGACGATTTCGTCGCCGGTCCGATAGCCCAGATCGCGGGCGACAGCCGCGCCGATCACGCGTCAAACAGATCCTCGAAGGGTGCGCCGCTGGCGAATTCGAGATGCCGGCCGCCGCCATATTCATAGTGCTCGAACAGGCCCGGCGTGGAGCCGATCACCCGGTGGCCGCGATGGGAATCGCCCAGGCTGATCGGCACGGTCCAGGCGACGCCAGGCGCGCTGGCGACGGTCTCATAGCTTTCCCAGGTGATGTTGTTGGTGGCGTCGCCAATATGAAACACTGAATAGAGCAGCAGATTCACGGGACTGGAGCGCGCGCCGACAATCAGGTCAACGCCCGAGATCGTGTTCTCGAAGCTTTCGCGCGCGCCGTGGCGCACTTTCTCGACACCCAGGAACAGCATGACCGAAATTGCGACGGTCAGGACTGTCAGAATGGCGGTGGCGCGACGATTGCCGATGGACCGCAGCGCGAGATTGAGAATGGGAAGGCGCGCCATCAGACCGTCTCCTTCACGCTGGCGGTGTTGATGGTCTGAAGATCAAGCGCGCGGTCGAACTGGTCCGCGAGCCCGCCATCATGGCTGACGAAGAGAAGCGCCGCGCCCGACGCCGTGCATTCCTCTTTGAGAAGCGAGATGAAGGCGTCCCGGCTGTCCGCATCGAGCGCTGAGGTGGGCTCATCGGCTAGGATCAGGCCCGGCTTGCCGATCAGCGCGCGCGCGGCGGCGACACGCTGCTGCTGGCCGACGCTGAGATTGGAGGCGCGCTGGGACAAGACCTCTTTGGCGTCAAGGCCAAGGCGCTCGAGCAACCGTTTCGCTTCAGCCTGCTCGCCGCCGGCCGCTTGCGCCTGTTTTGCGCGTTCGTCGGAGAACCGGCAGGGCAGCATGACGTTCTCGCCCACCGGCAGATAGGGCAGCAGGTTGAACATCTGGAAGATGACGCCCAGATGGGCCGCCCGGAATGCGTCGCGCCGGGACGAGGAGAGGGTCTGCATGGACTGACCCAGAATCTCCAGCTCGCCGGAGCGCGGCTCGAGAATGCCCGAGATCAGGCCCAGAAGCGTCGACTTGCCCGACCCGCTGGGACCGCGCAGGAAAATCCGCTCGCCGGCTTCAACGCGCAGCGTTTCTATCGCTATGACGTCAGCCGAACGCCGCGTGTAGGCGAAATGCAGATTGGAGAGGGCGAGGGCGGGGGCGCAGTCGTGGTGATCATGCGCTATTGTGTAACGTCGCCGCCGCGCCCCGCCAAGTGAAGAACCGGTTACGCGGCGTCGGACGCCTTGTCGCGGCAGCGTCCAGGGCCGCCAGATAGCGTTCGGCTTCCAGAGCCGCCATGCAGCCCATGCCCGCCGCCGTGATGGCCTGACGATATTTGTCGTCGGTCACATCGCCCGCGGCGAAGACGCCGGGGATGGAGGTGGACGTCGAGTCCGGCGCGGTCACCAGATAGCCGCCATCCTTGGTTTCAAGCTGGCCGGTGAACAATTCGGTCGCCGGGGCATGGCCAATGGCGATGAAGACGCCGTCCGCCTTGCGTTCGGTGACTTCGCCGGTGTTGACGTTCTTCAGCTTCACGCCGGTCACCGCCTTCACGGGCTTGTCTTCGCCCGTCACCTCTTCGAGCACGCTGTCCCAGACCACTTCCACCTTGGGGTGGTTGAACAGGCGGTCCTGCATGATTTTCTCGGCGCGAAGGGAATCGCGACGGTGCACCAGCGTCACCTTGGAGGCGAAATTGGTCAGGAACAGGGCTTCCTCGACCGCGGTGTTGCCGCCGCCGACCACGACCACTTCGCGGCCGCGATAGAAAAAGCCGTCGCAGGTGGCGCAGGCGGAGACGCCATAGCCCTGGAATTCCTGCTCGCTCTCAAGGCCCAGCCATTTGGCGCTGCGCCGGTGGCGATAACCACGGCGTCCGCGGTGTAGATATTGCCGCTGTCGCCCTTCAGGGTGAACGGACGCGCGCTGAGATCGGCCTCGACGATCAGGTCATCGGCGAAGGCCGTGCCCATGTTTTCCGCCTGCGCCTTCATCTGCTCCATCAGCCACGGGCCCTGAATGGGATCGGCGAAGCCGGGATAGTTCTCGACATCGGTGGTGATGGTCAGCTGACCGCCCGGCTGCATGCCCGAGATCAGCAGCGGCTCCAGCATGGCGCGGGCGGCGTAGATCGCGGCGGTGTAACCGGCGGCGCCGGATCCGATGATGACAAGCTTGGCGTGGCGGGTGTCGGCCATGGCCGGCTCCTTCGTCTGTAATGGCCGCGCAGAATGCCCTGAGTCGGACGGCGCGCAGGCGAGTGTTTGAATTGCCCCTGATGTCGCCTTCCTAGGCGAGGATTTCAAGCACGGCTTGCGCCGCTCTGTCGGTTTCGTGAAGCGGCTCGTACTCCCAGCTCTCCAGCCGGCCCAGATACGGGCGGACTGCGCCAACGCCTTCAAGACCCGCATACAGATGGCGGAACTTGCCCGGATCGCCCTCCACGCCCAGCCGGTAGACGGGCGCGCCGGTGGCGGCGGCTTCACACAGCATGTTGGTGGAGTCTTCGGTCACGCAGATCCAGTCCGCCGCGGACAGGAAGGCGAAATAGGGGTTCGGGCCGTCCCCTTCATGAAACCAGACCCGCTCGGCCTGGCCATAGCGTTCGCGCAAGGCGGTCGTCAGTGCGTCGGGCGTGCGTCGCGAGACGGTGATCATCAGCGAGCCGGCCTGACGGCGAATGGAATCCACTTCCTCCAGCAAGTGCGTGCAGGCGGCGTCAGTGAAACGGTGATGCTTGCTGTCTCCGCCAATCAGGATCGCGGCTTGCGGGCCGGGCAGGGCTTCCAGGCGCTGGGCGAAGGCGCTCGCGCCCTCGTTCAGCCGTTGCGGCGTGATGCGATTGGGCGAGCCCAGAATATTGAGCACTTTCGGCCCGCTCATCCGGTCATGGCGTGGCGCGATGATCAGGTCAAACAGGTCGGCATGACTGCGCGGCTTCTGCACGTAGACAAAACGGGTGCGTCGCCATTGCTTGCGATGCAGAGAGGCTGCGCGCACTGCGGCCCGCCCGCAGCCAATCCACAGATCGGGCTCGATCATGCCGGCGTCCGGCAGTTCGCCCGTGCGCGGCACATGGATGGGCAGAGTTTGCAATGGTGTCAGACGCCCCACCGCTTCGGCCAGACCAAGCGCCTGATTTTCAATGCCTCGACGCCCGTCGGACACCACAATGCATGAGCGAGTTTCCATGCCCGTCATGGTGATCGGAATGCCTGCATCGTCAAGCGCGAAGGGCGGTTCGGTCGATTGGGAGTTGACGTCCGCCAGAATCGTGCGACAGTTGTAGCGTAAACAAGCGAGGTGTCACATGACGACCGAACCCAATCCCAGCGAGCTTGAAGTGCTCAAGGCGCTCTGGTCCTCCCAAAGGCTGAGCGCGCGTGAAATCCACGACCGGATCGGCGAAGCCCAGGACTGGTCCTATTCCACCACACGCACCGTCATCCAGCGCATGGTCGACAAGGGGCTGGTCCACAAGGATAGCGTCCATGGTCTCGCCGTCTTCGCGGCGGCCGATCGCAAGGTCGATCTGATCAGTCGTCTGGTGCGCAGCTTCACCGCCCGCGTTCTGGAAGCTGATCCGAGCGCTTTGCCGGCGTCCGCCTTTGCAGGCAGCCGCCTGTTGGACGAGGCCGAACGCGCCGAACTCGACGCCCTGCTGAAAGCCGGCGCGGGCGGGGCATCTGATAATGATAATGAGGAGGAGGCAGGGCAATGACCCTCATGGATTTGATCTGGACGAGCGCGGCTAGCATTCCCGCCGCCCTGTCCGCCTGGTTGGCAGCGCGTGCGCTGGAGCCGCATCTGTCGCCTCGTCTGGGCGTGCGCCTGTGGCAAGCCGCCCGGCTCGCCGCCTTCGCGCCGGTTCTCGTGGTGCTGGGGTCAGGCTTGATCCCCCACCTGAAAAGCGCCAATGCGCCAAGCGCGCCGGTCACACTGGGGGTGGGAACGGAACAGACTGTGCCAGTCGCCATGCCGCTGTTCCAACCGGTTCTGGACTTCGCTGAGCTGAGCATTTCATCCATCCCTGCGGCGCTGCTGCCGCTGATCGCCGGGCTTTATCTCGTAGGGCTCGCCTTGATGGCGGTGCGGGGCGTGATCCAGCGCGGGCAGATCCGCACCCTGATGCGGGCCTCGATCGCGGAAGAGGGGCGTCTGTCCCAGCTGGCCCAGGTCTGGCGGACGCGCTTGGCTTGCCGCAGACCCTCGCTCCGGTGCGGGTGGTGGACGCGGTGATCTCGCCCTTCGTGGTGGGGTTCAAGCCGGTCATTCTGGCGCCCGATACGCTGGCGAAGCGTGACGACGCCGAAGCCGCCATCGCCCATGATTGATGCATATCAAGCGCGGCGATGAGCGCGACCGTCTGATCGGAGAGGCTCTGAGCGCCTGATGTGGTTCAACCCGGTCTATCGCGCCATCGAGCGTCGCCTCGCGGCGGCGCGGGAGCTGGCGTGTGATGCGGACGTGCTGGACGCCATGGGGCCGGAGCATCGCCAGCATTACGCCGAGGCGATCGCCGGGCTGGCGCCCATGCCGGCGGTGGCGACGGGCTTTCTCACGGACCTTGAACGCCTGCGCCTGCGTCGGGTCCGGGCGGCCTTGAGCCATACGGGCCGCAAACCGCGGATGCTGGTCGCGATGATGGCAGGCGCCGCGATCTTGCTGGCGGGCGCGCCGTCTGCAGCCCTGGCGGTGATGTTGAGCGGGCAGGATACCGTTCAGATCGTGGAGCCGCGTGTATTGAGCGAATCAGTTGGGGCGCAAATACTTGCGGCGCAGGAAGCGACCAATGCCGGAGAGTATCAACAGGCCTTGGATATCCTCAGCGAAACCAGACCAATGACGCCGTATGACCGGTATGTCGTTGAGGAGCTTCGAGCGCGCGCCCTATTTCGTATGAATGACTATGCTGGCACGATCACGGCTTTTCAGGCTGCGCTTGAGAGCGGCGGCGCCAGTAGGTTGGATCAGGGGCGAAATATCTTTGCGCTGGTGCAGCTCTATCTTGTTCTTGATCGCGAAACCGAGGCGGCCTTGTGGGCTGAACGGTATCGGTCAGAAGGTCATGAAGTCTCTGATCGGGTGGCCCTGACCTTCGGCCAGCTCTACCTGCAAATGGAGCGCTTTAATCAGGCGCGCCAGTATTACGAGCAGGTTGTTGAAAATGATCCAGAGGTGAGCGTCGACACGCTCATTGCTTTGGACTTCGTTTATCAGGAGCTCGGTGTGCCCGCGACATCGGACCTGCGGCGCTATCTCGAGGCCCGCATCGAGGCAATGGGCGGCATCGAGGCTTCAGAGGCAGTCATCATCGATACCGAGAACTGATCGTTCCCATTTCCGGATAAACTTACGGCCGGCGCATCGCGCCGGCCGTCTTGTATTCAGAGCCTGAAGGCCGAGCCTATTTCCACTCGACCTTGAGGATCTCGTAGCTTTTCACGCCGCCGGGCGCGTTCACCTCGACGACATCGCCTTCTTCCTTGTTGATCATCGCGCGGGCGATGGGGGAAGACAGCGAGATCTTGCCCGATTTCACATCGGCCTCGTCATCGCCGACGATCTTGTAGGTGCTTTCCTGATCGGTGTCCTCGTCGACCACGGTGACCGTGGCGCCGAACTTCACCTGCGTGCCCGACATCTTGGAGACGTCGATCACCTGGCGCGCGCAATCTTGTCCTCAAGCTCCTGCACACGGCCTTCGATCCAGCCCTGGCGTTCCTTGGCGGCGTGGTACTCGGCGTTCTCGGACAGATCGCCATGTTCGCGCGCTTCTGAAATCGCGGCGATCACGGCGGGCCGTTCCACGCTCTTGAGGTGCTTGAGTTCTTCGTCGAGCGCTTTATGGCCCTCGGCGGTCATCGGAATTTTCTGCATGAATGTCCGGTCTCGTGATCAGTGCTCTGGCGAACTGACAACTCTGTTCAGCCGCCAGATGGCCCATTACGATAAGATTGCAACGAGCGCGGTTCAAGCTGGCCTGCATCAATCGCCGCAATTGACTTCACCGCGGCGCGTGAGGCGGAGGCTGTCGTATAGCACGGAACCTTCATTTCCAGCGCCGTCCGACGGATGGAATAGCTGTCGATCATCGAACGCTGGCCCTCGGTGGTGTTGAACACCAGCTGGACCTCGCCATTCTTGATCGCGTCCACGATATGCGGACGCCCTTCGAACACCTTGTTGATGCGCTGGACGGGAACCCCGGAGTCTTCCAGCGTCTTTGCGGTGCCGGTGGTGGCGAGGATCTTGAAGCCCAGAGAGGTCAGGCGATGGCAGGACTCGATCATCATCGCCTTGTCTGATTCCTTGAGCGAAATGAACACGGTGCCTGATTTGGGCAGGTTCACGCCCGCGCCCAGCTCTGCCTTGGCGAACGCCGCTTCAAAGCGTTCGTCAATGCCCATCACCTCGCCGGTGGAACGCATTTCCGGGCCGAGAATCGGGTCAACGCCGGGGAAGCGCGAGAATGGCATCACCGCTTCCTTCACCGCGATATGGCGGGTCGGCATGGACGGGGTGTCAAACTCGGTCAGCTTGGCGCCGGCCATCACCTTGGCGGCGATCTTCGCGACCGGCGCGCCAATGGTCTTGGCGACGAAGGGCACGGTGCGGCTGGCGCGCGGATTGACCTCGATCAGGTACACCACGCCGTCCTTTACGGCGTACTGCACATTCATCAGGCCCTTGACGTCGATGGCCTTGGCCAGCGCCTTGGTCTGGCGACGCAGTTCGCTCACGGTCTGATCCGACAGCGAGTGCGGGGGGAGCGAACAGGCGCTGTCGCCCGAGTGCACGCCCGCTTCCTCGATATGCTCCATGATGCCGGAGATCCAGACATTCTCGCCGTCACAGACCGCGTCCACATCCACTTCCGATGCGTCCGACAGATAGCGGTCAAGCAGCAGCGGCGCCTTGCCGGACACATGCACGGCCTCGCGGATATAGCGGCTGAAGCTCTCGATATCGCGCACGATCTCCATGCCGCGTCCGCCCAGCACGTGCGATGGACGCAGCACCAGCGGGAAGCCCAGCTCTTCAGCCATCTGGCGGGCTTCCGCCTCGTCATGGGCGATGGCGTTCGGGGGTTGCTTCAGTTTGAGATCATCGAGCAGCGCCTTGAAGCGCTCGCGGTCTTCAGCAAGGTCGATCGCGTCCGGCGCGGTGCCAAGGATCGGCACGCCCGCCGCTTCCAGCTCCGGCGCCAGTTTCAGCGGGGTCTGGCCGCCATACTGGACCACCACGCCCAGAAGCTCGCCTGACTGCATCTCGGTCTCGATCAATTCGAGCACGTCCTCGGCCGTCAGCGGCTCGAAATAGAGCCGGTCTGCGGTGTCATAGTCGGTGGAGACGGTTTCGGGGTTGCAGTTCACCATGATGGATTCAATGCCCATCTCGGCGAAAGCGTAGGCCGCGTGACAGCAGCAATAGTCAAACTCGATGCCCTGGCCGATCCGGTTCGGACCGCCGCCCAGAATGATCGCCTTCTTGCGGCCCGTCGGTTGGCTCTCGCATTCCCCGCCGCGCTCATAGCTTGAATACATGTAGGGCGTGGGCGCAGAGAATTCGGCGGCGCAAGTGTCCACGCGCTTGTAGACCGGGCGGACGCCGAACCGCTTGCGCAGGGCTTTGACCTCGGTCTCCTCGACCTTGGCGAGGGTGGCGAGCCGCTTGTCGGAGAAGCCCATGGATTTGAGCGTCAGCAGCTCGTCGCCATTTTGCGGCAGACCCAGCATGCGCACCTGATCCTCGGCATGGATCAGGGTTTCGATCTGGCGCAAGAACCACGGCTCATAGGAACAGGCGGCGTGGATCTGCTCCACGCTCAGGCCCTCGCGGAAGGCCTGGGCTATGACGAGCAGGCGGTCCGGAGTCGGGCGCGACAGGGCGGCCAGCACCGCCTGATGGCGGGCGGCTTCGTCCTCGGCCTGGTCCAGCCCCTCGATCTCGATCTCGTCAAAGCCGGACAGCCCGGTTTCGAGGCTGCGCAGGGCTTTCTGCACGCTTTCGGTAAAGCTGCGGCCCATGGCCATCGCTTCGCCGACCGACTTCATCGAGGTGGTCAGGGTCGCCTGGGCGCCGGGATATTTCTCGAAGGCGAAGCGCGGGATCTTGGTGACCACATAGTCGATGGTCGCTCAAAGCTCGCCGGGGTCGCACCGCCGGTGATGTCATTGTCGATCTCGTCAAGCGTGTAGCCGACCGCCAGCTTGGCGGCGACCTTGGCGATCGGGAAGCCAGTGGCTTTGGACGCCAGCGCCGAGGAGCGCGACACGCGCGGGTTCATCTCGATGACGACCATGCGGCCATCAGCGGGGTTCACGGCGAACTGGACGTTCGAGCCGCCGGTCTCCACACCGATCTCGCGCAGCACGGCGATCGAGGCCGAGCGCATGCGCTGGTATTCCTTGTCGGTCAGGGTCAGGGCCGGGGCGACGGTGATGGAATCGCCCGTGTGCACGCCCATCGGTCGATGTTTTCGATCGAGCAGATGATGATGCAGTTGTCCGCTTTGTCGCGAACCACTTCCATCTCGTACTCTTTCCAGCCCAGAACGCTTTCCTCGATCAGCACTTCTGTGACCGGGGAATTGTACAGGCCCGAAGTGACGATCTCGCGGAACTCTTCCACGTTATAGGCGATGCCGCCGCCGGTGCCGCCCATGGTGAAGGAGGGGCGGATCACGGCCGGCAGGCCCAGCTCCTCAAGCACGACCTCGGCTTCGGCCATGGTGTGCACGGTGCGCGATTTGGGGCTTTCAAGGCCGATGGAATCCATGGCGTTGCGGAAGCGCTCGCGGTTCTCCGCCTTGTCGATGACGTCCGCTTTCGCGCCGATCATCTCCACATTGAAGAGGTCGAGCACGCCGCGCTTGTCGAGCTCCAGCGCGCAGTTGAGCGCGGTCTGCCCGCCCATGGTGGGCAGAAGGGCGTCGGGGCGTTCCTTCTCGATCACCTTGGCGACCATTTCCGGGGTGATCGGCTCGACATAGGTGGCGTCGGCAAGGTCCGGATCGGTCATGATGGTGGCGGGGTTGGAGTTCACCAGGATGACCCGGTAGCCCTCTTCCTTCAGCGCCTTGACCGCCTGACGCCGGAATAGTCGAACTCGCAGGCCTGACCGATCACGATAGGTCCAGCGCCGATGATCAGAATGGACTGGATGTCTGTGCGCTTGGGCATGGCCGGCCTCTTCGAGTTTTGCACGCGCGCGCGAAAACGCAGCCTCGGACGTGCCCTTTGCGGGCGGAGGCGGCGTGCGGCGCTGATGATGTACGCTGAAACCCGTCCTTAGACCTAATGCGTCGCTTGGCGAGACCTGAATGCCGTGTTTCCCACACCTCGGTCTGTCAGGCCTGCATTTGGGGAAAAGGGGAGAAAAGGACTTGAAAAATCGCCCCCGGCGCGAAAAGTTGGTCGTCATGAGGGGGAGAATATCAATGAAAAACCTGGTTCTAACGGCCGTCCTTTCCGGGCTGGCCCTGATGTCGGGCGCGGCAAGCGTCCAGGCGCAATCGATCGATGATTTCGCGTCGACGCCGCTGGACGCCCATCCGCGTCTGTCGCCCAATGGCCGCTGGCTGGCCACGCACTGCACGCAGCGATCTCGTGTCGCGGCCTGCGTCTATGACCTCCAGGCCAATGCCCTGGCTCATATCATTCCCGCGCCGGAAGGCGCGTGGCTGGACAGCGCCTCTTTTGCGTCTGACGATTTTCTTCTGCTCAGCCTGTCTTCGTACAACACGATGAATACTGGCAACGGCATTCGCCGTTTCCAGGTCTCGCGCACATTGTCCCTGGATGTTGCGAGCGGCGAAGTCGCCCTCCTGGCGCCAGACCTGCGCGGCAGCACCAATACGACCAATATCGTCTCGCTGAACATTGATGATCCGGACACGGTCATCATGGAGATGAACTATTATCGCGATTCACAGGCCCAGACGGGGTCGCGCTATGCCTCCGCCTCGGGCTTTGAAAGCCTTCTTTATGAAGTCGACCTCGCCTCGGGAGACACCGACCGTCTGGATCGCTCGGAGATCATGGGCCGTGTCGTGGACGCGCAGGGCGAGGTGGTCGCGGAAATCCATTTCGAGGAAAGCTCCAGCCTGTATGAAATTCGCGAACCGGGGCGAAATGGCGATGTGATCTACTCGCGCACCCATCTCAGTGATGCGCCCTCTATTCTGGGCTTCATCGGAGAGAACGCGTTCCTCGCCATCTTCCCGAGTGAGCGCGGCGGCTATCGCCGGATCGACCGAAGCACAGGCGAGATCTCCATGCTCGGCGACATCGAGCTCGATATTGTCTCCCGACCCATCTGGGATCAGGACAAGCGGTTGGTGGGGTTCTCCGGCGAGCGCGACGGGCTGAAGGCGCAACATCTGTTTGATGAGGGATTGCGCAATGACGCCAGGGCGCTCGGCAATGCGCTGGGGGCGCCTGTCATCATCGAATCCTTCACGCCGGACCGGAACATGCTGCTGCTGACCCTGTCCGAGCCGGGGCGTCCGCAAACCTATTATCTCTATGAGCGGTCTGCGGGCAGTGTTGCGATCGTGGCCGAGGGCTATCCCAACCTGTCCGAAGCCGACCTCCCGCAACGGCGCTTTTACGCTTATGAGGCGTCGGACGGGCTCCAGCTGGAAGGGGTGCTGACCACGCCGCCGGGCTGGACCGAAGCGGATGGCCCGCTGCCGCTCATCGTGCTGCCCCATGGCGGTCCGGCCAGCCGGGATGATCTGGACTTGACTGGTGGTCACAGGCCTATGCCTCTGAGGGCTATCTGGTCCTGCAACCCAATTTCCGCGGCTCCACCGGCTATGGCGTCGAGTTCCAGCAAGCCGGTTATGGCGAGTTCGGCGACCGGATGGTCGAAGATGTGCTTGATGGCGGCCGCGCGCTTCAGGCGGCGGGCCTCGCCCGACCCGACCCATTCTGCGTCGCAGGGGCGTCCTATGGCGGTTACGCAGCGCTGAGAGCTGCGATCATGGCCCCGCAGGAGGTCGCCTGCGTGGTCGCGGTCGCGCCCGTGACGGATCCGGTCGACCTTCTGGCCGAGGCGCGCAGTTTCGGCGGCAGCGTCTTCGCCTATGACTTCTGGGAGCAATATATCGGCGACATCGTGTTCGACCGCGATGAAGCGTCCCGGATTTCGATCGCCCGAAACGCCGCTCGCTTGACGGCCCCGGTGCTGCTCATGCACGGCGATGATGATGCGGTTGTCCCGCTGGAGGCCTCCGAAGCATTGCGGCGGAACATGTCCCGCGATCAGTCGCTGGACTATGTCGAGCTCGAAGGAGAGAACCATTTCCTGCATCTGGGCGCGTCACGCCAGGTCCTGCTGACCCGGTCTCTGGCCCTGTTTGACGAGACGCTCCGCTAGACGCGTGCGGGTGCAGCGTTCTGACAAGCGTCTTGCACCCGCACAATTCCAGGCGCTAAGAGGATAAAGTCTGACTTTATCCTCGAGGGCCCCATGTCCGAGCTATCGCGTTCAGCGCCAGAACAAACCGGCAAAGGGTCGGGGCTGGCCACCTTCCTGGCGTGGGTCTGCCTCGCCGGGGCCGCCCTGGCGCCGCTGTTTCAGACGGTGAGCTGGTTGCTGACGCCGGCTTTCATCGAGAGCCTCATCCTCAACGCCAGCGGCGCACAGGACCTGTCCTGGCTGGAGCTTCCCATCCGGCTGGGCGCGCTGGCGATCTGCCTGCCCGTCGCGCTGGTGACCAGCTACGCGCTGTTGAACCTGCGCAGCTTCTTCCGCCACACCTCGCATGGCCGAACCTTCTCACGGCGCGCGCTGTCGGGGTTCAAGGTGTTCGCCTGGTCCATCGCCGCGCTGGCGGTGCTGGCCCCGCTTCAGGGCGCGGCGCTGAGCGCCTTCCTCTCCTGGTGCGCGCCGGGCGAGGGCGGACAGCTCCAGCTTGAACTGGGTTCGGATGACCTGACCACCCTGTTCGTGGCGCTGGTCTTTGTCAGCGTGGCCCATCTTCTCGATCGCGCCTGCGCCCAGCAGGATGAGCTGGACACCTTTATATGAGCGCACGCATCGAGGTGCGTCTGGACGTGATGCTGAGCAAGAGACGCATGACGTCCAAGGCGCTGGCGGAACGGATCGGGGTCTCCGAAGTCGCGCTCTCCCAGATCAAGACCGGCAAGATCAAGGGTATGCGCTTCTCCACGCTGCTTGCCCTGTGCGAGGTGCTCGATTGTGAGCCGGGGGATCTGCTGGTTCTGGTGCGCGATGAGGACTAGCGCGACAGCGCCGCGCGTTCACGCTCCAGATTGGCGCGGGCCTGCGCCTCGAAACGCTGGAGATAGGGCTCGGTATGAAAGATCGCCGGGCGGTCGAGCTGAGCGCTCACAAAGGCCAGCCGTCCCTTGCGGAACGCGCCTCCGGGCGCCCAGACATGCTCCTGCCGGACCTGTCTGACATGGCGGTCATACTGTTCAGCGGACGCGCCCAGAATCGCGCAATCCATATCCAGAAACAGCGCATCGTCGGCATCGTGACCGCCGCTGGCATGATCAGCGGTCGCAAGGATCAGCATGTGCACCCGCCGGGCGAGCTCAGCATCAGCCCCCATTTCGACGAGCGCGCTCTGCGCCCAGCCCGCGCTGCGGGCCTCATTGTCCTTGCGCCAGCTCTTGTAGATCGCGTCATGAAACCAGGCGGCATAGGTCAGGCGCGGCAGATCCTTGATGCGGTCCGCGTGCGCCTCGATTTCCTGGAACAGGAAGGCCAGATGCTCCAGCCCGTGATAGCGCCTGAGCCAACCGGCATGATTGGCGATCACGGCTTTGCCGGTCTGGAGCTGGCGGTCCTCCAGCCCGAAGCGGACAAGGTCGGCGCGCCAGAGCGTCAGGGCGTAGTCGCGGTTCATGGTCTAGCTGTAGGAGAAGAAGCGGGCGAGACGGGCCGAGGCGGCTTGCGGGTTGCGTGCGCCTTCCAGCTGGGCCAGCAAGGCGGGAGACAAGGCGCTTTCATCAAGAGCGTATGCCGAGCTTGTCTGCGCGCCGATCACATGGGCCGAGGCCGATTGCTGGGCGGTGACGCCCCGCTTTGAGTCGTTCTCGTCCGCCTGCTCGGCGGTCTCCCCGGTTGCGCCGCCAGTGGCGGCGTCGGCCTCGGTCAGATTGGCGCTGCCGCCCTTCACGCTGGTTGCGCCATTGGCGGGCGCATCCTGTGTGCTGGTGTCGCCATTGGGGTTCGCCTGGGCGAAATTCTGTTGATCGAGGAGCGCGGCGAAGAGCTGCGCGGACAGGCTCTCATTGAGCTTGCCGGCCCGCTCTTTCTGGGACAGTTCCGGCGCGGCGGACACCTCTTCGGTCTTGCGAGCTTCCTCAGCCGACTTTGTGGGGTTGGGCAGGGACATCTCGCCCAGGGCGGCGCCCTTGGCGTGCTTGCTGTCCCATGGCGTCCATGACGGGCCGGTGATTGCGCTGGCGCTCATCAGGGTCTCCCGATATGCGGCTGCCGAATGGCGGCAGGCCTTGCCTATCAAAATGTGCTGAGCGGCAGATTCTTCCGCCTGTGTCACCGTCTCGGAGAGAGCGGCTGAACGGCTTTGCGTTCGCGTGACCGGCCTTGTCAGACAGGTCTGATCGAGGTCCCGCGCCTCTCATCAGAGTGCAGGCGCGAGGGGATTCATTGCCGGAAATGCAACCGTCGTGCCGGTCTTCGTCTAGCGCAGCGACAGGTCGCGCCAGAGCTGGGGCTGGATGTCTGCGGATGTGCGGGTGCGGTCCGAGACCAGCCAGTAGGCGCGCTCATGCAGAAGCGGAATATTGGGCATGGCCTCGAGAAACACCGCTTCAGCCTGTCGAAAGTGCTCCGCACGCGCCTCGCTGTCGATCACGGCGAAGGCGTCCGCCATGATGGCGTCAAACCGGTCGCGCTCCGGCCCGGTCCAGTTGGTGTTGTCGGCGAAGCCGTCCCGGCTGAAGGGTTGGAGCATGAAGTCGGGATCGCTTTTCAGCCCCCGGTCAAACCGGGCGAGCGCAATGTCGAATTCGCCCGCATCCACCGCCTGATAGAGATCGAGCGGATAGCTCGCCAGCAAGTCACCTTGCACGCCGATACGCGCCCAGTCATCCAGAATGGCGATCGCTAGCCGGTCCCGGTCGCCGGCGCTGGCGCGAACCGTCAACCGTAATGGAGATGCTTCGGAGAAGCCCGCCTCGGCCAGCAGGGCGCGCGCCGCTTCGGGATCATGCCGCGGCTCCCGCCGTTCCTCGCCATGGCGGGGGATGACGCGGTCGGTGGTTCTCGCTTCGCCATTGAAGAAGTGCGTGTTCAGAAAGTCCCGGTCGAGCCCCAGGCTGAGCGCGCGCCGGACCCGCGGGTCGGCCAGATAGGGCTGGGCGCAATTGATTTTCAGATAGGACAGGATTGGCGCGGGATAGGCCTGCAGCTGATCGCGCACGGTGTCGCGCAGAAAGCCGATCTGGTCGGTGGGCGGGCGCTCGGCGAGGTCGTAATCGCCCGCCCGAAAGCGCCGGGCGCGGGCAGCGGGCGTGTCCACAACGTCCACGGCGATCGCATCAATGCTGACGCTGTCCGCAGCAGGGAAGTTGGGTTCTTGCGCAGCTGAAGCGACATGGCTTCATGACCAGCCAGAATGTAGGGCCGGCGGAGACCCAGTGCTCGGGTCGCGTCCAGTCTTCAGGATGGGCCTCAACGGCATGACGCGGCAGCGGGTAGAATTCGCGCATCAGCACCGGGAAATTGCCCACCGGACGGTCCAGCTCGAACACTACGGTGCGCGGGTCTGGCGCTGTGACGGCGATGCTTTCAGGATCGCGTTCGCCCGCCAGCGCTTCGCGCGCCCCGATGACGGCGAAGAAGTCGCCCAGATCTGCAAAGCCTGTGGTGGGGTCCACTGCGCGCTGCGCCGTCCAGACCACGTCCTCAGCGGTCAGGGGCGCGCCGTCAGACCAGACAAGGTCAGGCCTCAGCGTGAAAGTCCAGCTGCGGGCGTCTTCGCTGCGCCAGGTCAGGGCCAGGCCAGGAGCCAGCCCGCCTGACGGGGCGTATTCCGTCAACGGGGCATGCAACTGCTTGTAAAGCAGGGCGGCGGAAGCGAACTGGCCGCGCAGCGGATCAAGCTGTCCGGCTCGGTCTCGATGGCGACGCGCAGAAAGCCGTCCGGCGCGCCGGTGCGACCCGAACACCCTGCTGCGGCCAGGGCGGCTGCGCCCGCCATGCCACTCGCCAGTGTCTGGCGTCGGGTCAGACCCGCCATGCTCCCCTCCCGCGACTGATTACGGGAAGGGTAGCATTGCGTCTGACTGCGCCGCTAGCGGCTTAGGCCGTTTTCAGGGCGCTGACGAAGCGTTCAAAGACCTTGAAGCTGTCTTGCGGGCCCGGGCTGGCTTCGGGGTGGTGCTGGACCGCCCAGACCGGCTTGTCGGTCAGTTTGAAGCCGCAATTGGTGCCGTCAAACAGCGACACATGGGTTTCGATCGCGCCTTCGGGCAGGCTGTCGCGATCCACAGCAAAGCCGTGGTTCATCGACACGATCTCGACCTGGCCGGTCTCGAGATTCTTCACCGGGTGGTTCGCGCCATGGTGACCCTGAACCATCTTGGCGGTCTTGGCGCCCAGCGCGAGCGCCAGCATCTGATGGCCCAGGCAAATGCCCAGCACCGGCACGCCGGCATCAATCACGCCTCGGATGGTGTCGAGCGCGTACTGGCCGGTTGCGGCCGGATCGCCCGGACCGTTGGAGACCAGCACGCCCGCCGGGTTGAGCTTGAGCACATCGTCCTTGCTGGCCTTGCCCGGCACGACCTGGACGCGCGCGCCGGCGGAGACGAGACGACGCAGGATGTTCGCCTTCACGCCATAGTCGAGCACCACCACCAGCGGGCCGTCTTCAGGACCTTTGGCGAAGCTTCCGACCAGCCCCAGTCGCCATCCGTCCAGTCATTGGCGGCGTCACAGGCCACAGCGCCCGCAAGCTCCGCCCCTTCCATGGAGGGCGCGTCCTTGGCCAGGGTCTTCAGCGCCTCGATATCGAGCTTGCCGTCCCGGGCATGAGCGATGGTCGCCATGGGCATGCCGGTCTCGCGGATGCGGCGCGTGATCGCGCGGGTATCCACGCCGGTAATGGCGATCACGCCGCGGGCGGCCAGCCATTCGTCAAAGCTGGTCTCGGCCCTCCAGCTGGCGGGCGGGGTGATGTCTTCGCGGCTGACCATGCCGACAGCGGCCTTGCGGGCGATGGCGCTGGAGGCTTCCTCGTCCTCGGCATTGGCGCCCACATTGCCACATGGGGGAAGGTGAAGCACACGATCTGGCCCGCATAGGAGGGATCGGCGAGGATTTCCTGGTGCCCGGTCATCGCGGTGTTGAAGCAAAGCTCGGCGACGGCGCTGCCTGTCGCGCCCGCGCCTTTGCCGTAAAACACTGTTCCGTCTGACAGAACCAGCGCAGCCGTGGCCCAATCGGGTTGTGCGCCAGAAGAAGTTGATTGCATCGGCTCTTGATTCTTGATCGCTTCCGGCATAGGTGCTCGCCTCCTGACACGCGCGGGGCCGCGAGCTGGGCTCCAGCGGCGGGCGGTTAAACGCGCGGAAAGTAGGCGAGCAGCTGGTCTGGGTCAAGCAAAAGCCCGAGCTGCAAAGAACTGTAAAAACAATGGCTTGGCGCTTATCTGCAGCGCCGCCGCAAATAGGTGCTCCCATGTCGCTTCGCGACCGCATCCTCTCTGATCTTAAAGACGCCATGCGCGCCAAGGATGACACGCGCGTCTCCACGCTGCGCCTCATCCAGGCCGCCATCAAGGATCGCGACATCGCTGCGCGCGCGGAAGACCGCTGCGAAGGTTGTTGCGTGAACGAGATCCAGGCGATCTTGCAAAAGCTGCTCAAGCAGCGCGAAGAAAGCGCGGACACGTATGAAAAAGCGGGGCGTCTGGACCTGGCCGAACGCGAGCGCGCCGAAGCGGAGATCGTCCGCTCCTATCTGCCCGAGCCGATGAAGCCTGCCGAGATCGCTGAAGCCGCCAAAACGGTTGTGACCGAGCTGGATGCAGGCGGCCTGAAGGACATGGGCCGTTGCATGGCGGCGCTGAAAGAGCGCTACACCGGCCGCATGGATTTCGCCAAGGCGGGCAAGGAAGTCAAAACTCTGCTGCAGGGTCAGGCCTAGGCTCCTAGCGCCTTGGCCTGCCTGAGCGTAAGCTGTCGGGCTGGAGGATGTTCAGCACGTGGCGATTCCTGACGGGTTCAAAGACGAGATCAAGGCGCGCATCCGCCCATCCGAGCTGATCGGGCGAACGGTGGCGCTCAAGCGTCAGGGCCGGGAATTCGTGGGTCTCTCCCCGTTCAAGAAAGAGCGCACGCCCTCGTTTTTCGTCAATGACGAGAAGGGCTTCTACCATTGCTTCGCCAGCCAGGAGCATGGTGACATCTTCACCTGGCTTCAAAAGACCCAAGGGCTGAGCTTCATGGAAGCGATCGAGGCCCTGGCTCAGGAAGCCGGGCTTGAGGTTCCGCGCATGGAGCAGCGCGACCCCAAGCAGGAAGAGCGCCGCAAGACGCTGCTGGACTGGATTGCGCTGGCCCAGGACTATTTCGCCCGGTCGCTGTTTGCGCCCGAGGGCGAAGAGGCGCGGATCTATCTCGAACGTCGCGGCCTGAGCCGATCCGACATGGAGCGCTTTGGCCTCGGTTTCGCGCCGGACAATCGTCGTGGCCTGACCCGCGCCCTGATCCAGAAGGGTGCGACAGCTCAGGAGCTGTCGGAGGCCGGGCTGTCGATCCTGCCCGAGGATGGCGGCGAGCCCTATGACCGCTTTCGCGGCCGGGTGATGTTCCCGATCAAGGATGCGCGCGATCGTCTGGTGGCCTTTGGCGGTCGGGCGATGAGCAAGGAGGTGCGGGCGAAATATCTCAACTCGCCCGAGACCGAGCTTTTCCACAAGGGGTCTCTGCTCTATCGCTATCCCGAAGCGCGCGCTTCGCCCACGATCCCAAGGTCAAGGCCAGGGGCTGATCGTGGCGGAAGGCTATATGGACGTCATCGCCTTCGCCCGCGCCGGGTTGGGCCAGGCGGTCGCGCCGCTGGGCACGGCCCTGACCGAGAACCAGCTGCGTCTGTTGTGGCGTGCGGGGCCTGAGCCGGTGGTGTGCCTGGATGGAGACGCGGCCGGCACGCGCGCCGCGGCCCTGGCGGCCGAGCGGGCGCTGGAGCTTCTCGAGCCGGGCCGGACCTTGCGCTTTGTCTTTCTGCCGGACGGGCAGGATCCCGATGACCTGCTTCGCGAACAGGGCGCGCAAGCGCTCAAGGACGCCATCGCCGACGCCAGACCTCTCATTGATGTGCTGTGGCGGCGCGAGGTTGAGCTCGAACCGCTTGATGATCCGGATCGCCGGGCGGGGTTCCGAAAGCGCATCAAGGCGCTGGTGGCCAGGATCAAGGATCCCGACATCAAGGCGGAATATCGCGCCGAGTTCGACCAGCGCATCGAGACCCTGTTCGGGCGCGCGCCGCAGGCCGGCTTCCGCGCCGAGGGGCAGCGCGGCGGGTATGGCGGTCGCGCCGCCGGGCGACGGTTCAACGCGCTGCAGCCGCCAACGGCGGAGCTGGTCGCGCAGCGCAAGCAGAAACCCCCGCCCGCGAGCGCTCGACAATTGCTGCTGGCGGTGATCGAATACCCCGAAATCGCCGAAGCGGAGGCCGAGACTTTGCTGCAAATGTCCTTCGGGACGCTTGACAGCCTTAGGGACGCGATTCTAGACGCGTGTTTCTCTGGGGAGCCTCTGCCTGTCGGCGGACTGCGCGATGCGTTGTCACGACGGGGTTTCGCGCCTCAATTGACACGTTTGGCCGTGGACAGGTCGCCCATGCGCGCCAGTCTCGGGGGGAGTGAGGCGGATGCCGACAGCCGGCTAGAGGCTTGGCGCAGGCTTTCGGCTTCTTATATGGAAAGAGTTGCGCAAGACACTCAGGACCGACCACGACACGCCGATTTTTTTGAAGAGGGCGATTCCGACGCTCTCAAGAATTACCTCGTCGCCGAACGACGGGGCCGACAGCGCTAGCGCGCCACCTCGCCGCCCTTATGTGCGCGCAGCCATGAAATCCTCCGGGAGCACGATCACCGAATGAGCAAAGCCGCCGCTGAAAACGCCGAAGCGACCTCTGAAAATCAGGACGGGCCGCTGCTCGATCTGACCGATCAGACCGTCAAAGCGATGATCAAGACCGCCAAGAAACGCGGTTACGTCACCCATGACGAGCTGAACAAGGTCCTGCCGAGCGAGGAATTCAGCTCCGAGCAGATCGAGGACATTCTCGCCCAGCTCTCCGAGATGGGGATCACGGTCGTGGATTCCGAAGAGGATGTGGACAACGAGGCCTCCAGCTCTGACGACGAGGAGGACGATGAGGACGAAGAAAAGTCCACCGCCGTCGCCAAGAAGGCCAAGAGCGAAGTCGCCGCCGGCCAGAACACCACGTCTGCGCAGGACCGCACCGACGACCCAGTGCGCATGTATCTGCGAGAGATGGGCTCGGTCGAATTGCTCTCTCGCGAAGGCGAGATCGCCATCGCCAAGCGCATCGAGGCCGGCCGCAACGCGATGATCCGCGGGCTGTGCGAAAGCCCGCTGACCTTTGAAGCCATCATGGTCTGGCGCGACGAGCTGCAGGAAGGCCAGGTCCTTCTGCGCGACATCATCGACCTCGACGCCACCTATGGCGGCGTGCGTGAAGACGCCACCGCGGTCTCTGACGATGAGGAAGAGGGCGAAGGCGACGAGGCGAAGGCGGATGACGCCGAGGCCAAGTCCGATGATGAGTCCTCTGACAGCGAGGATGGCGAGAAGTCCGAGGGTGAGAGCGACGAGGACGGCGACGACGAGGATGACGGCGCGAACATGTCTCTCGCCGCCATGGAGGCCGAGCTGCGCGACGGGGTCATGGAGACCCTCGACGCCATCGCCACCGATTTCGATGTCTTCCGCCAGCTTCAGGACCGTCTGGTGTCCTCGCGTCTGTCCGGCAAGCATCTGAGCGACAAGGATCAGGCCGCCTATGACGACGTGTTCGAGCGGATCGTGGCGAATCTGAATTCGCTGCACCTGAATAACGCCCGGATCGAGGCGCTGGTCGAACAGCTCGACGCCATCAACAAGAAACTGATGGGCCTGGAAGGCAAGCTGCTGCGCATGGCCGAAGCCCATGGCGTGCCGCGCACCGACTTCCTCAAATCCTATCAGGCCACGAGCTTGATCCCAACTGGCTCAAGGATATGGCCGGCAAGTCCAAGGCGTGGGGCCGGTTTGTCGAGCGCGAGGAGAAAGAGGCGGGCGAGCTGCGCGAGCAGATCGCAACCCTGGCTCAGGAATCCGGCGTGCCGATCGACGATTACCGGCGCATCGTCGCCACCGTCCAGAAAGGCGCGCGTGAAGCCCGCGTGGCCAAGAAGGAAATGGTGGAGGCCAACCTGCGCCTGGTGATCTCCATCGCCAAGAAATACACCAATCGCGGCCTGCAATTCCTCGACCTGATCCAGGAAGCAATATCGGCCTGATGAAGGCGGTCGATAAGTTCGAATATCGCCGCGGCTATAAGTTCTCCACCTACGCCACCTGGTGGATCCGCCAGGCGATCACCCGCTCGATCGCCGACCAGGCGCGCACCATCCGTATTCCGGTGCACATGATCGAGACGATCAACAAGATCGTGCGCACCAGCCGTCAGATGCTCCACGAGATCGGCCGCGAGCCGACCCCGGAAGAGCTGGCGGAAAAGCTCTCCATGCCGCTTGAGAAAGTGCGCAAGGTGATGAAGATCGCCAAGGAGCCGATCTCCCTCGAAACCCCGATCGGGGACGAGGAAGACAGCCATCTGGGCGATTTCATCGAGGACAAGAACGCGGTTCTGCCCATCGATGCGGCGATCCACTCCAACCTGCGTGAAACCACCACTTTGGTGCTCGCCTCGCTCACTCCGCGTGAAGAACGCGTGCTGCGCATGCGCTTCGGCATCGGCATGAATACCGACCACACCCTTGAGGAAGTGGGCCAGCAGTTCTCGGTGACCCGCGAGCGGATCCGCCAGATCGAAGCCAAGGCCCTCAGAAAGCTCAAGCACCCGAGCCGCAGCCGCAAGCTGCGCTCCTTCCTCGACAGCTAGAGCGCTGGCGACAGGTCAACACGAAAAGCCCTGCTGGAAACAGCGGGGCTTTTTGCTGTTGGGGCGCAACCAACGCCGCGGCGGGGCGTTGGGTCTGCAAGCGCCTTTCCTTTTCCTGCGCTCTGCGCAAGGCTTGCCGGATGAATCTACTGACCCTGTTTCGCCCTCTCGCCCTGTTGATCCTTCTGGCGAGCGCCTTGGCGCTGTGTTCAGCGCCTGCATTCGCGCAAACAGAAGACGAGCCAGCTGGCGGCGAGATCGCGCTTGAGACCGACGCGCCGTCGGACGCCGCCATCGCCCAACGCATCGCGACTATTTTTGGCGAGATCGATACCCTGTCCGCGGTCGAGATCACCGTTGAGGCCGGGGTCGTCACCCTGACCGGGCAGACCGTGACCGCGGATGCGGCCAACCGCGCGGAGACGCTGGCGCTGCGCGTTGAAGGCGTGGTGACGGTGGAGAACCGGATCGGCCGGGACGTCTCTGTCGCCACACGCGTCGCGCCGGCCGTGGGCGAGCTGGAAACGACGGTGCAGGACCTGGTGCGCGTACTGCCGCTCCTGGCGCTCGCGGTGCTGGTGTTCATGGCGTTGAGCTTCTGGGCTGGCTGCTGAGCCGATGGGATGGACTGTGGCGCGTTCTGACGCCAAATCGCTTCGTCGCCGAGCTTGTGGGCTCGACGGTGTTTGGTCTGTTTGTGGTGTTCGGATTGGTCTCGGCCCTGAACCTGCTGGACGCCACGGCGTTCCTGGGCGCGCTGTTGGGGGCGGCGGGCGTGATCGGTCTCGCTGTGGGCTTCGCCGTCAAGGACACCATCGAGAACTATATCGCCTCGATCATGCTGTCGGTGCGCCAGCCTTTCCGCCCCAATGACCATGTGGTCATCGACGGCCAGGAGGGGCGGGTGATCCGGCTGACCTCCCGCGCAACCGTCCTCATGACGCTTGAAGGCAATCATCTGCGCCTTCCCAATGCCCTGGTGTTCAAGGCGGTCATTCTCAACTACACCCGCAACCCCGAACGCCGTTTTGACTTTGTGCTGGGCGTGGACCCCGAAGACGATCCGTTGTCGGCGATTGAGACGGGGTTGGGCGCGCTGAAATCACTGACTTTCGTGATGACCGAACCCGACCCGTCCGCGGGCATTCGCGAGGTGGGGGATTCCACGATCAACCTGTTCTTCGCCGGCTGGATCGACCAGACACAGTCCGACTTCATGAAGTCGCGCTCGGTCGCGATCGCGACCGTGAAAGCGGCGCTCGACGCGGCGGGCTTCACCTTGCCAGACCCCACCTATCGCCTGCGCATTGATAGCGGCGCCCTACCGGCGGCGTCCCCGTCAGTAAAAACGCCCGCGAGGACGGCGAAGCCGCCCTCAGCGCCGGCTAAACCCGAGCTTGCAGACGCTACGGACGTGGCGCCGGACACCTCGCTGGCCGAGCGCGTCGAGGAAGAGCGTCGAGAGGGCAAGTCGGGCGACCTGCTTTCAGAGGACGCGCCCAGCGAATAACCGGGCCTATCCCGTCCCAATACAGGAGATACCATGAGCCAGTCAGACCTGACCGTCCGCGCCGCGCGCCCCAAGGATGCTGCGGCCATCGCCCGTCTGTCGCGAGAACTCAATGAGGTGGTGGGGGACTCCACCGAGCACTGCACGCCAGAAAACATCAAGAGCACGCTGTTCGGTCAGGATGCGAGCTTTCATGTGCTGGTGGCCGTGCCGGCTGATGGCGAACCCATCGGCTATGCGGTGTGGCATGCCTATTACGATAGCGGACATGGCGGCGCCGGCGCCTGGCTGGCCGAGGTTTGCGTCGGCAAGGCCGGTCGCGGCGAGGGCGCCGGGCGTGCCCTGTTTGAAGCCGTCGTCGAGGATGTGCGCGAGAGCCCGGCGACCTTCCTGATGTGGACCAGTTCTGAAACCGAGGCCGCCGAGGCGCTCTATGAAAGCTCGGGCGGTTACGCCAAGCCTGTGCGCCGCTGGGAGCTCAACGGGCTCTGACTACGTTTTCAGACCTTGATGGACTGTCATTTGGGTGTGGGGCGATTACCCGATACGCTGAGCGCGACTGGGGGATTCATGCTCAAAACCGCTTTGATGATGCTTACGCTGACGGCTCTGCCGGCTACCGCGCAGGAGCGGGCGACGCCGCATCTGGACGCCGTGGACGACGCCGTCGCGCCGATCATGGAGGCGGGGCGGTTTCCAGGCGTTGTTGTGGCGGTGCTCGATCAGGGCGCGCCCGTGCATGTGGGCGAATATGGCTTTGCGAGCCTTGAGCACGCCGCGCCCGCTCGCGCTGACAGCGTGTTCGAGCTGGCCTCATTGACCAAGCATATGACGGCGCTGATGGTGCTCAGCCTGGCTGAGGAGGGGCATCTGTCGCTCGATGATCCGCTTTCGCGCTATGTCGAAGACACGCCGGAGGTCTGGTCCGCCATCACGATCAATCAGCTCCTGAGCCATATGGCCGGGCTGGCGCATCGATTTGAGGCGCGGCCCGACGGTGAGTTCCAGATCGCCTACAGCACCGAGGACATGCTGGCGTCTGCCAGGTCGACCCCGATGGAATCGGAACCGGGGACCGATTGGGGCTATTCGGATCAGGGCTATTTCCTGCTCGGGCTCGTGATCGAAGAGGTGACAGGCCAGTCTTTTGAAGCCGCCCTGCATCAGCGTTTCTGGGCGCCGCTGGGCATGAGCCAGACACGCATGCTCGATCAGTCCGCCATCGTGCCCCATCGCGCGGAAGGCTATGGCGTTTATGAGGGTGAGCTGGCGCGCAATCGCCGGGTCTGGCAGTTCGGCCTGACGTCGCATTTCGGCGTCACCTCCTCGCTTCAGGATCTCATGATCTGGGAGGCGGAGCTGGATGATCCGCAGGTGCTTGATCCGGACGTGATCGTGCAGGCCGCCGAAATCCAGCGCGCCTTTGATGCAGGCGATAGCTGCGAGCGCTGGGGCTATGCCCGCGGCTGGTGGAGCCACGACGTCAACGGCCATCAGATCACCAGCCATGCCGGCTATTCGGGCACGGCCTATGTGCGCGACATGACGTCGGGGCATTCGGTGATCGTGCTGACCAATCGCGAGGATGGGGAAGGGTTGGTTTCCCCCATGGCCATCGCCTGGGCGGCGGGCCATGCCGCAGGGATGGACGTGCCCGAAGACGGTCTGACCTGCTGGCGCTAGCGCTCTAGCCGCAGCACGTGCCGCTGGACGGCGCGTGCGGGGAGGGGAGCTCGAATGGATTGCCGGTTGTCTTGCAGCAGGCGCTGCTGGCGCCGGCCGGGCTCAGCTCCACCGTGGCGGAGACGAATTTGAGGCCGTCGAGCTTCGCGATCAGCGCCTCATCGGTGATCGCCAGCGGGCGGTGATCGACGAGATCGGGCGCCTCAAAACCGCTCTCCCTGGCGATGGTAAGGAAGTCGGTCCAGGCCAGCGCGCCCGCCAGGCATTCTCCGTACAGGATCGGGTCTGTGCGCAGCTCGGCGGGCACTTCGCGCTCGGCATAGACATCGGCGAAATGCATCACGCCATCGGGCTTCAGCAGATGGCGAACGCCGTTAAACACGGCAGGCTTGTCGGTGGAGAGGTTGATCACGCAATTGGAGATCACGAGATCAAAGCTCGACGGTTCGAGATCGAGCTGATCGAGCTCCTCGATATAGCCCTTGAGGAAGCGGGTGTTGGGCTTGGCGTAGCGAAGCGCTCGGCGTGCCAGGCTTCATGCTCAAGCGCGACCTTGAGCTGGTTGTCGGTCATGTCGACGCCGACGACCTCGCCGGTCTCGCCCACAAGCTGGGCCAGCAGGAACACGTCCCGACCCGTGCCGCAGCCCAGATCGAGAATGCGTTTTCCCGCAAGGCCTTCGGGGGCGATCAGGCCGCAGCCATAATACTTGCTGGCGACCTCGGGGTGGATGTGTGTCAGAGCCTCGAGGATATGCGGTTCCGGGGTGGAGATCTCGCAGCAGGCGTCCGATTTCAGATCGCCGCTCGACTGCAGCACATCGCCGTAATAATCCCGAACCTGATCGCGCATGATGACCCTCGATTGTCTGTGTGCGGCCGGACTGTTTCAGATTTCAGGCGGTCGGTCGATACACGGAATGGTGAAACCGAAGAGAGGCTGCACGTATGGCTCAGCACACGCTTGAGATCGAGACCCGCGGGCCGGGGCTTTACGAATTCACGCGCGAGGCGCAGCGCTTTGTGGCGGCGTCCGGCGCGGACGAAGCGCTTCTGACCTGTTTCGTGCGCCATACCTCGGCGTCGGTGGTGATCCAGGAGAACGCGGACCCGGATGTACAGCGCGATCTGCAGGCATTCTTCGCGCGTCTGGTTCCGCGGTCTGACGAGCCGTCCATGAGCTGGCTGAGCCACACCACCGAGGGGCCTGACGATATGCCCGCCCATATCAAGTCCGCCCTGACCGCGTCTTCGGTGGGCGTGCCGGTCAGCGGCGGCCGGTTGATGCTCGGAACCTGGCAGGGGCTCTACCTGTTCGAGCATCGCGACCGGCCGCATGTCCGGCAGATGGTGCTGCACCTGTCGGTCTAGCCGGCGGCTATCTTCCGGCGCAGCAGGCGGCGGAAGCCGATGATGACGCCGGAGATCACCGGCACCGCGATCACCAGCCAGGGCAGGGCGCCGGCGAGGAACAGGATCAGGCTGGCCACGGATTCGGCGAAGACATCGCCCATCTCCTTGAACGCGCGACCGATCGGGTTGAAGGTTTCGGGCTCCACCACCTGGCGCTCGGCCTGATAGTTCAGCGTCAGCAGGGAGGTGTCCACGCGCTGGCGCAGGGCGGCGAGCACGCTGGCCTGCGCATCAAGATCAGCCTGCACATTCGCCAGTTCCCGCTCGACGGCCAAGAGGTCAGACAGATCCCCGTCCCGGGTCTCCAGCAGCTGCTGCAGCCGGTCGCGCAGGGTGGTCTGGGCCTGAACGCGGGCGGCGGTGTCGACAATGCGCGTGGTCAGATCCTCGACCGAGGTCTGGTCGGACAGCACCTGGCCGCCCAGCTCTTCGGCCTCGGTTTCAAGCCCGGCGCGGAATTCGACGATCCAGTCCGGCGCGGCGCGCAATTGCAGATAGGCGCTGGGGCGCGGGCCGTCGGCATTGTTGACCTCGGTTTCAAGCCCGGCGCGGAATTCGACGATCCAGTCCGGCGCGGCGCGCAATTGCAGATAGGCGCTGGGGCGCGGGCCGTCGGCATTGTTGACCT